>OLNJ01000652.1_pt1 | contig 26020 bp, 33 predicted proteins | sample 1672191 | NCBI WGS metagenome assembly OLNJ01 (sample SAMEA3136657, study PRJEB25190) | human gut metagenome | biome: human gut; feature: human-associated habitat; material: faeces | place: Austria | collected 2013 | reverse complement strand
TCAAAAATAAAATTCAATATAAATTAATAAAAATACCGTATTATTCAATAAAGAATATGCGGTATTTTTTAGTTAACAATTCAATTATATTAGGAGGAAAGAAAATGGAGAATATAAATATTAAAAATGAAGAGGTATTAGTAAAAAGAAATAGTCAAGGGGAGTTAGTTGTAACCAGTAGACAAGTTGCAGATCATTTTGGAAAGAGACATGCAGATGTAACTGAAATTATAAGAAAATTAACTACGGAAAATTCCGCAGTTAAAAATATGATGATTATGAGTAGCTTCCAACATAAAGGAAATGAATATATAGAATATTTGTTAACTAGAGATGGTTTTAGTTTGTTAGTAATGGGGTTTACTGGAGCAAGAGCTTTAGAATGGAAACTTAAGTATATAGAAGCATTTAATCAAATGGAAGAAGCTATTAAAAACCCATATGCTCATTTAAGTAAAGAGTTACAAGCTATATTTACATTAGATATTGAGCAGCAAAGAATAAAGAGTGATGTAAAAGAATTAAAAGAAGGTATGCCATTATTTAATGTTGAGTGTAAAGAGCTTCAAGCGTTAGTTAGGAAGAAAGGTATAGAAATATTAGGTGGCAAAGTAAGTCATGCATATAAAGATAACAGTATAAGAGGTAAAGTATATTCAGATATTCAACATCAAATTAAAAGAGAGTTTGGAGTTACCAGATATGAAGCTATAAAAAGAATTCAGTTAGATAAAGCTAAAGAAATAGTAAATGGATATAAAGCTCCTTATGTATTAGAGTATGAAATTAAGAAAGTTAATTCTCAAATTAATTTTGGAGAGGTGATCTAAAGTTATGATATATGAAAGTAATGAAGTTAAAAAGAAAAATGGATTCGAGTATAAGGAGCAGAGAATGGCAATAGATACAGGGGATAGAGTTAATGATATTAATATACAAAATGCAGTAATTCATGTATTAGATATGAATGCTGAAGAACCTATATTAAACGAATATGCTTTAGATTTAACAGAAGATACTTATATGTTTTTATACAAGCATATAGATAAAATATTTAAAAGTGATAATTTAGTACCTGCAATATTTAATGATGAAAGAAATATAGTTAGGGAAATATCAGAAGAATTCTTAAATGGATTAGAAGGTAATCTTATAGAAGTGTCTAAGGCATTAGCAAGACAATTATTCTACATTATGAAAGAAAACATATATATTCCAAGTTGTGATCTTATAGTAACAGTAATATATACTGACCAAGGGCCAATGATAGGAATACTTAAGTTAGATTATGTTAATAGTTTTACACACCAAGTAGAGTTCAATGATGATAAAATCGCAGTTGGGTTAATAAAACATTGTGCAGCATTACCAGGAGGGAGTCAAAGAATTAAACAAGCAGCGTTTATAAAACCTAATAAAGAAGGTCAGAAGTTTGATTTATGGGTACTAGATGATAAGAAAAATACCAAGAAAGAAGATGAATATTCTGCAAATTACTTTATGAATAGTTTTTTATGTTGTAGTCAAATTAGTGATAGCAGAACATTAACTAAAAAATTTATAAATGCAGTAGAAATATGGACTAGAAGTAATATAACAGAAGATGCAGGACAAGCAGAAAAAGTAAGAAGTACAGTTAAAAAGGAATTAATAAATAAAGATAGTGTAGATGTTGAGGAGTTATCACAAAAGTTATTTAGTAATGATACTGATAAAAAGCAAGGTTTTGAAGGTTTTATTAAATCAAATGGGATAGAAGAGGAAATAAAACTTGATAAGGATTATGTAAAAAAGAAACTTAAAAAGGTTAAATTAAAAATAGATAATGATATAGATTTAACTATTGATAAAGAAGCTTATAATGATCCAAGCAAATTTGAAATTCATCATAATAATGATGGAAGTATTAATATGATAATTAAACATGTAATGAATTATATAGAAAAATAAAGAAGAATAAGGAGAAATGATGGATTACAAAAAGATATATATAGAAGAGGTAAAAATATTTAATGATATATCCAATAAGTTTGACAATTTAGTAGAAGAGGATATAGCAGGAGCATTTGAGCTACAGAAAGAAAGTATACAGGCTTATAATAGATGGTCAAATATTAAGTACAGTATAAAGAAAGAATTAAAAAGAGGACAAGCAACAGCAACAAAAGAAAGACTTGAAGAAATATGTATATATCTTAAGCATATACATACAGTTACTAAAGCGATATGGCTAAAAGCAAAAGAAGATTTAAGACAACATAATTAGGAGAGTGTGATTATAGAATGAAAGATAAAGAAAGAGTAGCAAAGGCAATTATAGATATGCATGATAAATTAGGACATGAAAAATTTAATACAGTGGTTAAAATATTCATGGATTCTATAGAAGTTAAAAAAGAAAAGGGAGAAAATATTGACTTTAAAACTATAAAGATAACATTAGAAGATTCAATAAAAATAGCCAATACAATGCATGATGAATAGAAGAGGTGTAATCATGAAGAAGATAGCAAAGAGAATTAAAAGATATAAAGAGTTAAAAGCAGATATAGTAGACATAGATTTAAAATTACAAGAGTTAGAAGAGGATATGTTAGGAATAACAGAACAACCAAGTGGAGAAAGAACTGGGAAAACATATAAAATTACTTCTAGTGTAGAGCTTCAAGCTGAAAAACATTTAGAGGAAAAAGAAGGGCTGTTAAAGCAAAGAGCAACTAAGATAAGAGAGATAGCAAGAATAGATAATGCATTAACAGTATTAAAAGAAGAGGAAAGAGATATAATAGAAACAGCTTTAATAGAACAAAAGAGATATAGTTTACTAGAGATAAAATATAATAGAACTTACTCTAGGATAAAACAAATAGAAGGGGAAGCAGTAAAGAAGATGGAAAAGTATCTAGCTTAAGGGGAATTTAGATAATATAAAAGAAAATTATAGAAAAACTATAAAATAGCTGTAAGTATTCTAAAATAATATGGTTTATAATTTAAAATGGACATTGATAAAACCTCCTAATAAATATATAAAAAGCACTTAACAAGAAAAAGTTAGGTGCTTTTTGTATTTTATTAAATAATGAAAGGAGTTCAATATATTTAAATGCCATTAAAGAGTTGTAAGTATTGTGGAAGAATACATAAAAAAGATTTTGTATGTCCAATGAAACCTAAGAGTAATAAGTACAAAACAAGTGAAGCAGATAAATTTAGATGGACAAAGGCATGGCAAAGGAAGAGAGAAGAGGTAAAGAGAAGAGATAAATTTTTATGTCAGGTATGCATAAGGAAGTTATATAACACAATAAAGAAGTATAACTATAATGACTTAGAAGTACATCATATAGTACCAATTAAAGAGGAGTATGAACTAAGATTAGAAGATAGCAACTTAATAACTGTGTGTGAATATCACCATGAATTAGCAGAGCAAGGAACTATACCAAGGGATGAGTTATTGGCTATTGTACAAGCACAAGAAGAGGAGAAAAATACTTAGATATACCCCCGGGTATTATGACACTTTCAGAGGGGTCCTTAGAACACCACGTGTCCACCTCGGAACATAAAATATTCCCACATCAGCTTTTAAAATTTATTTTTAGAAAGGAGTTGATAATATGCCTACACCACCAAAACCATTTTCAGTTTTAAAAAGTGAGGGGAAATCTCATAGAACAAAGAAAGAATTAAAACTTAGAGAGCAAGGTGAAAAGGCTCTAAGTACAGGAACGGCATTGAAAGCTAGAAATGAAGTTAAGAAAAATAAAATAGCAAATAAAGAGTTTAAGCGTATCAATGAGCTCCTTAAGAAAATAGAAAAGAATGATGCAATATATGAAGCTGTAATAAATAGATATTGTTTAATATATGCTGAAACAATGGAGTTTGAAGAAAAGAAAAATAAACTTTATGAGTTAGTTGAGAAGCTAGAAAATCAATTCGAAGAATCTATAGAATATTTAGAGAAAGAAGAGTTAGCTAAGGAAACAAGAAAATTTACTAGAGCAATTTCTGATTTGGTTGCTTCTATAGTAGATTTGGATAAACAACTTCAACCTAAGAGAAAAATGCTTTTAGACATAGAAAAAGAAAATATTATGACTATAGCTTCAGCTTTAAGAGTTATCCCTAAAAAGCCAGAAAATGATAGTGCAAAAGAAACTATATTAAAGGTGTTGAATGGAAATAGTTAAGAGTACAAAGGCTTATGAATATGCTCTTTTTTGTGCAAATAATACAGATAGAAAAGTTCCTAAGTATGTAAAGAAACAAGCTATACAGTGGTTAGATATAGTTGAGGGGAATAATGAAGAAGCTTATGTTGATGAAAAAGAAATTAAAAAGATAATAAATATCCTTAAGTTAATGATTCATCCAGATCTAAGATGTCCAATGAATGAAGGATTAGAGGATTATGCTTGGTTTTTAATTATAGCAACTTTATGCACAAAGCTTAAAAATGATAAGAATTTAGATATAAGATATTATGAAACAGCCTTGCTAGAGATAGCTAGAAAGAATTTTAAAACCTTCAATTCGGCTGTTATTTTTATTATATTACTTATTACCGATAAGCAATTTTCAAGGTTCTATTCAGTAGCACCAGATTTAAAATTATCAAGTGAATTAAAGGTAGCTATAAGAAAAATAATTAAATCAAGTCCACTTTTAGCAGATGATGAAATATTTAAGGTTCTAAGAAGTGAGGTTAGATGTTTACTTACAGATAGTGAATATATACCTTTAGCTTATTCAGAAGATAAAATGGATGGAAAGTTGGCAAATGCATTTTTAGCAGATGAAGCTGGAGCTATGGATGATTATCCTATTGAAGCAATGAGATCATCACAAGTAACTTTATTTAATAAGCTAGGAATAATTATCTCAACTCAATATCCTAACGATAACAACGCTATGTTAACTGAAATTGATATTTCTAAAAAAGTCTTAGATGGGTTAATTGATGATGAAAGAAGATTTAGTCTTTTATATGAGCCAGATGATGATTTTTTAGGGGAGGATAAGTGGCAAAGCGAAGATTTAATAATTTATCAAGCTAATCCAGTTACTTTAAAGTGGGAACATATTTTCAATGCAATAAAGAAAAAAAGAACAATGGCCGTTTTATATGAAAACAAAAGAGAAAATTACTTATGTAAGCATAATAACATAAAGTACAAAGGATTAGGGGTAGAAGGGTATATTGAAATTACGAAAGTGAGAGAATGCAAAGTGAGTAAAAATAAAGATTTTTGGCAAGGTAAAAAAGTATATTTAGCCTTTGACTTATCTCAAAGTGGTGATAATACTGCAGTAGCTATGGTTACAGAGTATGAAGGGGATATTTATACTAGAGTGTGGGGATTTATACCAAGTGATAAAGTAGAGTTAAAATCCAAAAAAGAGAATGTTGATTATAAAAAACTAATTAAAGATGGTGTATGTTTTGCTTGTGGAGATGAGGTAATAAGCTATAAAGAAGTGGAAGACTTTATATTAGGATTGGAAGAAGATTATGGAGTTGAAATACTGCAAATAGGTTATGATAGATGGAACGCTTTAAGCACAGCTCAAAAATTAGAAGCAGCAGGATATGAAATGGTTGAAATAAAACAACATAGTTCAGTATTACATATGCCAACAAAACTTTTAGAAGAAAAAATTTTAAGTAAAAAATTCAGTTATGAAGAAAACAGGCTTTTAGAAATAAACTTCCAAAATGCTAGAGTTACAGAAGATACAAACAAAAATAAATATGTAAACAAGAAAAAATCAGAAGGGAAAGTTGATATGGTTGTAGCTTTAATTAATGCTATTTATTTATTACAACAAGAACAGTTAAATACAATAGATTGTACTATACAAGTTATTTAAAAGGAGTGAAATTGATGGGACTTATTGCTTATAAATGTTTAGAATGTGGACACTATACAATATCAAAGTATGATGGGAGAAGATGTGTAAAATGCAACGGTCATTTAGTACCATATGGAAAAGCTACTTTCGCAGATAAAAGTATATCAACTTCTACAGAAAAGAGGAATGGAAATATGAAATTAGTTTTAAAAAAAGATGATAATACGGAAGTAGAGGTTAAAGAAATACAATCTATAGATAAAGATTGCAAAACAATTATATTCTTTATAAACGTAAAGATAAGACTAGAGAATTTAAAAAAAATAGAGGAATATATAAGTAAGAAATTAGGTAAGGAAGTATTAATATTGCCTAATTTCTTTGAAAACAAAATTTATTCTTTAATGTAAAGAAAATTTCTACTAGAAAGGTGGTGAAATATGAATTTAAGGTTTTGGCGAAAAAAAGAAGAGAGAATGTCTTTAGAGGAGGTATTACTTCAAGCAGGAGTGCTAAAAGATACTATAGCTAAAAAAGAAGCCTTAAATATACCTTCTGTAAGTGCTTGTGTAGAAATGATAAGTAATACAGTTGCGGTTCTTCCTATAAAACTTTATAAAGAAAGTGATGGAAAAGTTGAAGAAGTTATTGATGAAAGAGTAGCTTTATTAAATGATGATACTAAAGATACTTTGGATGGGTTTCAATTTAAAAAAGCTATTGTGGAGGATTATTTGCTTAATGGAGCTGCTTATGCTTACATAGAAAGAGAAAGAAACAAAATAAAAGGTTTATATTATGTAGATAATAGACGTTTAAGCATAAGTATTAATTCTAATTCTATATTTAAAAGTTATGATATTTTAGTTGATGGAGTTACTTATAAAGATTATGAGTTTTTAAAAGTTACAAGGAAAACTAAAGATGGAATAACTGGAAAAGGCATTATAAAAGAGAATGATTTAGCATTAGCAACTGCATATAATTCCTTAGTTTTTGAAAATATATTAGTTAAGACTGGTGGAAATAAAAAAGGATTTCTTAAATCACAAGGGAAGTTAACGAAAGAATCCATTGCAGAGTTGAAGTCTGCTTGGGATAATATGTATAAAAATAATACGGAGAATGTTATTGTTTTAAATAATGGTTTAGACTTCTTGGAAGCTTCAAATACTTCTGTTGAAATGCAACTAAATGAAAATAAAAAGACTAATTTCGCATCAATATGTACAATATTTAATGTTACTCCTTCGTTATTAGAAGGAAAAGCAACTGATATAGAATACAATAACTTTATAAAGATAGCTATATTACCAATTTTAAAAGCTATAGAAACTTCCTTAAATAAGGACCTACTCTTGCCAAGTGAGAAAGGTTCTTTTTATTTTGCATTTGATACTAAGGATTTGTTAAAAGGCGATATAGAAAAGCGTTTTAAAGCATATGAAATAGCTACTAGAAATGGAATTATGCAAGTGGATGAAGTTAGATATATGGAAGATTTAGAGCCTTTGGGATTAGAGTTTATAAAATTAGGGCTTCAAGATGTTTTATATAACCCTAAAACAAAAGAAATTTACACTCCAAACACTAATAAATCTGTTAATATTGATAATCCATCAGATGATTTGAAAGGGGGTGAAATAGATGAAGATAGAAATAAGAAATGATAGCGTCTTGTTAGATGGGTATGTAAATGCAGTAGCAAGAGATAGTAGACCAATTCCAAGTGTAAAAGGCAAATTTGTTGAGCAAGTTATGCCTAAAACATTTGAAAGAGCATTAATGAAAGCTGAAAATGTAGATTTACTTTTAAATCACGATAAAAATAGAAAGTTAGGTTCTATAAAAGAAGGGAATTTAGAGTTATTTGAAGATAATATCGGTTTAAGAGCTATATGTACTGTTTTTGATGAGGAAGTAATTAAAAAAGCTAAGAATAATGAGTTAAGAGGTTGGAGCTTTGGATTCTATATAAATAAGGATCATTGGGAAGAAAAAGATGGTATTCAAAGAAGATATTTAGAAGAATTAGAACTTAACGAAGTATCTATCTTAGATAATACAAGAGTTCCAGCCTATATTGCTACTTCTATTGAAACAAGAGAGGGGCAAGATATTGTAAAAGAAACAAGAGGAGAAGAATTTAAAGCAGTAATAGAAGATAAATCCCAAAAAGAAGAAAAAAGAGAAAATAAAACTATTGATTATTCTCAATATGAAAAAGAAATAGATTTTTTAAAAATGAAAGGTGGAAAATAAGAATGAACGAAATAAAAATAAAAAGAATATTAGAAACAAGAGCATTGCCAACACTTATAGAACAAAGAAATAATTTACTTGATGAAATGGATAATCTATTAAATAAAGCAAAGGAAGAAACAAGAGCTTTAACGGATGAGGAAAATAATAGATTCGAAGTAATTAAGAATGAAATTTCAAAAATAGACAATACTTTAAAAGCAGAAGAGGAAGCTAGATCACTTGAAAAGAAAGAAGAAAAGAAAGAGGAAAAGAGAAGTGCTCAAGATATTTTCTCTGATTTTATAAAAGGTGAAACAAGAGCAACTGGAGAAATGACTACTACTTCAAATGGCAATATTATTCCTACTGAATTGTCTAAGGATATAATAAAAAAAGTTAATGAGCTTAGTGGTATATTCTCAAAAGTTAGAAAGATAAACTCTACAGGTAAGTATCAACAAATAATAGAGAAGAATAAAATTACAGCTGGATGGACTGATGAATTATCAGAGGTAACTAAATCTGATGGAGACTATGATGTAATTGAAATTGGACATTATAAACTAGGTGCATTGACTAAGATTTCTTTAGAGTTAATAAACCAAGCTAATTTTAATATAACAAATGAAATAGTAGGACAAATAGCTCAATCATTTTCAGAAAAAGTTGAAGAAGCAATAATAAAGGGTGATGGTAATAAGAAGCCTACAGGACTTACTACAAGTGGAGTAAATGTGAATTTAGCTTCAAAAACTGCTATAACAGCAGATGAATTGGTAGATATATATCATGCTATTAAAGCTCATTATATACCTAGTGCTACTTGGCTTATGTCTAGAGATACCTTAGCTAAGATTAGAAAATTAAAAGATAATGATGGACAATATATATTCCAAGCTGATATGACTAAAGAGTATATAGGATATATTTTAGGAAAACCGGTATTAATATCAGAATTTATGGATAACTTGGGGGAAGTAAGTAAAATTCCTGTAATGTTTGGAGATTTTGAAAAAGCTTATGCTGCTAATGTAAATCCTCAACAAACAATTCAAATATTAAATGAAGTTTATGCTACTCAAGGTGCCAAAGGTGTATTAGGGTTCTTATTCTTAGATGGCAAACCTATAAATGCTGAATGTTATGCAGTAGCTAAAACTCCAGCTGAATAAATTTGAGTAGGATATTCCTACTCTTTACTTTTTGGAGGTGATTAAATGAAGGTAAAAGCATTAGTAAGTTTTGCTGGTGCTTTTTCTATGTATAAAGGGGAGGAAAAGGAGTGTAATGATAAAGTTATACTCCAAGATCTTCTTAAAGCAGGATATGTAGAAGAGGTAAAGGCAACTAAAAAGAAGGTGAAAGCTAGTGAAGATTAGTGAAGTAACTATTACTGATTTAAAAGAGTATGCAAATGTTGATCATGATTATGATGATAAGATATTTAGCAATATATTATTAGCTGCAAAGAGCTATATAAAAAGTTATACAGGATTAAATGAGGAGCAAATTGATAATAAGGAAGATTTAACAATAGCTTTAATGGTGCTGTGTAATGAAATGTATGACAATAGAGTATTTTCGGTTCAAGATAATAAAGCTAATACTGTAATCACAAATATATTAGATATGTATGCAGTTAATTTATTGTAGGTGATCTTATGAGTAGATATAGAATTAATCCAGGAGAATTAAGGCATAGAATAACAATTCAAAAACTTAATAATTCTCAAAATGAATATGGGGAAGTTTCTGAACTATGGGAGGATATATTAAATGTTAGAGCTGGAATATATCCGATTAGTGGGAAAGAGTTTTTTGCAGCAGAAACAGTAAATAGTGAGATAAGCCATAAGGTTAAAATAAGGTACATTGAAGGAATAATGCCTAACATGAGAATAAAGTTTAATAATAGGATATTCTCTATTGAATCTGTAATTAACTTTCAAGAAAGAAATATAGAACTACAACTTTTATGTAAGGAGTTGATATAATGGCTAATTTCAAGATAGAAGTCATGAAGGAGTTGCAAAAGTCCATCAAGAAATTAGGACAAGTTCCTCAAAAATGTGTAACTCCAGCAGCTAAAAAAGGTATGAATATAGCTCTTAAAAGTGCTAAGAAAAATGCCCCAGAAGATACTGGAGAATTAAAAGCTGGAATGAAGTTAATAGGTGAAAAATCTAGAACTAAAGGTAAAAAAGTTTACCAAGTTGTTTTTGATAGAAGTAAAAATGATATATTTCAAAAGAAAAATAAAGAGGGGAAAGTTACAGGCTATTATCCAGCTTCTCAAGAGTATGGATTCTTTGCGAGGAATGGAAGGTATATACCAGGATTTCATTTCATGAAAAGGTCTATGGAAGATAATAGTGGAGCTATAACCAAGAAAATAGTTAATGAAATGAGTAAAAATATAGATAAGGCATTAGGTGGGAAATGATAGAGAAAGCTTTAAGATATGAATTAAATAAAGTTAGTGAGTTAGAAAATAAAATATTCCCTATGAATGCTCCAGAAGGTCAAAAGCCACCTTATTTAGTTTATATAACAAGAAAGAAGCCTTTAAAAGATTTGGGTGGAGTAACAGAAGATAGAGAGTGTTACTTAATACTTAACATTTTATGTAGTTCTTACTTTGAAATGAAAGATATAACTAAAAAGATTGAAGATATAATCATTAAGGGCTCACTAAAAAGTATAGGCAAAGAAAATTTATATATTCAAGATATAGATATTACTGATATATCAGAAAGTTATGAAGAACAATTAAAGTTACACAGAGGTATTATAACTTTTACAGTTTATTATAAGGAGGAATAAGAATGGCAACAAGAAGTTTAGGAACTGTTTTAAAAATAGGAGAAACAGCATCAGCTGTAAAGGTTGGTGGATTAACAGAAATAGGCGGTATTGAGTTAAGCGCAGATACTCTAGACACTACTACATTGGATAGTGACGGAGGATATAGACAATTTATAGGTGGATTTAAAGATGCAGGAGAAGTTAGTTTAAGTGGATATTTAGAAATAACTTCAACAGATGGACAAAAAAAGATGTATGATGCATTTGAATCTGGAGAAGAACAAAGCTTTGCTATAGAATTTCCAGAGAGTATAGGAGCTAAATGGGCATTTAAAGGAGTTGTTACTGGATTTTCTACGGGAGCAAGTTTAGAAGATTTAATTAGCTTTGGATCAACAATTAAAGTATCTGGAAAACCAACTCTAACAGTTAAAGGAGAATAATAAATATGATAGAGATTATTAGAGAAAAGGGAATAACTAAGAAAATCTTAATTGATGGAGTAGAGCAAAAGAATGTTACTGGATATGTTCTTGAAGAGAAAGCTGATGAAATAAATACTATAAAAATAACTTATGTAGATCGTGTGAAGTTTAAGGAGGAATAAATATGTATGTACCAATAGAATTAGATAAAACAAGAAACTTTAGATATGGTATGAAAGCTATGTCATACATAGAGGAAAAGTTAAAGAAACCAATAGCAAAATTAGATTTAGAGGGATTAACTATGAAAGATACAGCTATAGTTATATGTGCAGGATTAATGCATGAAGATAAAAAATTAAATCCAGATAAGGTTATGGATTTAATAGATGAAAAGGGAAATTTCTTAGAAGTAATAGAAGCAATGGGAAAAGCCTTTAATGAAGCTTTTGGTGGCAATGAAGTAAATGAAGAAAAAAACGATTAGAGGGTAACGATGAAGAATTTTCTATAAAGGAAAGTTTGAAAATCGCTACCCTTTGTGGTTTGTCTCCTTTAGAGTTTTGGGAGCTAACACCATATGAATTTAGCTTAGTGGTTAATGCTTATGCAAAGAGAAGCGAAGAAGAGGCAGAAGAGAAATTAACTCTAGCTTATATTAATGCAATGTGGACTATTCAATTCTTAGGTAAAAATAAACCTAAGCTTGATGATATTTTAAAGAAAAATCATAAAAAAGAAATGACAGATGAAGAAATGTTAAATCAAATCAAACTCTTAAATAATATTTTAGGAGGTGAGATAACTGGCAGTTAAGAATTTGCTTATTAGAGGTGGAGCAGACTTTAGCAATATGCAAACTGGACTTAATAAAGCTCAAAAAAGTCTTTCCAACTTTCAAAGAAATGTAAGCAGTATAATGGGGAAAGTTGCAGGTGTTTTCGCAGCTATAAAGATAGGGGAACTTATCAAAGATAGCGTTGAAGATGCCATGAGCGTTGAAAGCTCAATAGAAAATATAAATAGGACTATGCAAGGTAGTGCAAAAGCTTTTGGAGATTGGGTTAAAAGTCAATCACAAGCATATGGGATGAGCATTCAAGAAGGATATAAGTACGGTTCAACTTATAGTAACTTAATATCAAGCTTTCAAAGCAATACTAAAGAAATAGCTAATAGTACACAAGAATTAATGAAAGCAACTTCAATAATAGCTAGTAAAACTGGTAGGACTTTTGAAGATACAGCAGAAAGAATTAGATCTGGTATGCTTGGTTCAACTGAAGCCATTGAGGATTTAGGAGTTTATACACAAGTTTCTATGCTTCAGAGTACGGAAGCCTTTAAACAACTAGCTAATGGGAAGTCATGGCAACAATTAAATTTCCAAACACAACAACAAATAAGACTTGCAGCTATATTGGAACAAACATATGCAAGGTATGGAAATACATTAGCTGATACAACCCAAACAAGGCATAATCAATTTATTGCAAGTTTAAAAAATGTTCAGCTAACACTAGGACAAGCTTTTTTACCAATTTATAATGCTATACTACCACCATTAACTACTTTTATGAATGCATTAAGCAAAGCTATATCAATAATTGCTCAATTTACAACAGCTTTATTTGGTAAACCTAAAGCAGCACAACAACAAACTGAATCTATAGCTAGTCAAACAAGTGCTGTTAGTGGATTAGGAGATAGTTTAGACGATACTACTGACAGTGCAAATAATGCTAAAAAAGCTATTAAATCATTAGCTGGATTTGATGAAATAAATACATTAAATCAATCGAGTGGAAGCTCTGGAAGTTCTGGAGGGAGTTCGGGTGGTGGAATAGATACATCTGGACTAGACTTAGGAGAAGGTGGCTTTCTATCATCAGTAACAGAAGTTAGTGAAAAGATACAAGCTTTTGCTGATAAAATAAAAAAATGTTTTAATACATTAAAAGAATTTATTATAACAAATAAAGATGTAATAATATCAGCTTTAGCAGGAATAGCAGCTGCTTTTACAACTTATTTTGTAATGTCAAATTGGACAAAAATAATAGAAAGTGTACAATTAGCATTTTATGCATTAGGATATGCAATAAGTGGTATAAGTTGGCCGATAGTAGCAATTTCAACAGTGATAGGGTTATTAGTGGGTAATATAGTTTATTTATGGAGAACTAATGAACAGTTTAGAGATTCTGTAATAGAAGTGTGGAATAACATAAAGGAATTTATAAGTACTGTTACAACAGACATAGGAACAATATTAACTAATCTTTGGGATAAGTACGGGAAAACATTAATAAAAAATATAAAAGATTTCTTTGGAACTATACAAAGTTTTATACTAAATGCCTGGGAGAATGTAATTAAACCTATAATAGAAAATGCGTTAGATATGCTTACGCAATTATGGAATAAACACCTTAAAGGATTAGTAGAAGAGCTTGGAGAATTTATTATGAAATTAACAAATGGAGTTCTTGAAATATGGAATAAATTTATATCTCCTATTGTTGATTTTTTAGTAAAGACATTAGGGCCAATTTTTGTTACTGTATTTAACTATATAGTTGATAGTGTAGGAACTGCTATTGCTTTTATTTCAGATTTAATAAAATCTCTATTACAAGTATTTAATGGATTAATAGATTTTATTCTTGGAGTATTTACTGGGAATTGGAGCAGAGCTTGGCAAGGTGTAGTAAATATATTTTCAGGAATATTTAATGGAATAGTAGGAGTTGTTAAATGGCCTTTAAATCTGATAATAGATATGGTTAATGCAGCTATTTCCGGAATAAATACTATGATAAAAACAATAAATAAAGTTCCAGGTGTTAGTATACCAACTATAGGTAAAATTCCTAAATTAGCAAAAGGAGGAATTATAGATAGTCCAACAATTGCGATGGTAGGAGAAGCTGGGAAAGAAGCTGTAATGCCACTTGAAAATAATACTGGTTGGATAACTGATTTAGCTAATAAGGTTGCTGAAAGATTACCTTCACAATCAAGTACTAATAATAACAATGACCAGCCTATTAATTTTACTATTCAGGTCGGGCAAACTACTTTAGGTAAGATTGTTATAGACAGTATAAACAAAGTACAAAGACAAGCTGGAACTAATTTAATAAGAATATAGAGGTGATAATTTTATATGTTAAAGATAAATGGCGTAGCAATAGCTACGCCTAAAGCTTTTGAAGTTACAATTTCAGATTTAGATGGAGAAAGTAACAGAAATACAAATGGAGAATTAATTAGAGATAGAATTGCAGTAAAAAGAAAATTAAATTGTGAGTGGGGGCCACTATCTCAAAGTGAATGTTCAACTTTATTAAAAGCTGTTAAAGATGTATTTTTTCAAGTTACTTATCCAGATCCTGAACTAGGTGTAGTAACCAAAACAATGTATGTTGGTGATAGAACATCCCCAGCTTATTCAGCAATAAATGGAGTAGTTAAATGGAATGGAGTTAAATTTAATTTAGTTGAGAGGTGATGTAATTGATAAATGTAAGCAGTCAGTATAAACGAGCTATTAAAGAACCTTCTAGATTACTTAAGTCTACTATATTAATTAACAACAAAACTTATAGTGATAGTGAAATAATTTCTATAAATTATGATGAAAATTTATTTATGGAGAGTGAGTTTTCAATAGGTTCTGCAATTATGTCATCTATTGAAGTTGAGTTAAAAAATATTCAGGATGTTATTGATGATTTTATAGAAGGAAATGAATTTGAAATAAGATTAGGTATTGAAGTAAGCGACAATAATTTTGAGTTTATTTCATTAGGTTTTTTTATTATTGAAGATATAGATAAAAATAAATTTAGTATAAAAATCTATGCTAATGATAGAATGATTAAATTTGAAAAAGATTATTCAACGGGTTTAACATTTCCTGCAACTATAAAAGATATTACTTTAGATATAGCAAATAAAGCTGGAGTTCAATTAAAAACAACAAGTTTTATTAATAGTGATTATTTAGTATCTATAAAGCCAGATTTAACAGATATAACATTAAGAAAAGCTTTAATGTATATAGCTGAACTTGCAGGAGGATATTCAAGAATAACACGAGATGGATATTTAGAAATATTTAATATAGATGTTAGCGTTGAAAATAATTTTAACTATGCAAGCGAAGACTTATATACTGATGAAATAATAAATGATGAATTAAGTAATTATGATTATAACACTGTTACTGGAGATAATCTTATTACATTCTCTAATAAAGCATTTACAATAGCTAAAATAGATAAAGTAATAGTTGAGATTCCTGGTATTAAGGAAGAATTAGGGGATGGAGAAAACACTTATTATATTACTGATAATTTATTTTGTCAGAATCCAGCTGCAGTAATACAAAACATTTATAATATTTTAAGCAAAATAAGTTATGTTCCTTATGATATTAAATTGCAAGGCAATCCAGCTTTACAAGCTGGGGATAGTATCACTATAAAAAATAATGGAAGCTTAATAAATACTTTAATCACTAGTAGAACTCTTTCATATGCCGGTGGGTTAACTGAACAATATAAAGCTGTAGGGAAAAGTAATACAGAAAAACAAAGCACTGGTAAAGGTAATGTATCAGTTGAAATAGATAAAGCTAAAACTGAAATAAAAGTTATTGCTGGTGAAGTATCACAAAAAGTAAGTAATGAAGAGTTTGAAAGCTATGTTAAACAAACTGCTGAAGAAATTGCAACAAAAGTAACTGGTGAAGATGTTGAAGTATTAGTAAAGCAAAATGCTGAATCATGGGAGTTATCTATTAAAGGTAAGTTAAATGGAAAAACATATAAGTTTGATGGTGAAAATTTTACTATAGGAAGTAGCGAAAATGGAGATAAAGTAGAACATAATAATTCTCATTCAATTTATTATCATGAAGATGGTTCTTATACTAAGATTAGTGCAGATGGATTAGAGAGATATGTAAATGGAGAATCTAAAAAGTATAATTATTTAACTTATACAGGTTCTGTTTGGGTTGATAGCGGAGTTGCAACAAAAATAAATATACCTGATGAATTTAAAAATAAACCATATAAAGCGTTAGTTAGTGTTGTAAGTCTAGATGGTGAATACACTAGGCATGGAATGAGATTAAGTTCATTTTATTTGAAGAAACTTAATGTTGGTAATACTGGAATAGATGTTACTGCTGTTAGTTATTATACATGGGTTGACATTGATGATAAAGAATATTATGACCAATGCGGAAGAATATCTTTATCATATATTTTAACGTTATAGGAGGGATTAGATGGTAATAACTTATATAAAAGAAACTGGAGAAATAGTTTCTCCAGTTCAGACAAGCTCCAAGGCATTAACTATGGAAGATGTTTTTGGAGAAAAAACATCTATAATGAGCAATATTTATGATGTGGTAAATATTGTTGATAATATGGATGTTTTTAACTCTATATTTAATTACTGTGTAGATATTAATACTAAAGAGGTTAAATTAAAAAATGGCATTAAAATACAAAGGATGGAGGGAGATTAGATGGCATACAAAAAAACTCTTTGGAAAGATAGAGTTGTAGAGAAACCAAATACATATAGATCTGTAGAAAATCCTGATGGGACAATTACTCTTTATCCTATAACTGGACAAGTTATTGAAAAAGGTACACCAGTAAGTGCTGCTAATTTAAATAAAATTGAAAATGGGATTGTAGAACTTAACGAACAATTGGAACACATGATTACTTTAAAATTATTGATGGATATTGATTCAACAAATTATCGTATAAATGATTTTATTATGGTTGATAAAATAACTCGTTTACAAAATATCTATATGGCTAATTTTTTAAGGAATTTAAGAAATGGTAGTCCAGTTACAATTGCATGTATGGGGGATAGCATGACTTATGGGCATGATGTAAATTCCGAAGATAAACGAAGTGCTGACACAACACCGTGTGATAATGGTTCAAGACATAGCTTTACTAGAGCAAGTATCACATACCCTGAATCCTTACAAAAATATTTAAATAAAATATATAAAAACAATGTAACAGTAATAAATAGAGGATATAGTGGTGATTATGTTAAAAAAGGTATGGAAAGATGGAATAAAAAACATAATGCAAACTTAACAATTATTATGTATGGTACAAATGATAGTAGAGCTGATTACGTACCTGAAGAATATAGAGGTAACATTGACGAATATTTAAAGTGGTATGAACAAGCTATTATAAGGGAGATCTTATGGGGTAAAGCAGTAGTTATTTTTACACCTCCAAAGTTACAATCTTTCGGCGATTTAGATGTTGATACATTTGCAAATGGACTTATACAGTTATGTAAAAAATATAACGTACCATATATTGATACTGAATTATTTACAATTAACTATAACAACATAAATTCTGATGGGGTACATTTTAATGGTGTTGGTTACGAAATTTTCGGAATGAAAAGTGCGAGTGTTTTTGTTTCTGAAAATCTTTTAAAACCTCAATATGTAAAAGGAGGTACAAAATTATTAAATAGGCAAACTGTTGATAATTTTGTTGTTAATGGTACTTATAGTTATAGTGCTACAAGTGGAGCATATACACCGAGTGAATTAAATAATACTGGTGGAAGTGTGTTAAATCTTAATCCTGGTTCAAGCATTACATATAGTTTTTATTGTGAAGAGGACGACATGTTTGTAATACCATATATTTATACTGGAGCGGATAAAATAAAAATTTCACTAGACTTCGGATTAAAAGCACCAGAAAATTCAATTGATGCTAGTATTGGAAAGGGTGCAACACCTTTAGATAATAATAAAAGCAGTTTAGAATTTACTAATAGTGGAACCTTATTGATTAATAAAGATGAAGTGTTCACTAATGGAGTTGAGTGTTTAAGAATACCAACAAAAGGTTGGCATACATTAACATTAACCAATGAACATAGCCAAAGTACGGGAGGTACATTAGTAATAAATGGTATTGAATTTATGAATTATGATGTATTCGCAAGTTATGTAAATATTAATAAATATTATAGACAAAATTATTTAAAATACACATCACATCCAATTTTAGGTGATACAGCAAGTGTTAGTGAAATTAGAATAAAACCTATAGATTATTTAAAGTTACATCCATTTTATTATTTAGCAAATACTGAATATTGGAGAAATCCACCGTTACAACTTATTATAACTGATTATCTAAAAGGTAGTATTATTTATACCTTTACTATTGGAAATAATTCAGACACTACAATGTTTCATGGAGAAAAAGCTAGATTAGGAGCATATACAGGCGGACGTACTGTATCTAATATTACTTTAGACAATGACACTAGGGAAATTGTAATAACATTCAATAGTGGACTTACAAATAAATCAAATTTGTTATTAAAGTTAGTTTAAGAATAATTGATTTATATTGTTCGTAAAATTTAAAAGCAGACGAGAGATAGTTGCGTCGCAAATAAAGACTTCAAATCCAATGCAATACTGCACGTTTGTATTGCATTAAAAACTTAAAATAAACAAATAAAGTAAGAAGTTAGAGTAAAATCTAGCTTCTTTTTTAATACAAAAAATAAAAGGAAGGTGTAAAATGGAAAACTTATTAAACTATTTTAAAATTATTGTAGCAGCAATAGGAACGGGAGTAACTTGGTTATTCGGTACATGGGACACTGCTCTTATTGTTCTTGTGTGCTTTATGGCACTAGATTATGCAACTGGAGTATTAAGAGCATGGATAAATAAAGAAGTTAGCTCCGATATAGGACTTAAAGGTATAGCGAGGAAAACAGTTATATTTATTGTTTTAATAGTAGCAGTATTACTAGATAGGCTATTAAATACTGGAACATGGGTATTTAGGACACTTATATGCTATTTCTACATAGCTAACGAAGGTATTAGTTTATTAGAAAATTGTGCTGGATTAGGATTACCTATACCAGAGAAATTAAAAGATGCATTAGTACAACTTAAAGATGGAGAAAAGAAAGAGTTAAGTAAAGAGCAGGAGTAGATCCTGTTCTTTTAATTTACAAAAAAAATATATTAAGAAAGAAGGAATGAAAAATGGCAAACTTATTATTTGATTTAGGACATGGAGGAAGTGATCCAGGAGCAGTAAATGGAAATAGAAAAGAGAAAAATGATGTTCATATTGCTTTAACAGTAGGGAAGAAAGTTTCATCTGCAGGGCATAAAGTAGATTATACTAGAACAACAGATTGTTCTTTATCACTTGCAGCAAGAAGTTATATGGAGAATCAAGGTCAGTATGATTACTTTATATCATTCCATAGAGATAGCTTTAGTAATGCAGATGCAAATGGAGTAACTGTATATACTTATTTAAATTGTTCCAAACGAAAAGCAGGAACTATGGCTAAAGAAATAGTTAATGCAATTGCTAATGAAGCTAACTTATATAATAGAGGAGTTAAAGAAGCTAATTTCCATGTTCTTAGAGAAACTAAATGTAGTGCAGTTCTTATAGAGTGTGGATTTATAAGTAATGCTGGAGATAATAAAAAGTTCGATGAACAATATGAAAAAATAGCAACAGCCATAGCAGAAGCGATATTAAGAGTTATAGGTGGGACTATAAATGAAGATAAACAACAAAATGTAACACAATCTGTACCAGTAGCTAAATATAGGGTTAAAGTTAATGGAAAACAGATAGGAGCATATGCAAATTTAGATAATGCAAAAAGGGAAGCTGATAAAAATAAGGGTATAGTATATGACATGGCTGGAAATAAAGTTTATCCATATAATAATGATAGTACTGATGAACAATATAGATATTCTGAAAATGGAAGATTCTATCCAGATAGAACTATTAATGTAAGAACTAATCCAACTACAAAAGCTGATGCAGTTGCTACATACTCTAAAGGTGAATATGTAAATTATGATACTGTGGTAATAGGAGATAGATATAATTGGATAAGTTATATTAGTACTAGTGGAGAGAGGAGATATATGGCTATAAGAGATAAAAAAGGTGATAATAAAATGTGGGGAAGAGCAGAGTAGTTTATTAGAGAGAAAATTAATAAATTTATAATTATCAAGGCTATTAGATGCTAAAAACTATCTAATAGCCTTTTTATTTTTTTATTAAAACTGAAAATTTCATATATTAAATTAGCTTAGAAAATGCTACTTAATTTGCCTTTATTTTTTTTAGTAAAAATAATATAATTATACTGTTTTACAATTTAAACTTTAATTTAATTTAATATTTATAATATTTCGTTCGACAATTTATATATAATATTGATTAGATTACCTCTGCTATTATATTATGAAAATAAATATTTCATTATATTACTATTTTACTTGGAGGTAAGTTAATTTGAGTAAGGCACAAGTTTACGAAACATTACCTTATGATTTATCAGGTTCTAGATCTAAAAATAGATTCAGAAATGAACTTTTATGGGGATTAGAGAAATTATATGAAGTATATAAAACTAGAGAGAATTTTTGCATAGTTTTTGACTATGCTTGTGATATAGAGATTCACTTTGATAATAGATTTGAATTTTATCAAATTAAAACTAGTAATAAGGGCTCAGCATATACTATAGGAAAAATTTCAGATCCTGATAAACAGGGTAATTCTATATTAGGGAAAGTTTATATATTAAAGAAGATTATAGATGAAACAAATAAGTTTGAAAATACTAAAATTGCAATTGTCGTAAATGTTCCATTAAAAACATTAGATAAAACAATACATTCATCAGTTAAAGAACTGAATTTAAATACTTTAAAAGATATTCAATCTCAAAAAGAGAAGACAACAAGTAAAAAAATATTTATAGAAACCCAAAGTAAAGATAAAATTATAGAAAATTTAAAAGCTGAAGTAAAATCAGAAATTATTGATTTATCAGAAGTTTATTATATTAACAGTACTTTAGATTTAGTTAATCCAGAAAACACTTTAATAGGTGAAACAGTAAAATTTATTGAAGAAATAACAGGAAAAGAAGCTGTAAGAGTTATAACATTATATAGAATATTAACCGATATGATAAATGAAAAAGCTTGCTATGAATTAGCATGTAATAATTATAATGATATAGAGAAATTTAAAGGAATAACTAAAGAAGAGTTTGAATCTATATTAAAGAGGACTGTACATATTTCTAATAATTACATAAAAGAAGCGAAAAAACTTGTTGAAGATAATTATAAATCATTTTATGAACAAACAAAGCTAACCATAGGAATTTCATCTATAGTAAAAAGTTTAAATAATAACTTAGTATTACATAATTTAAAAGAAAAAATAATTGATTACATAAAAGAAAACATCGAAGAGTTTATATGCGAATTTAAGGAAATTGTTGAAAAGATATTAAGTGTTTTTAATGAAGAATTTCCTATAGAATATTCAGAACATGAGAAAGTTGCATTAATTATTTTAATGTTAGCAAAATATAAGGAGGATTTAAATGAGTAGTTTAATAATAAATAAATTATATATATTTTCACCACAAGAAAAAAAATCTAAAGTAGTAGAGTTTAAAGCAGGAAAAAATATAATTACTTCAAGTCAAAAAGATGGTACTAAACGTGGTAAATCAACACTAACAAAAAGTATTTATTATGCTTTAGGTGCAGACTGCTTTTTTGATGATGAATGGAATATAACTGATAAAGTTTATATAGTAGATTTTACAGTTGGAAATATATCATATTATATTTTTAGGTGGGATAGGCTATTTAAGGTTTTCGATAGAGATAATTTTAAACAACTTTTTAAGACTAATCTTAGAAATGAATTAGCAGCATATTTAAAGAAGATTTTTAAGTTTGCAGTAGAACTACCTAATAAAGAAACTAATAATTTAGAAATTACTCCTCCTGTTTTTAATTATATATTAAATTATATTGATCAAGATAAAATGGATGGAACAAATTTCAACTCATTTAAAGGCCTATCTCAGTACTCTGATTATAAAGAAAATGTATTATACTATCATTTCGATGTTTATAATGAAGAGTATTATAATGCAGTTAAGAATATAGAAAAACTAAATGCTAGAAAAAAAGAACTTCAAACAAAGGTTAGTTTAAATAGAGAGATGATTTATAAAATAGATAGAAATACTAATAATATAGATTATTCTATTGATTTAGATGGGTTAATTGTGGAAATGAACGAGTCTAAAGCTGAATATAGAAGAATTATCGAAGTTTTAAATAAAACCAAAAAAGGCCTAATGAAACTTAGAAACGAAAAAGAGGATCTTTTAATAGAGTTAAAAGAATTAGAAATTTTCAATAAGAGTTGTGAAAAAACTGTTAAGAAATTAAATAAACATAAGTGCCCACATTGCAATTCAGAGGTTAAAGATAAACTTGATGAAAAAATTAAAGTATATAATGAGATTGATGACATATTATATTTAAAATATGAAATAGAAAATAATATATTAAAAATAGAAAGAAAATTAGAATTAAAAGAGAATAAATATAAAGCTGAACTAGTAAAGCTAAATGAATATGAAAGTAAATTAAAAATTAATTCTAAAGAAATTAATGATATTATAAAATATAAAGGATTTATAGAAATGAAAAACTCTTTATATCTAGAAATTGAAGAGAATAATTCAGAGATAAATACCATTAACGAATCAATTAAAAATTTAAATAAAATAAAAAAAGAATATACAGCCAAAAAAAATTTCATTAATTCAAAATACTATGAGTTAATGAAAGATGACAAAAAATATTTTGGATTAAAGGAAGTAAAGGAAGATAACTTTTATAATATAAAAAATGTTATTACTGCTGGAGGTAGTAATAAACCTATAATTACTATAATGTGGTATATGAATCTGTTAAAAATTAAAAATGAATTTAATAGTAAAGCAATTAAATTTCCTTTAATATTGGATAGTCCTAATAATGTTGAAACAGATGATGACAAAAAGAAAACGGTATTTAATTATTTATTTAAAGAAATTAATTCAGATACTCAATTGATTATTTCAACATTAGGATTCAATAAAAATGATTATAAAGAATTTACGTTTGATAATATTATAGAATTAAAAAATGATAAATATAATATGTTAAGTTCAGAAGAATATATTAGATATAAAGAATTTTTAAATAAGTTTATTTAAATATTATACAAAAATATAGGTGGTTTAAGTTAATTCTTAAATTACCTATATATTTTTTATAGAAAAACTTAAAAATATCATAATAAAACTTTTAAAAAGTTCATAATGAACCACAATCTATACTTACTTATTTATATTTATTATATATTAGCTATATAATTAGCTAATACACTTCGTGATTTGCTTATATATAAAATAAAAAGGCCTTAGATTACACTAAGACCTTTTCTCCCATTTAATATCATAACCAAGTATATCGGCAATCTCTAATACTTCACTATATTTAAGAGATTCTCTTCTTATTTTGTTTGATAAATTTTGCATAGTAAATTCAGTTCCAGTACGTTTATTCAATTCTTCAGCTATATCAGTTATTGTAAAGCCATTTGATACTATATAACCTTTGATTTCATCTTTTAGAGCCATATAAACACCTCCTATGATTAAAATTATACCATAGAGTTTAATAAATAACAAAATAATTTAAAAATACTTAAATAAGTTTAATATAAATATTGACTAATTAAACTCTATGGTTTAAAATAAAATTATAAATAAAATATATAAACAAATATGTATAGGAGGTGACTACAAATGCAATTCTTAAAATTATCACATGAATTAATAACAGATAAAAATATCACATCTAATGAATTTAGAGTATACACATATCTTTTAAGTTTATATAATGCAGAAAAACAATGTAGTTATCCTTCGATTGATATTATTTCTGAAAGACTTAATATATCTATCTCTACAGTAAAGAGAAGTATAAAAAGACTTGAAGAACTTGAATATATTTCTATAGAAAAAAGAAAAGGGTTAGCAGGTAATTTTAATATTTATAAAAAATTAAAACATCTTATAACTACCAAAGTAATTAATAAAAAAGATAAAACTCCTAAAGTAGGAATTGATAGTAATGGAGAGAAACCGTTAAATGGACAAATTTCAGTTGAAGAAGCTTTAGAAAATATTGAGGAAGAGCCAAGGGTTCAAAGTAAACAAGCTTCTATAGATAATCATAATAATGTTAGAATGGCTAGAGCAGTTACAAATATAGATAATAGTAATTTTGCTAAAAAGATATTAACTATAGCTGATGAAGAGTTATTAAGAGAAGCTATAAGAAATTTTAAGAAGAGAAGAGGTAGAAATGCAACATTCTTAATTCAAATGTTAGTAGATGAATATTATAAAGCTGGAATAAAGTTCTCACAAGGAATGTTGAATTTATTAAGAAAAGGACTAAAGTTCCAAAATATAGATCAAGTAAGTGTAGCTTATTGTTATTAAAAAAGTTTTAGATTTTAAAAAGCGGAATAAAACAAGAGGAGCTATTTAAGTAAAATAATAGCTTATGAAATTATTCAGAGAGAGGTGGAATTAAATGTTTGAAAATATACCACATGATCTATTAGAAAGATTTAATAAATATCATGAGAAAGCTAAAATCTTAGATTTTAAAATTAAAGAAGATGATTGTTTTAAAACAGAAACAATATATTATGAGTATTTTAATGTTCTGGGTGCATTAAAAAAGACTACTTTTTTAAATAATGGTCATATTTATATTAATGATAATTCTTTACTTGCAGGAGACATACAAGTATTTTTAGAAAAAGCATATGGTTTAGGTAACTCTTTGTAAATGATCTTTAAAAATTTAATAATACTGTATTAATAAAATTATGTTATAATTATATTAATATTTTTTATTACGGAGGGGATAAAATGCAAGAAGTTAGAACGAGACAGGCACTACCATCAGTGTATTACAGAAATTTATTAGGAAGTGCAATTTGTACTTTTAATTCAAATAATGCTTTTATTATAGAAAATATATTAAGAAATGATAATGACTCTTCTTATAATTGGAGTGATTTAATTAATGTATCATCAGGAGAATTACTTGCTCCAATAAGTAAAACTATAACTAAGAATTCTAATACTAAAATTGCAAGAAAGTTTGAAGGTATTTTATCTAAAAGAAATAGAATTATTCATAGCTTTCAAATTACTGATAAAGATGGAGAGCAAAGATTAGCAACAAAAGATAAACATAATAATCAATTTGTTATTACGGAGAATTATTTAATAGAATTTATTAAAGAAAATGAAGAATTAAGTTCAGAACTTCATAAATTTAGAGGATACTAGATAAAAACTAATTAATATAATTATTTATTGAAAGACTTAATTACTTTAATATAGAACATATCATATATTTTTATTTTAAATTAGTAAAAAAAATAGAGAAGAAAATTGCAGAAAAACTAGATATATTTCAATAATATATCTAGTTTTATTTTATATAAAATGCGAACGTATGTTTGCAATACGAACAAATGTTTGCTATAATTAATATAAATTATACAAAGGATGTGATATTTTGTTAAAGCCGCCTATTTGTAGAGTTGGAGGAAAATCTAAACTAAGGAAAGATATTATAGATTTGATTCCAGAGCATACATGTTATATAGAACTGTTTTTTGGAGCAGGATGGG
>OLNJ01000650.1_pt1 | contig 26168 bp, 26 predicted proteins | sample 1672191 | NCBI WGS metagenome assembly OLNJ01 (sample SAMEA3136657, study PRJEB25190) | human gut metagenome | biome: human gut; feature: human-associated habitat; material: faeces | place: Austria | collected 2013 | reverse complement strand
TATTGTCTTCCGCACCAGTTAAGACGTCGACCGACTGAAGTTAACGTTTCGAAGCCAAAGATAGACTAGAAAGAGATGGATACAATGAGTTAAGAGAAGGATCTAAAGTTCCTATATGGAAAATGTTTTTAGAAAGTTTTAAAGATCCATTAGTTATAGTATTACTTATAGCAGCTATAGTACAGATATTTTTAGGTGAAGTAGTAGAATCGCTTATTATATTTTTAGTAGTAATATTGAATTCAGTGTTAGGTGTTACTCAAACAAGGAAAGCAGAAAGTTCATTAGATAGTTTAAAAAAGTTATCAGCACCAAGTGCTAAGGTACTAAGGGATGGAAAAAAGATAACTATTCCTGTTAAAGAGATTGTAGTTGGTGATGTTGTATTTTTAGAAGCAGGAGACTATATACCAGCAGATGGTAGACTTATAGAAGCTCAAACATTAAAAGTAGTAGAAGGGATGCTAACTGGAGAGGCTGAAGCAGTCTTAAAGCATACAGATAAAATAGAGGAAGAAGTAGGAATAGGTGATAGGAAAAACATGGTATTTAGTGGTGCTACTGTTGTTTATGGAAGAGGCAAGCTAGTAGTTACCCAGACTGGTATGAACACTGAAATGGGAAAAGTTGCATCACTTTTAGAAACAGCAGGAAATAAACGAACACCTCTTCAACAAAAGCTTGATGATTTTGGCAAGAAGTTAGGAATAATGATAATGCTTTTAGCAGCAGCTATATTTGCTATTCAAGTTATAAGAGGATATTTAAGCGGAAGCGATTTAAAAGCATTAATTTTTGATTCATTTATGTTTGCCATTGCTGTGGCAGTAGCAGCTATTCCTGAAGCTTTATCTTCAATAGTAACTATAGTATTAGCTGTTGGAACTAAAGATATGGCAAAGAAGCAAGCTATAATAAGAAAGCTTCCAGCAGTTGAAACTCTAGGATCTACTAGTGTTATTTGTACTGATAAAACAGGAACATTAACTCAGAATAAGATGACAGTTGTAGATTTCTTTATGTATGGTATTACAAAAGAAGAAGTTAAAGCAGAAAGTGATTCTTCAGAACAAGTTGAAGCCATGAATTTAAGTTCTACGTTATGTAACGATGCAGATATTACAGAAGATGGAGTTGAACTTGGAGATCCAACTGAGGTAGCACTTTTAAGATTTGCAAATAAAAGAGGGATAGATTATAAAGAGTTAAGAGAAAAATATGATAGATTGAGTGAAATTCCTTTTGATTCTGATAGAAAGTTAATGTCTACTGTAAATTCAATAAATGGAAATGCTATAATGTTTACTAAAGGTGGACCGGATGTAGTATTTAGTCGTGTGACAAAAGCATTAGATGATGGTGAAGAAGTAGATATTTCAGAAGAAATATTAGATAAGTATAGAAAACAAAACGAATATTTTTCTAATAGAGCATTAAGAGTATTAGCTTTTGCTTTAAAAGATGTACCAGATGAGGATTTTGTACCAGCATTAGAGGATGAGGTAGATATGACTTTAGTTGGATTGATGGCAATGATAGATCCACCTAGAGACGAAGTATTTGGGGCTGTAGCTGAAGCAAGTGGAGCAGGTATAAAAACAGTTATGATAACTGGTGACCATAAAACTACAGCAGCAGCTATAGCAAAAGAAATTGGAATTATGAAAGATGGAGATATAGCTTTAACTGGCCAAGAATTAGATGCATTAAGTGAAGCGGAATTGAAAGAAAAACTTGAACATATAACTGTTTATGCAAGAGTTTCACCAGAGAATAAGATTCGAATAGTAAAGGCATGGCAAGAAAAAGGTTATATAACAGCTATGACTGGAGATGGGGTAAATGATGCACCAGCTCTGAAACAGGCTGATATAGGAATAGGAATGGGAAGTGGAACAGATGTAGCTAAGGATGCTGCAGCTATGATATTAACAGATGATAATTTTAAGACTATAGTTTCAGCTGTTGAAGTAGGAAGAACTGTATATAGTAATATAAAAAAATCTATTACCTATCTTTTCGCAGGGAATTTAGGTGCTATAATAGCTATTCTATTTGCAGTATTTGTAGGATGGCCCAATCCATTTACAGCATTACAACTATTATTTATAAATTTAATAAATGATTCTCTTCCAGCAATAGCTTTGGGGCTTGAACCAGCAGAAAAAAATATTATGAGCGAAAAGCCAAGGAATATTAATGAAGGAATATTACAAGGTGGAACATGGCAATCAGTACTCATTAGAGGTATTATAATAGGAGTTGTAGTTATATTAGCTCAGTATGTTGGAAATAGAGTATCACCAGAACTAGGCGCTGCTATGGCATTTTCAACAGTAACAATATCAAGAATATTTCAAACTTTGCCAGCTAGATCAGATAAAGTTACAACATTTAAATTGGGTATATTTAAAAATATATATGCTATTGGCGCTATAATAATATGTCTTTTATTATATTGTATAGTGCTTATTCCAGGAGTTAGAAGCATATTTGATATACCAGATAGCTTTGGAATGTTTAATTTCCTAATTTGCTTAGGATTTGGATTACTCGCAGCACTAATTATGGATATAAGTAAATTGTTTAATAAAAGAAAAGTTTAAAAAGAATTATTATATAGTATGCATCGTATTTCTTTAAAGTTAGTAATTAACATGTTGTTATTTTATTGAAGTACGATGTATTTTTGTTCAATAAAATATTTATTAAGATAGATGATATAGGGTGTAAATGTTACTTAACTAAATTATAATTAGATGTTTAGTAGGAAGTAAAATAATATGCTATAATATTAGGATAAGAAAATGTATGAGGAGATAGGGTATGGTATTAGTAAGTTGTCCATTAAAGCAAGATGATATAGTTAAATTAATAGAAGAGCATAGAATAAATGGCGAAAAGGTATTTGCTTTACATAATAGAAAAGGAGTAAATCTTTATTTCGATTCTAAAATTGAAAATGATGAAGAAGCATCTTTAATAATTAAAAAAATAATAAAGTCTTATAAATATAGTAGTGCATTAATGTATAATGTTGTAACTTGTGATGGAGAAAAAATAAATTGGTATAAATAGATAGAATCAAATTTAGGATATCTTAAGAATATATTAAGATATATTTAAAGAAAAATAGGGGATTAAGGTGATATAATAGGTTATGGTATTATCATAGATAATAGAGCTATGTATGAAATGCGTAGTAAAGTTATTAAAAATGATATATAATATACAAACGAATATTTATCACAATTAAAAGTATACAAAATTGATAAATACATAATTTTAGAAATGTATTTAGATATTAGAAGAGGGAGCATGCAAAAAATGAATATACTGATTTTATCAGCATCCACTGGTGGAGGCCATATGAGAGCTTCAAGAGCTATAGAAAATTACATGAGTGAGCATGATAAAAGTGCAAATGTTAAAATCGTAGATAGTTTATTATATATTAATCCAATATTGAATAAAACAGTAACAAGTGGATATGTATATTTGGCAACAAAGACACCAAAAATATATGGTAAAATTTATGAACTAACAAATAAAGAAGATCGTTGGATTAGTTTTGTCAATAGATTAAATTATTTATTTGCAAATAAATTGTTACCGTTAATTGATGAATTTAAACCGGATGTTATAATTACAACACATCCATTTCCAACAGAGATGGTATCAATACTTAAAGCAAAAGAACTTGTAAATATACCATTAGTATGTATAATGACAGATTATGCGCCACATAAAACGTGGGTAAACCAAAAAGTTGATGCATATATAGTTTCAAATGATGATATGGTTAAAGAAATGAGCAAAATAGGTGTTAGGGAAGAGGTCATATATCCATATGGTATTCCTATAGAGCAAGTTTTTTTTGAAAAAAAAGATAAGGATTTAGTATTAAATGAGTTAGAGTTAAATCCAAATCTACCAACAATATTAATGATGGCAGGAAGCTTTGGAGTAACAAACGTTTTTAAAATATATGAAGATATAATTAATATAGATAGAGAATTTCAGGTAATTGTTATTACTGGAAAAAATCAAAAGTTGTATGATGAATTTGCTAAAGTAATAAATAAGAGTGAAAAGCATACAAAATTAATATATTTTACTGATGAAGTTAACAAGTTTATGCAAGCAGCTGATATTATAATAACTAAGCCAGGTGGTTTAACAATTACTGAAGCTTTAGCATCTAATATACCTATGGCAATATTTGATGCTATACCAGGACAAGAAGAGGAAAATGCAGAATTTTTAATAAATCACAATATGGCAATTAAATTAGAAAAAAATCAAAGCTGTGATAAGCTAATAGAAGAATTATTAATGAACAAAGAAAAATTAAATAATATGAAAGAAGCTTGTAGATCTTTTGATAAAAATGATTCATCTAAAAATATTTGTGCATTAATAAATGAATTAGTTGAAAATAGTAAAATGTAGTATTAATAGATAGGTGGTGTAATATATATAGTATTGGTTAATTGATTTTAATGGGGGTTATTAAATGACAAAAACGAATGCTATTTACAAGTGTAATATATGCGGAAATATAGTTGAGGTATTACAAGAAGCTCCAGGAATGCTAGTATGTTGTGGGAAGCCAATGCTTTTAAAGGATGAAAGAACAAAGGAAGGTGTTGGAGAGAAACATATACCAGTAGTAGAAAAGAAAGATGCTGGAGTATTTGTTAAGGTTGGAGAAGTTGAGCATCCAATGCTTCAAGAGCATCATATTCAGTGGATAGAAGTTTTAACTGATACAGAAATTTATAGATTAAATTTAAAACCAGGAGATAAACCAGAAGGATTATTTAATGTAGATTACGATAATATAGTTTCAGTAAGGGAATATTGTAATTTACATGGTTTATGGTCTATTAATTTAAAATAAAGCAACAATTGTGTACTTAGAATAACTAGGTACACTTATTTTTTTGATTAAAGTAAAGATAAAATGTTAATATATAATAAGTATAATTTTAATTTAAAGAGGTATAAGAATGAGAAGTATTAAAATTTTTATGATATCTGCATTTATGATATTATTAATGGCAGGCTGTGGGGGAGATAGTATAAAGGAAGAGAGTAGTAATGAATATAATACTGAAAAACATACTGAAGAAACTAAAGAATTAGATAAAATAAAGGAAAAGATAAATTCTATGACGCTAGAACAGAAAATTGGCCAACTTTTTATAGTAGGTTTTGAAGGAGATATAATAAATGATGAAATTATAGATCTTGTAAAGAATCAAGAAGTTGGAGGGCTTATATATTTTTCAAGGAATGTTGTAGATTCAAATCAAATAATAACTTTAAATAATGAAATAAAAGCTATAAAAAAAGATATTCCTTTATTTATATCTGTAGATGAAGAAGGAGGAGTTGTTTCAAGAGTTCCAGATGAATTCCTAAAACTTCCTTCAAGTGGATACATAGGTAAATTTGATGATGAGAATTTAAGTTATAATATAGGGAGTATTATTGCAAAAGAATTAAAGAATCTTGGATTTAATATGGATTTTGCTCCAGTACTAGATATTGATAGCAATCCAAATAACACAGTAATAGGGGAAAGAGCTTTTGGTAATAATGCAGATATCGTTTTAAAATTAGGAATAAAAACTATGGAAGGGTTAAGAGATGGTGGAATAATTCCCGTAGTAAAACATTTTCCAGGTCATGGTAACACAGATATTGATTCGCATTATGGATTACCTATAGTTACAAAAACATTAGAAGAGCTTAATAACTTAGAGTTTATTCCGTTTAAAAATGCTATAGAAAATGGTGCAGATGTAGTTATGGTTTCAAGTATAATATTATCAAGTATAGATAGTGAATATCCAGCAACTATGTCAAAGAAAGTTACAACTGATATTTTAAGAAATAAGTTAAATTTTGATGGAGTAATAGCGACAGATGATATGACTATGGGGGCTATCATGGATAATTATAATTTGACAGATGCTGTCATCATGGCTATAAATGCAGGAAATGATTTAATACTTGTTTGCCATGGATATGATGATATTATAAAATCAATATCAGCTGTTAAAGATGCTGTTAGTAGTAATATTATATCAGAAGAAAGAATAGATGAAAGTGTATATAGAATCTTAAAATTGAAAGAAAAATATAGAGTAAATGATGATATAATAAGTAATGAAATTGATATTGAAGGTATAAACTTAGAAATAAATTCTTTACTTAACTAAGAAAGATTATAGATATATTGATTTGGAAGTAATTGTTATTGAAAAAAATTCTTTTTTAAATTAATGTATAAAAGAAAGCTATTAATAATAGGCGAAGAATTAAATTATAGTTAAAAGTAGCAAATGAAAAATGGAGGAAGTATGACGATGCAGTTAGAAAAAATATTGGACTTTTCAGTTAATTGGATTTTGACTGAAGGAGTTAAGATAGGAATAGGTCTTTTAGTATTATCTATTGGATGGAAGTTAATAAAAAAATTTAAAAAGTTTATAAATTCATTAATGGATAAAAAAAATGTAGATAAGACTTTAGGAAATTTTTTAGATACTTTTATAGAAGTTGTATTAAAGATTTTATTGATAATGATCGTTATGGAAATTGTAGGACTTAAAGCAACAGGATTAGCAGCACTGTTTGCATCAGCAGGATTAGCTATAGGGCTTGCACTTCAAGGAAGTTTATCAAACTTTGCTGGAGGAGTAATAATTCTTTTAATAAGACCTTTTAATGTAGGTGATTATATTGAAGGAGCAGGACATTCAGGAATAGTTGAAAAGATAAGTATATTTTATACTTGTTTAGTTACTCCAGATAATAAACAAATATTAATTCCAAATGGAGCCTTAGCTAATGATAGTATAGTAAATTATTCTTCTAAAGATACAAGAAGAGTAGATTTGGTTTTCAGTGTATCTTATGATGATGACATATTTAAGGTAAAAAGAATTCTTACACAAGTTGTAGAAGCTAATGAATTGATATTTAAAAATCCAGAGCCATTTATATCAATAAATGAACATGGTGAAAGTTCTATAAATTTTGTTGTAAGAGCATGGTGTAAAACATCTGATTATTGGACAGTTCATTTTGATTTGTTAGAGAAGGTTATGGTTAAATTTAATGAAGAGAATATAAGTATACCTTACCCACAAATGGATTTACATTTAAAAGATGGGAAAATACAAGGAAATTAATGATATATAATTAAAGAAAAGATTATTGCATAACTATAAAATGCAATAATCTTTTTTTATTATATTATAAAAGTGCAAAAGTTATAATTTAAGGAATTATATAATATAAAAAAACATAATAATTAACATTATATAATTTATATTTATAAGATATATGTTTTTATAAAAAATGAAATAAATTAACTATGGGGTGAATTGAGAAATGAAAACTTTAATTATATATGGGAGTAACCATGGATGCGCAAAAAAATGTGCAGAGCTTTTAGAAGAGAACTTAAAAGGTGAAGTAGATATTGTTGATATAAGAAAAGATATAACTCTTGATTTAAATAATTATGATAAAGTTGTAATTGGTGGATCTATTTATATGGGAAAAATTCAGAAAGAGATAGAAGAAGTGTGTGAAAGTTATTGCGATAATCTTAAAGAGAAAAAATTAGGATTATTTATTTGCTGTATGAATGAAGAGAATGTTGAAAAACAAATTAAAGATAATTTTCCGGAAAAGTTGATATTATCTGCAAAAGTTCAAGGGTACTTTGGAGGGGCTTTTAATTTTAAAGATATGAACTTTTTTGAAAGGTTTATAATTAGAAAAGTATTTAAATCGTTAGCAAATACTAATGATAAATTTAAAGGGATTGATATGAAAAAGTTTGTTGACATGATTGAAAGAGAAAATATCGAGAACTTTGCAAAAGCAATGAACGAGATTTAAATATAGGAAGATAAGTTATGTATAATAAAAGATAAATTTCATATAATAACAATATAGCCAACTAACTTTTGCTTTTAAAGTTATAGGTGGTTATGGGGCGTTGCAGGACAAAATGCAACGTCTTTTAATTTGCTTAAAAAAATGGTAGCACATACATAAATCTAAACGTATTATAACAGTAAAAGGTATAAAGTGGAGGAATGTATGGACGCTTATCAATTAATAGGACTTCTTCAAAGAAAAATGCAAGATCCTAGGTTTGCAAGTAAATTCAATCAATTAGCAGATGAATTAAATTCTATACCAGGTTTACAACAAAAAGTAATGCAAATTGTTCAAATCGATAATGAAAAAAAGAGACAAAAAGAACTAGATAAATTACCGGCTAGAGCAAAAGCTATTGTTAAAGAGTTATTAGAAATGTTAAGATAATTACTTAAAATAATAAGTAAAAAAAGTGTGAATCACTTTTTGAGTTAAGAGTGAAGAGTTAAAAGTGAAAAGAGTTTAGGATGAAACTGCTATGCAGTTTCTAAATTTTAAAGTCAGATGTGTTAACTTTATTCCTAAACCATTAACTCTACACTCTTAACTTTTAATCAAAAAAAATGTAAAGCAATTTAAATTTTTTGTACATTTATGGCCATAGGACCTTTTTCTCCTTCACCAATTGAAAAAGATACATTTTCTCCTTCATGTAAATCTTTATCTGTTCCTTTTTCTTTTACTTGAGAATGATGTACAAAAACATCTTGACCATCATTTGCAGAAATAAATCCATATCCTTTCTCTTGATTAAACCATTTTACAGTACCTGTGTAGCTTGACATAAAATCTCTCCTTATTGTATAAAAAATATAATGAATCATTAAATAGTGTTTGATTTAAAGATATTAATTATACGTAAAGATAAAAGTGTAAAGTTAATGTGTTGGATTTATTCTTAAAGATGATATAATAAATTTAAAAATCATATAGAAATATTAGGAGGATAAAATTTGAGTAGTCACGTATTAGAAGAAGCTAGAAAGTGTCTTGGATGTAAGAAGCCGAGATGTACGGCAGCATGTCCAGTAAGTACAGAGATACCAGAGGTAATAAGATTATTATTAAGTGGAGATATAGATTCAGCAGGAGAAAAATTATTTAATAATAATCCGTTATCGGTAATTTGTTCACTTGTGTGCCCTCATGAAAAACAATGTGAAGGTAATTGTGTTTTAAATGCAAAAAATAATCCAGTACATTTTGGAGATGTAGAAAATTATATATCTGATTTTTATATACATAAAGCTTTTACTAAGTCAAAAATAGATAAAGAAAAGAGAGTAGCCATTATAGGATCGGGCCCTGCAGGAATAACAATTTCAATATTATTAGCTCAAAAAGGTTATAATGTAACAATTTTTGAAGCTCATGATAAGATAGGTGGAGTTTTAAGATATGGTATACCAGAATTTAGATTATCAAGAGATATATTAGATAATATAAAAGAAAAACTTGTAGAGATGGGAGTTAAAATACGTCCAAATACTATGATAGGGCCGTATATAACAATTGATGATTTATTTAGAGATGGATATAAAGCTATTTTTATAGGAACGGGTGTATGGAATCCTAGAACATTAAATGTTAAAGGGGAAACACTTGGACATGTTCACTATGGAATAGATTATTTAAAAAATCCCGATGTTTATGATTTAGGGGATAGAGTTACTATTATAGGAGCTGGAAATGCTGCTATGGATGTAGCTAGAACAGCTATAAGAAAAGGCGCAAAAGAAGTATATGTAATGTATAGAAAAGGTGAGATAGATGCTCCAGCTGAGAAATTAGAAGTAGAATATGCAAAGCTTGATGGAGTAAAATTCCTTTATTATAAAAATCCTTTAGAAATTTTAGATGAAGGAATAAGATATATAGAAACTAAAGAAGTTTTTGATGCTGAAGGAAATAGAAGTGTAATTGAAGATAAAGGTAAAGAAGGCGTATTTAATACTAATTCAGTAATAATTGCAGTAAGTCAAGGGCCAAGAAGTAACATCGTCTCAACAACTAAGGGGATAAATACATTACCTTCAGGATTAGTACATGTGGATGAATATGGCAGAACATCTAGAGACGGGGTTTTTGCTAGTGGAGATGTAGTTACAGGGGCAAAAACTGTAGTAGAAGCGGTAAGATTATCTAAGAAAGTTGCGGAAGCTATTGAAGAATATGTAACTTCAAATTAATATTTAGTATGAAAATTTATAAGATAATTAAATGTATTTGAGAAAATTAAATAAAGGAATATATTTTTAGTTAAATATATGTTATAATTCGTTTATAATATGAAGCTCGTATAAATTCGGTAATTGGTCCGAAAGTTTCTACCTGCTAACCGTAATTGGCAGACTACGAGGTATGTTATTTTAGTGTATAAATTTCTATTTATTATAGATTTTTGACTTAAATTAACCACCTCAAGTTTTTTTGAGGTGGTTTTTTCATTACTTTAATAATTAAATTAAAGTATACAGGTTTTTCTGTTTTTTTATTTATAAAAATATAGAAATTTATTTTAAGGTTTAAATATTTATAAGTATTATAGTTAGATATGTTTAAAGAATGAATTTATATGATACGTGATTATTTCTTTAGCAGTATTAAGAATTAATTGTAGTAGCTCTAATACTTAAATTTAACATTGACTTAAGAAAAAATAGAAATTGGAAGGTGTATATTATGAAAAATTTGCGTAGAAAGATATTAAAAGAAGGACAAGCGTTGAGCGAAAATGTTCTTAAGGTTGATTCGTTTTTGAATCATGGAGTTGACCCAGAACTTATGTATGAGATTGGAACTCATTTTAAAGATTATTTTATGCAGAAGAATATAACTAAAATATTTACAATTGAAAGCTCAGGAATTGCTCCAACGGTGATGACAGCATTACAAATGGGAATACCAATGGTAACTTTAAAGAAGCAAAGTTCAAAGATACTAAATGGTGAAGTATATCAAACTTTAGTACATTCTTTTACAAAAGGTAGTGATTATGAGTTAACTCTTTCAAAAAAATATATAAGTGAAGATGATAATATATTAATTATAGATGATTTTTTAGCAAATGGAGAGGCTGCATTAGGAGCTGCAAGATTAGTAGAAATGGCAGGAGCGAAGGTTGCAGGAATAGGAATAGTTATAGAGAAATCTTTCCAACCAGGAAGAGAAATGTTAAATAAAAAAGGGTATGATGTATATTCATTAGCTAGAGTAGCTAAGTTAGGTAAAGGAATTATCGAGTTTATAGAAGAGTAGAAAATAATATAAAGATGTCTCAAAATAAATTATACTAAGATAGTTAAATTTATTTTGAGACATTTTTTTAAATATAAGTAATATACAATCAAAACTTTATTTGTAAAAATATTATTTTGATTTATTTGATGAAGGTCTTGGTTTAGAGTTTCTTTTATTTATAAGAGAAGAAATAGCAAAGCCTATAAATAGAGTTATTAGAGGAAGTACCATCCAAAACATATTATCCGTTAAAATAAATAATATGAAGGCTATTATTACACCAATTGTAAGACCTGATACAATTCCATAGTATAATATTTTTTCAGCTTGCTCATTGCGTTTTGATTGTTTATTTTTCTTTTTACCCATAAATACTCTCTCCTTTTATTACATAATATACCATATTTTAATTATAATATATTACAAATCCTTTTAAAACATTAATAAGTTAAATTGTTATATTGATATAGAGCATTTGATATATTGGCAATTTTTTCTTCTGCATCTTCAAGATCATGTGTGTATAAAATAATTATGTAAGGACTATTATCAAATACAATGCCAACATCATGTATGTATGTATCATAAGTTCCAATTTTATGTGCAACGATATTTTCATCTATGTATTTAGTTAGTCGGTCATTATATTCTGATTGAGTTAAGACTGACAACATATGTTTAAAGTTTGGATAATAACTATATTCATAGATACATTTCAATATTTCATATTCAATAGCAGGAGTTATTATATTTTCAGATGAATTAAAGTCTATTTTAAGTAATTTATATAAATTTTTACGAACTTCTTCATGACCACCAAGATAACGACCAAGCATATTTGTAGCAATATTATCAGAATATATAAGTGATAGGTCAAGTAATTCTTGAATGCTATAAGAATCAATGTAATATTCATATTGTAAAATGCCTGTACCTTCTTCATAATCTTCAGGTAAATATTCAATATATTCATTTAAATCTAATTGACCAATTGAGTTTAAGTAGTAAGCGTATAAATTCAAACCAACTTTGTATGTGCTTGCTGCAATAAATTCCATATTATCATTTATATTGATACAAGTATTATTTTCCAAATTATAATAAATTAATCCAATATTATCTATTTCATCACCAAGATATATTTTTATTCTATCATCAATTAAATAATTGTTATTAAAGAGTATACCTAATCTTTCAGAATAAGATAAAGATGTATAATCTAAACTAGATATAGACAGTGTAGTTACACTATCAGAGTCAGGTGAGTTAGAAGAAATAATTCTAGAAGATATATTATCTTCTATTGTAGAATTTACTTCACTTATATTATTTTGAGATGATAAAAAGCTATAGATAAAAAAAGACGATAGTAAGAGTATAGTAAATAATATAGTTAATGTAGATATTTTTCTTTTATGATTTCTCTTTATTTTCAAATTTGTCACCCTTCCTAAAGTGGTATGTTTGTATTTTAATAAATTTATGTAGATAAAAAATGAATTGTATTATAAAGATAAATGAATAAAAGTGAAAAATATATTGATTAAATTCAGATAAATTTCAGATTGAGGTGATAAACTAGCGCAATTAGATATTATAAAATTTAGGTGAATTAGATTAAAGATAAGACCTATATGATAAAATAGTACTTAATGTAAAAAAGTTTTGTGGAGGAAAGTCATGAATAGTAGAATTTTAGTAGTAGAAGATGATAATCAAATACAGGAATTAATAGTAGAGTTTTTATCATCACAAGACTATATTGTAGATACGGCATCAGATGGAATTGAAGGATATGAAAAGTTTAAAAATGGAAATTATGATTTAGTTATTTTAGATGTAATGATGCCAAAGCTTGATGGATATGGATTATGCAAAATGATAAAAAGGTTAGATGAAAATGTTCCTATAATATTTTTAACTGCTTTAGGTGATGAGGAAAGTGAAGTGAGAGGGTTTGAGCTTAAAGCTGATGATTATATTTCAAAACCATTTTCTTTTAATATATTAATAAAAAGAGTAGAAGCTGTTTTAAGAAGAAATAAGAAAGAAAAAAATGAAAGCGATATTTTAGAATTTGAAAAGCTAAGATTAGAATTGCAAACATTTAAAGCCTATGTTAATAATGAGGAAATTGAGCTTACCTTAAAGGAATTTAATATATTAGCTTTAATGATTAATAGCTATCCAATGGTAGTATCAAGAGAGATGTTAATAGAAAAAATATGGGGTTATGATTACTTCGGAGATACAAGAGTTATTGATGCTCATATGAAAAATATAAGAAAAAAAATACAAAAGGATTATATAAAGACTATAAAGGGTGTAGGATATGTTCTTGAAAAACAAGTGGAATAATCTAAGTATAAAGAAAAAAAACTTTATATGGAGTGTTCTCATTATAATTATTTCGTTTACTTTGCTATATGGTGGGATATATTTATTTATGCCTAAGGTATATGAAAATTATAAATTAAATAAGATTTATAGCAGTATAGAGGAACTAAAAACCACTTTAGAGGAAACTGAAGATTTAGATTTATCAGTTACATTAGATAAGTTTTCATATGACAATAATTTAGACTTAATTCTTGTTAAAAAGGATAAAGAAAATAGGATAGTTTCAATTGTGTATAGTTCATTTAGAGAATGGATAAATGATCCAGGAAAAATACCATTCTTAAAAGAAGAGGAATTACCACCTCATATTTTGAAACGTTTTAAATTAAGCCAAGATGAAGTAAATGAGGCAGTATATAAACCTATAAATAAAAAAGGAAGTTTAAATATTGAAAATGATATAACAATACGTAGTTTAAAAGGAAAGTATTCTCTAATAGTTCATGTAGCTGTAAGTCCTATTGATGAAGCAGCTACAATTGTTGCATTATTCTTCCCATTTGCAATAATAACAATAATTGTTATAGCAATTGCTATCTCAACATTTTATTCTATACAGATAAGTAAGCCATTAATAAAAATAAATGATGTAGCTAAAAAAATGTCTAACCTTGATTTTGATAATGTAATAGAGATTAAAGGGGATGATGAAATAGGGCAATTATCAAAAAGCTTAAACTTAATGAATGAAAACTTAAAAAATTCTTTTAAAGAGTTAGAGCATGTTAATTCTAAGCTTACTGAAGAAATAGAGTTAGAGAGAAAAATAGAAAAGCAAAGAAGGGAATTTATTGCAACAATATCTCATGAACTTAAATCACCTATTACAATTATTAGTGGACAAATAGAAGGAATGATTTATAAAATTGGAAAATATAAAGATAGAGATAAATACCTTAAAGAATCTTATGATGTAGTACAAAAGATGAGAGAGCTTGTACAAGAATTGCTAGATATGAGTAGGAGAGAAGACCAAAAGTTAAAGGGTATTTTTGTTAATATGAATTTATCGATGTTAGTTGAAGATATATTAAATGATTTATATTATTTTTGTGAAGATAAAAATATAACTTTAGAAAAGCATATTGAAGAGAGCGTTTATATAAATGGGGATATAAATTTATTAACAAGAGCAATAACAAATATAATAAAAAATAGTATTGTACACTCACCTATAAATGAAAAAGTTATTATTAGCTTAAATAAGAAAGAATTAGCAGTTCAAAATACAGGTGTAAATATACCTGAAAATGAAATTGAAAATATTTTTGAAGCATTTTATAGAGTTGATAAATCTAGAAATAGAAAAACTGGTGGTACTGGATTAGGGCTATATATTGTTAAAAGTATATTAGATCAACATAAAAATATAAAATATTCAATATACAATAAAGATAATTCGGTTGTGTTTTATATGAGATTCGATGATAATAATTAATAAATTATATGATATAATACATTCTAAGTGATAATAGATTATATTTTAATTAAGGATGGTATTATTAATGATAAAAAGTATTATATTTGATTTAGATGGAACATTATTAAATACAATAGAGGATTTAGCAAATGCTTGTAATTATGTATTAACTACTTTAGGATATAAGACTCACGAAGTAGAGAAGTATAAAACTTTTGTTGGAAATGGAAGATATAAGCTTGTAGAAAGAATGTTGCCAGAAGATAGAAGAGATATGGAGAATATAGAGAAGGCATTAAAATTATTTGATACTTATTACGAAAAACATATGATAGATATGACAAAGCCATATGATGGTATCATGGAAATGTTAGATAGTTTAATTAATAGAGGAATTAATATAGCTGTAGTTTCTAATAAACCTCATGAATTTACAACAGAAGTTGTTAAGAATTATTTTGGAGATAGATTTAAGGTTGTATATGGACATAAGAAAAATACTAAAGAAAAGCCAGATCCTTGGGCTGTACTTGAAGTGATTGAAGAGTTTAATGTGAATAAAGACGAGTGTCTTTACATAGGTGATTCTGAAATTGATATAAATACAGCTAAAAATGCAGGTGTTAAATCTGTTGGTGTTGAATGGGGATTTAGAGGAAAGGGAGAACTTGAAGCCGCGGGGGCAAATTATATAGTGAACAAACCAGAACAAATACTAGAGATACTGTAAAAAGTATCTCTTCTTTTATGTTTAGGTATTTATATTTTTACTAAAAAGCAATATAATATAAGATAGTTAAATAAAGTAATACTTGGCAGCGGGGTTATGCTCATGGAAGATATTGAATGGAGAGTTAGAAGATGAAGACAGTTAAGGAAAAGAAGAAAAAAAGAGTTGTAAAAAGTAATGCAATGAATAGGTTAGCGGGTATTGGTACTTTAATATGTTTAATTTTCTTACTTTTAGTTATAAGGTTAGGTTACATAGTATTTGTTAAGGGAAATGAATATAAAGATAGAGCTGATACTCAATGGAATCAAGAGATACAAGTAACAGCCAAAAGAGGAAATATATTAGATAGAAATGGAAAGTACATTGCTGCATCTGCAACAGTATATAGAGTTGACTTTGATATAGAAGCTCTTTTAACTGAAGCAACAGAAGAAGAGATAGATGTAAAAGAAATTGCTCAAAGTTTAGCTGATACATTAGATATGACTAGAGATGAGGTTCTAGAAATAATTGAAAGCGGACAACCTTATCCAAATTTAATTAGAGGAATTGAGCAAAGTAAAGCAGATGAAGTTAAATCTCTTAATATATATGGAGTAACAGTTAGTAATGATGTAAAAAGATATTATCCTAATGGACATTATTTAGCACAAGCTTTAGGAAGTGTAAATACAGATGGACAAGGATTAACTGGAATTGAATTACAATACGATAATTATCTTTCAGGTGTTCCAGGGTTAAAGATTGAGGGGGTAGATAGTAATCAAAATACTATGCCTTTCGTACCATATAAATTTACACCGGCCATTGATGGAAAGGATGTTGTCCTTACTATAGATGAAAATATTCAGTATTTTGCTGAAAAAATAGCTCAAAAAGGTTTAGATGAAAATAAAGCTAAAGGGGCTTCGGTAGTAGTAATGAATCCAAACACAGGAGAGATTTTAGCAATGGCTAGCAAGCCAGATTATGATCCGAATGAACCTCTAGAAGGATATGATAGTTTTGAGGGAACAGATGACAATGAAAAAATACAATCAATGTGGAGAAACAATATTGTAAGTAATGCATATGAACCAGGATCTACATTTAAAGTTATAACTATGATAGCGGCTATGGAGGAAGGAGTTGTTTCTGAAAATGATACCTTTAACTGTACAGGAAGTGTAAATTTTGGTGGAACAGTAGTACATTGTTGGGATTTAAATGGACATGGAGTACAAACTTTGCCAGAAATATTGAAGAATTCTTGTAATCCAGGGTTTATGGCATTAGGGGAGAAGTTAGGAAAAGTAAAATTAAATGAATATATAAAAAAATTAGGATTTGGTACAGAGACTGGAGTAGATTTGCCAGGAGAAGCTGTAGGTATAGTAAAAGCTACAGAGGAGATTTCAGAGATAGATTTAGGAACAATAGCTTTTGGACAAACAAACTCCGTAACAATAATTCAGCTGATGACCGCTTTTAATGCTATAGCTAATGGTGGAGATTTGATTCAACCACATATAGTGAAGGAAATATCACATACAGATAATAATGGAAATACAATCGTTGATGAAGTTATTGAGCCTACAATAAAGAGAAATGTCTTATCTGAAGAAAAAACATCCATACTTAGAGGGTATTTAGAAAGAACTGCCACTCAAGACGGAGAGCCTGGTTCTTTCGTACAAGGATATGATATTGGGGCTAAGAGTGGAACTGCAGAAAAGTATGATGCAGCTATAGGAGGATATTCTAATACTAAATATATTGCATCAATGATAGCATTAGCACCAGTTGAGAATCCGGAAATTACTGTTTTTATATCTGTAGATGAGCCTAGTACAGGAAAATATTATGGTGGACAAGTAGCTGCTCCGTTGGTTAAAGAATTATTTAAAATGATTTTTGATTATATAGAATCACCTCTTGCTAACAATGAATATAGCTTAGCTAGAGATATAATAGTTCCAGATGTAAGAGGAATGAATAAAGTTGAAGCAGAAAAAGTTCTTGAAGATAATGGGTTAACTATTAAGATAAATGGTAAGGGAGATAGTATTGTATCTATGGATCCTTATCCAGGAACAACAGTTAAAGAGGGTGCAGAGATAGAACTTTCAACACGAGGAAGTAATATTGATAAAAAAGTTGTAGTTCCTGATTTAAAAGGTAAAACTAGAGAAAATGCAAAGGCTCTTTTGGAAAATTTAGGTTTAACATGTACTTTTGAAGGGGAAGGCGATGTGTATTATCAGAATACACCTAAAGGTACCGTGGTAGAAAAGGGTTCTTTAATAAAGTTAACTCTTAAAAAAGAATCAGAGTATTAAGAGGTGTAATTATGAGTACTATAGATTTGCAAAAAAGAATTAAATATAATAAGAGTAAAAAAAAGAAGAAAAAGAAGACTAAAATAACTATTGATAGAGATAATGGAGTATACGTAGCGGTAATATTATTAGTTTTAATTGGATTACTTCTAGTATTTACATCCAGTTCTTATTATGCATTATATGAACAAGGTGATTTGTATTTCTTTATAAAAAAGCAAGCAATTTGGGCTGTGATAGGTCTTGGCTTTATGAGCTTTTTTGCTAGAGTTGATTATCATTTTTTAAGAAAGTTAACTTGGCCTTTAGCTATTGGTACATTAGGATTGCTTGTATTAGTATTAGCTATAGGTAAAGAGATAAACGGAGCTAAAAGATGGCTTGAGTTTGGAGGATTATCAATACAACCATCAGAAATAGCAAAATATGCAGTAGTATTTGTTTTAGCTCATGTCATTGTGAAGATGGGAAAAGAAATTAAAACTATAAGCAAAGGGATTGTTTTACCACTAGCAATTGGAGCAGCTTTTGCTGTATTAGTTTTAGCTGAGAAAAACTTGAGTATTACTGTGGTTATAACCCTGGTTACTTATTTTATGATAATGGTTGGTGGAGCTAATATTAGAGTATTGATAGGGTTAATACCAGTCGGATTTTTAGCAGGACTTGGATTAATTGTAATTGAGCCATATAGATTAGAAAGATTAACTACTTATTTAAATCCATGGGCAGACCAATCAGATTCTGGGTACCAATTAGTTCATTCACTTATGGCTATAGGATCAGGTGGTGTAACTGGACAAGGGTTAGGTAATTCAATGCAAAAGGCTTTATATATGCCTGAACCTCATAATGACTTTATATTTGCAATTCTTGCAGAAGAGTTCGGATTATTAGGATGCATATTTGTAATAGGATTATTTATATTTTTTATAATTTCAGCAATAAAAGTTGCTATGAGAGCAAAAGATATTTATGGTAGATTACTTGCTATAGGGATAACTTTAGTTATAGCTATTCAAGCAATAATTAATATTGCTGTTGTAACAGGGTCGATACCTGTAACTGGAGTACCGCTTCCTTTTATTAGTACAGGAGGTACATCATTACTTATAAATTTAGTAGCTATGGGAGTGCTTTTAAATATAGCAAAGCAAGGAAAGAAGAGTAAAGTAGATGCTGAAGATAAGATAAGAACAATAAAATAGAGCAAATTTTGATTGATTAAAGAATAAAATCTTTAATCAATCATTTTTTATAAAAAATTTCCTAGGAAATTAAATAAAAGTAGATTTTAAATAGTCTAGATAGTGAATTAGTAAATAGGCTTATTAAGCTGATTTAAAATAGGAGGATAAAATTAGTCCTTTTGATATTGATTTAATTAAATAACATAATATAAATTTAAAGATTATGTAAATATATATTGAATAACCTATTTTTGTGAATTTTACCTGATAAAAGTATAAAATTTATTTGATGGATTAACATAATAAGTTATAATACTAATATAAATATTTAGGGAGTGATTTTTTGTTTGGATATGTAACTCCACTTAAGCCAGAGATGAAAATAAGAGAGTATGAAACTTTCAGAGCATACTATTGTGGTGTATGTATGCATATTAAAGAGAATTTTGGAAATATACCAAGAATGACTTTAAATTATGATATGACTTTTTTAGCCATGCTTTTAGATGCACTTCATAATGAAGGACCAAAGTTTGAAATGAAAAGATGTATAGCTCATCCTCATAATAAAAAGCCTATGGCCATAAAAGGGGAAGCTTTGTCATATGCTGCAGCTATGAATGTTAGCTTAATTTATTATAAGCTTATAGATGATATAAATGATGATAAGAGTATTAAGAGTAAGATAGGAGCAATGGTTTTATCTCCTTATAAAAAGAAATTTAACAGAAATGTTACAAGGGTAAATGATATAATAGAAGAAAATTTAAATAAACTATCTCTATTAGAAAAAGAGAAAAATTTTAATTCTATAGATGAAATATGTGATCCTTTTAGCTTAATAGTAGCTAATATACTAAAGTTTTATCCAGAAGAAATAGATAATGATTCTGAAGAGCTAAGAGATAATCTTTATAGTTTAGGTTATGCTATAGGAAAATGGATTTATGTAATAGATGCTTTAGATGATTTAGAAGAGGATATTAATAATGATAAGTTTAATCCTATAAATTACTTATATAATAAGGAGAATAAGCCATATAAAGAATTTATTCAAGAAATAAAACCGAGAATAGAATTTACAATATTAAATTGTGGCTATAACTGTAAAGAGTCTTTAGAAAGATTACCATTAAAGAGAAATAAAGAAATACTAGAAAATATAATTAGTCTTGGTATGATGGATAAGTATACTAAGATAGTTGAGAATTGTAATTGTAAAAGTAGCAAGAAAAGAGGTATATAAAATGAATCCATATGAGGTACTAGGGGTAAAGCAAGGAGCTTCCCAAGAAGAAATTAAGGCAGCTTACAGAAAGTTAGTTAAGCAGTATCATCCAGATCAATATGGAGATAATCCACTTAAGGATTTAGCGCAAGAGAAATTAACAGAAGTTAATAAAGCTTACGATATGCTGAAAAATGGTGGAGGAAGTACTGGAAGTAGCTATAACTCAAACTATAATAATAATTCAAATTCAAGTTACAGTGGGGGATATAGCAATAATGTAGCTGATTATGCTGAAATAAGAAGACTTATTCAGATGAGAAATAATATTGAGGCAGAGAGAAGATTAAATGCTATGGCTAATAGAGATGCAGAATGGCATTTCTTATATGGAGCAGTTCAGCTTAATAAAGGATGGTTTGATTCAGCTCTTAGCAATATTGAAAAAGCATGTCAGATGGACCCTAATAACTTTGAATATAGACAAAGTTTAAATCAGTTAAAGATGAGAGGTGGAGGATATGCAAATCCTTATAGAACTTCACAAGGAGGAGTAGATGCATGTACTTGCTGTAATAACCTTATATGTGCTGACTGCCTTTGTGAGATGATGGGTGGAGATTTAATAGGGTGTTGTTAAAGCGTGAAAAAACCAATTTATATAGTAGTTATTGATAAGTAAAAATAGTAAATATAAATTAGAAGGTTTGAGTTAATGAAAGGAGAGTGTATTAAATGAAATCTAAAGAAATAACATTAGGAGGAATAATGGTTGCATTAACTAGCATTATTCTATATTTAACTTCATTGATACCAATCAATACATTAACTATATTAACAGTAGCTTCAGCGATAATACCAATATGTATTATAAGAAGTGATGTTAAGACTGCTATTTTTGTATATATAGCTTCAGCGTTAATAGCGTTTTTCATTGTACCAATTAATATAAGCATGCTTTATGCCATATTTTTTGGTATATATGGTATTATAAAATTTTTCGCGGAAAGAAATAGGAGTAAGTTTGAAGCTTTATATAAAATAGGCTTTTTTAATATAGCATTTATAGTGGGATTTATCTTATTTCAAAATGTATTAGGAATAAATATTTTAAAGGGTGTAGAAGAAATACTTTCAAGATTTATAAATGGAGATATTAAGGTTATAACTTTTGCATTATTTTTAATAGTGGCCAATTTAGCTTTTTTAGTGTTTGATTATGCATTAACACTTATAATAAGTTTTTATATGGAGAGAATTCACAAAAAAAGCAGGTAGAAATAGTAATTGTCAAAAAATTAATATGGTTAATTTGAATTTAATATGATATATTTATGATATCGTTTAAAGTAGGGGGAAGTAATTTGCAAAAGATAGCTATAATAACTGATAGTGGATGTGACTTAAGTCAAGAAACTATTAAAGAGAATAACATACATGTACTACCATTTAGAATAATCTATAGTGATAGAGAGTTCTTAGATAAAGTGACAATAAGTGAAGAGAAAGTATATGAAGACTTAGCAAATGGAATTATTCCAACAACTTCATTACCAGATTTACAATATACAGAAAATATTATTGAAAAGCTAAAAAATGAAGGATATACTCATGCCGTGGTAGTTACTGTATCAAGTAATTTATCAGGTACATTTAATAGTATACAGCTACTTTGTGAAGAACACCCTGAGCTTACATATCATTTCTTTGATACAAAAACTTTGGGATTCCCCGTTGGAGCTATGGCTTTAGAGGTGGCTAAACTTATAAAAGAAAAAGCTTCTTTTAAAGAAATTGTAGACAAGCTACCAAGTATAAAGGAAAATGTAAGTGCTTATGTTACATTTAATACATTAGAGTTTTTAAAAAGAGGCGGAAGAATAGGAAAGGTGGCAGGAACTGTAGGAGAAATTCTCCACTTAAAACCTATTATTTCATCAGATGATGAAGGACAACTTTATCCATTTTGTAAAGTAAGAGGGAGAAAGAAATCTATATCTAAATTAAAAGAGATATTAAACTCTTATTTAGATGAAGGTAAGTGTAGAGTTTGGGTACTAAATGGTGCAGCTCTAGAGGAAGCCAGAGCATTTTTTGAAGAAATTAAGAATTACCATAATATTAGCAAAATCTCGTTTGAAACTATAGGTGCAGCTATGGGAGTGCATACATGTCCAGGTGCAATTGGATTATGTATAAAAAAAGAATATTAATACATATAAGTAATAAAAATTAATAGTATATACATAGAAAAGCGTGAAAATGAAAAGTTCACGCTTTTTATTAATTTAATCTCTTAAATTAATTTGTTTATATATATAAGAGATAAGTAGTTTAATAAAATAATATAAAAGTTATATGAATATTGTAAAAAGGAAAAACTACAATTATAGAATAATAGGAAATTATGAGGTGATGTTTTGAAAGTTCTAGTGTTAGTGATTAAGTTAAGAGCATCTTGGGTACATTCATTAAAAGAAAAACGTATGATACTTTTAAGTATAACTAAAAGATTAAAAAATAAATATAATGTATCTGTAGGGGAAGTAGGAGAACAAGATACACATAAAATTATTCAAATTGGAATTTCTCAAGTAGCAACTTCTAAAGATGTGCTATATGCTTCAAAAGAAGATATAATCACATTTATAGAAGAGAATTGTGAGGCAGAAATAATTGATATTGAAGAAGAAATTATAGATTTTTAAAAAAATGCAAGTTAAAGCTTTGGAAATATATTGACATCAAGGGAAATAAAGTATATATTTATAATATCAAATAAATTAAAATTAAATATTTTTCTTATCAAGAGTGGTGGAGGGACTGGCCCTGTGAAACCCGGCAACCTGTTAATAGTTAACAGTTATTAGTTAATAGTGAAGAGTTTAGTAATAATTATAGAAAGTTATTATTAAGAAATTACGAAAATATTTCATATAAAACTCTAAATTTTAAACTTTTAATTTTTAACTGTATTCGTGGTGCTAATTCCAGCAGCTGTAGAGCTGATAGATGAGAGGGTAAATTAATAGTGACTTATTTCGCACTTGAGTTTATTCTCAAGTGCTTTTTTAATGTTTTAAAACTAAGTTTTACAATAATGGAATGGTGTTATTCTAAAAAGAGGTGATATGAATGATTAAAATAAGCAATATAGAAAAAAACTTTGGAGATACGAAAGTTCTTAGGGGGATTACTTTAAATATTAATGAAGGTGAGATTTATGGACTTATTGGACATAGTGGAGCTGGTAAATCAACATTGCTTAGATGTATTAATGGATTGGAAAACTATAATGACGGTTCAGTAATTGTTATGGGGAAAGAGGTAAAGGATCTTAAAGAAAAAGATAAAAGAGAGTTTCGAAAAGATTTAGGAATGATTTTTCAAGGTTTTAATCTTCTTAAAAGAAAAACTGTATTTGAGAATATTTCATTACCTCTAGAAGTTTGGGGATATAAAAAAGATTATATTAAAAAAAGAGTGGACGAGCTTTTGGAACTTGTTGGATTAAGTGATAAATCTAAAAGTAAGCCATCAGAACTAAGCGGTGGGCAAAAACAAAGAGTAGCTATAGCAAGAGCCTTAGCTTTGGAGCCTAAAATTCTTTTGTGCGATGAAGCTACATCAGCATTAGATCCTAAAACTACTAAAGATATTTTATCGCTTTTAAATGATATAAATAAAAAATTAGGAATTACTATAGTAGTTGTTACTCATCAGATGGAGGTTATAAAGCAGATATGTGAAAAGGTAGCTCTAATTGATGGTGGGGTATTAGTAGCAGAGGGAAAAGCTGATGATATATTCTTAAAACCAGGTATCTCACTAAAGAAATTCTTAGGAGAAGATGATGATGATACTTTATCTCATGAAGGAGTAAATATAAAATTATTCTTTCCAAGTAAATCTTCAGAAAATGCTCTTATAACAAAGATGGCAAGAGAACTTAATATAGATTTCTCAATAGTTGGTGGAAAGCTTGAAAAGTTTAGAGATGAAGTTTTAGGAACTTTAACTATAAATATTAATAAAGAAGATAGAGAAGCTGTTATGAGCTATTTATCAAATAAAGATATTATATTGGAGGTGTTATAGGGTGGATGCAAAAATGGTAAATATAATAATAAAGGAATTAGGTGCAACAGTATATATGGTGTTTTTCTCAACATTATTTGCAACTATTCTAGGATTTGTTTTTGGAATAATAGCAGCTATTACTTCCCCAAGTGGATTAAAGCCGAACAGAATAGTGTACAAGATTCTTGATACTATAATTAATGTACTAAGAAGTTTTCCTTTTATTATTTTAATAGTTTTTATAATACCGTTGACAAGAGCTATAGTAGGAAAATCTATAGGAAATACTGCGGCTATAGTTCCTTTAACGATAGCTGCAGCACCGTTTGTAGCAAGAATAATTGAATCTTCATTAAAGGAAGTAGATCCAGGAGTAATAGAGGCAGCTAAATCTTTTGGAGCATCAGATAGTCAAATTATATTTAAAGTAATGCTTAAGGAAGCTGTTCCAAGTATTATTTCAGGATTAACTTTAACGATTATTAGTGTTATAGGATATTCGGCTATGGCTGGAAGTGTTGGAGCAGGGGGACTTGGAAAGGTTGCAATAACATATGGTTATCAGGGATTCCGAACAGACTATATGGTAACAACAGTAATCATTCTGATAATAATAGTTCAAAGCTTACAAAGCTTAGGAAATTATTTATATAAGAAATTAAATTAGAATTAAAAAATATTGAGGGGGCAAACAAATATGAAAAGAAAATCAATTTTATCATTAGTATTAACAGGAGTATTAGCTATATCACTTATAGGATGTGGAGGAAGCAATTCATCATCAAGTGATGATAAAACTATAAGAATTGGAGTATCACCAGTTCCGCATAAGGAGATTGTTGAACAAGCTGTAGAAGAATTAGAAGATAAAGGGTATACAGTAGAAATAGTTGAATTTGATGATTATGTATTGCCAAATACAGCAGTGGAAGAAGGAGAATTAGATGCGAATTATTTCCAACATATTGCATATTTAAATACGTTTAATGAAGAAAATGGAACACATCTTACGTATACAGCTGAGATTCATTTAGAACCAATGGGGGCATTTTCTAATAAGTATAAGTCTGTAGATGAAATTGAAGATGGAGCAACAGTAGCAGTTCCAGATGATTCTAGTAATGAAACAAGAGCTTTAAGAGTTTTAGAGGCTGCAGGACTTATAGAACTTGCGGAAGGTGATATATTAAAGGTTACTGATATAGTTTCTAATCCAAAGAACCTACAATTTAATGAGTTAACTGCAGCAAGTTTACCAAGAGTATTAGAAGAGGTAGATATAGCTGTAATAAATGGTAACTATGCTTTAGAAGCTGGATTAGATGTGAATGAAAATGCATTTTATTCAGAGGATAAAGATAAAGATTCATTAAAGGAAAGAAGAAACGTATTAGCTGTTAAAGAAGGTACTGAGAATAGTCAAAAAATAAAAGATTTAACAGAAGCGCTTACTTCTGATAAAGTTAGAGATTTTATAAATGAAAAATATAAAGGGGCAGTTGTTCCAGTATTTTAATAATTAAAAATGATAAATGGCAAGGGGCTGTATCAAAAAAAATTTGATATTTGCCGATAAAGAAAAGGAAGTTCG
>OLNJ01000646.1_pt1 | contig 26305 bp, 20 predicted proteins | sample 1672191 | NCBI WGS metagenome assembly OLNJ01 (sample SAMEA3136657, study PRJEB25190) | human gut metagenome | biome: human gut; feature: human-associated habitat; material: faeces | place: Austria | collected 2013 | reverse complement strand
CTAAAACTTCAAGTATTCTCTCTGCTGAAGATTTAGCCATAGTTATCATAACAAATACCATAGATAACATCATTAAACTCATGAGTATTTGTGTTGAATATGTGAAGAAACTCATAAGTTGACCTGTTGTCATAGTATTTGAAACTATCATTTTAGCCCCTAACCATGATAAAAGTAATATACATGTATACATCGTAATTTGCATTACTGGAGCATTTAGTACTATTAATTTTTCTGCAAAAATAAAACTATTTTTTACATCTCCTGAGGCTTTTTTGAATTTATTTATTTCGAACTCTTCTCTTACTGCTGATTTTACAGTTCTTATTCCTGTTAAGTTTTCTTGTACACTTGCATTTAATGCATCGTATTTTTTGAAAACAGCTGTGAATCTAGGGAATGCAACTTTTATTATAAGCGCTAATATTAACCCTAAGAATATTACTGCTCCAAAGAATACTAGTGATAAACTTGGATTAATTAAAACTGACATTACCATTGCAGATATAAGCATGATTGGTGCTCTAACAAGCATCCTTAAAATCATTTGATATGCATTTTGCACATTTGTTATATCTGTAGTAAGTCTTGTTACTAGACCTGCCGTTGAATATTTGTCAATGTTTTCAAATGAAAAATCTTGTATATTTTCAAACATCGCACGTCTTAAGTTTCTCGCATAACCTGCTGAAGCATTTGCTGCAAACTTTGCACCTAATGCACCACAAAGAAGTGATAACATAGCTACTACAAGCATAAGTATTCCTATTTTTGCTACATAGCCCATATCACTATTATTCAGACCATTGTCTATAATCATCGCCATTAATAGTGGTATTATAACTTCACATATACACTCTAATACCATAAATATAGGCGTGATTATAGAATTCTTTTTGAATTCACCAATATATGATGATAATTTTCGTATCATTTCTTCCTCCTCAATATATAAATTTTATTTTAAATTAAATAAATTATTTAATTTTTGACATTATAAATTTCTCATTATAATATTTTAAGGGCAACTTAAAATTATTAAATGAGAATTACTTTAAATTATCTAGAATTTTATATATATGCTTAAATAACTGTTCCTGTTCCTCCTCTGAAATACCATTTAGCATTTTAGCATCTAATTCTTGGATATATAAATAAGCATCTTCTAACACTCTTTCAGATTTATCTGTCATCTTTATAAATTTAGATCTTTTATCATTTAGATTTTGTTCTCTCGTTATAAACCCTTTTTCTTCTAATCTATTTAATAACCCTGTAACTGTAGGATTTTTAAGTGTTAATCCTGTTTCTAAATCCCTTTGAGTAAGTGTATCTTCTTCATGTTTTTTTAAATATAAAAGCACATCCATTTGTGACGGAGTCAAGTTGTATCTTTGTAAGTTTTTATGACAACGTGTCTCAAATGCTATATGTATCTGCTTAATTAAAAAACCTATAATTACTTTTTCTTCCATAATTAATTCTCCTAAATATATAGCTTGCTATATATTTTATTTATTTTCTCATTTATTGTCAATAGATTTAATTTTATTTTTTAAATTTTTTCTATACTTTTATTTACGCAAAAAGAGAGATTTACTTTTAAATAACCTTTAAATTTAAACCTCTCTTTATTTTTATTAATTATTTTTTATTAGTATTACTATTTATCTATTTTATTTCATCTTGTATTCCTGGTATTATAGGTAATTTATCAAATCCAACTTGTAAATCTTCATCTGTTGGAATATAATCTGTCATTGTTCCTTCTATATAAGCATTATATCCCTTCATATCGAAATATCCTGTTCCAGTTAATCCAAATAATATTGTTTTTTCTTCACCAGTTTCTTTGCATTTTAAAGCTTCATCTATTGCAACTCTAATTGCATGTGATGATTCTGGTGCTGGAAGTATTGTTTCAACCTTAGCAAATAATGTTGCAGCTTCAAATACCTTAGTTTGTTCAACAGATATAGCTTCCATATATCCATCGTGATATAGTTTTGATAATATTGGACTCATTCCATGATATCTAAGACCTCCTGCATGGTTTTTAGATGGTGTAAACTCACAACCTAAAGTATACATTTTTGCCATAGGAGTTATTTTACCAGTATCGCAGAAATCATATGCGTATTTACCTCTTGTTAAAGATGGGCAAGATGCTGGTTCTACTGCAACTATTCTTGGATTTGCTTTTCCTAATAATTTATCTTGCATGTATGGAGCTATAAGTCCACCTAAGTTAGAACCTCCACCTGCACAGCCGATTACTATATCAGGATATTCTTCTAATTTATCCATAGCTGCTTTTGCTTCTAGTCCTATTATTGATTGATGAAGTAATACTTGATTTAAAACAGAACCTAAGACATATCTATATCCATCTGTACTTACTGCAACTTCAACAGCTTCTGATATTGCAGTTCCTAAAGAACCTGGATCATCTGGATTTTGTTCTAATATTTTTCTACCTGCATTAGTTGTATTACTTGGAGAAGGAGTTACATCTGCTCCAAATACTTTCATTATATTTTTTCTATCTGGTTTTTGTTCATAAGATACTTTAACCATATATACATTAAGTGGAAGCCCAAAATAAGAACAAGCTTCTGATAAAGCAGTTCCCCATTGCCCTGCTCCAGTTTCAGTAGTAACACCTTTTAAGCCTTCTTTTTTAGCATAATATGCTTGTGCTATTGCCGAATTTAGTTTATGACTTCCTGAAGTATTATTTCCTTCAAATTTATAATATATTTTAGCTGGTGTCCCCAAAGCTTTTTCTAGGTTATAAGCTCTACAAAGTGGTGATGGTCTATATATTTTATACATTTCTCTGACTTCTTCTGGAATATCTACATATCTAGTTTTATCATCCATTTCTTGATGAGCCAACTCTTTACAAAATACTGGATATAAGTCTTCTTCAAGTGCTGGTTTCATAGTTGCTGGATTTATCATAGGTTCTGGCAACTCTTTCATATCCGCTCTTAGATTATACCACTTCTTTGGTATTTCCTCTTCACTTAAATATAATCTGTATGGCGCTTTTTTCATTTCTTATACCTCCTAAATATTCTCTAAATTTGTTCCAAATAAAAAAGACTTTCATCCCTAATTGGGACAAAAGTCATATCTTCTGCTTCTGCGGTACCACCCTAATTGATCATAAAGACCCACTCATCTCATATACTATCATATATGCTCCTGTGGTAACGGATGGAGTTCCCGTCAGATACTACTAAGATACACCTTTCATTCTGCCCTCGTAAGTCCATTCAATACAAGTTATTTGTCATGATTCCACCATCCACAACTCTCTATAAAATAATTATTGCATCTACTCTTCTTACTCATCGGTTTGATTATTATATTTATGATTATATTTCCATTTTTTTCTTATGTCAACTATTTTCTTAATATTTATATTTTTGGGATTTTTCTATAAATATTTTTAAAATTGTATTTTAAAATTCATATTGTTTTAAAATTCTTGATTAAACCGTCTTTAAATGATTTATAATTAATAAAGGGGTGTATTCAAATGGATATAGAAAAGTTATGTTCAGGTATAAATGATTGGCTCATAAATGTCAGACGAGATTTACATAAAACGCCTGAACTAGGTTTAAAAGAATTTGAAACTAAAGAAAAAATCAAAAAATATTTAGATGAAATAGGAATATCTTATATAGAATATAAAAACACTACAGCTATCGTAGCACAAATAAACGGAGGCTTTGAGAAGACAGTAGGTTTAAGGGCTGATATAGATGCATTGCCTATAGATGAGGAGTTAGATTTAGATTATAAATCTAAAAACCCAGGCGTAATGCACGCTTGTGGTCATGATGCCCATACTGCAATCTTATTAGGTGCTTGCAAAGTTTTATATGAAAATAGAGATTTATTAAAAGTAAACGTGAAATTCTTTTTCCAACCTGGCGAAGAAATTGGCGCTGGCAAATATATGATTGAAGAAGGCTGTCTAGAAAACCCAAAGGTCGATATGATATTTGGACTTCATGTCGGCTCGCATATAAAAACTGGATATATAGAAATTAAAAAAGGTACTGCAGCCGCTTCTACTGACAGACTTATATTAAAAGTATTAGGCAAAAACGGTCATGGTGCTTATCCACACGAAGGAGTTGATGCAATAGTTATCGCTTCATACTTAGTCACTGCTCTTCAAAGCATCATTAGCCGAAATATAGATCCTACTGACTCTGCTGTAATTTCTTTTGGAAAAATTGAAGGTGGACATAAGGGCAATATTATATGTGATGAAGTTAAGTTAACTGGTACACTTAGAACACAAAATGAAGATACTCGCCATCTTATAAAAGAGAAAATTAAAGCAATGTGTGAAAATGTTAGCATAGGATTTGGTGGCAAGGTAGATCTTGAAATAATACCTGGAATTCCAAGCTTGGTTAATACTTCAGAATTAGTAGATTTAGTTGTTAAAAATACTTCCGAATTGCTCGGATGTGATAAAGTGCTAAAAAAAGAAAAATCACCACTTGGTGCTGAAGATTTTGCATGGTTTCTACAAAAAGTGCCTGGAGTATTTTTTAACATCGGATGTGGAAATGAAGATAAAAATACAACTTATCCTATACATAATTCAAAATTTAATATAGATGAAGATTGTCTTTTGATTGGAACTATGATTCATGTAAAAAATATATTGTCTATAAGCTAAATAATTTAATTGCTATTTAATCTATTCAGTGTTATTATTATCAAAAATAGATATAACAAGGAGAAATATATGAAAAAATTTTCTATTATAGCATTAATATTAATGACTATATTTACTTTTGGATGTAGCAAAAAAGATACTTCTGATAATATGGTAAAATTAAATAAAGTAGATATTTCAGCTATTAGCAATCAGCAAATTAAGAATTTTTTAACTGAAGCATCAGAACATGAAGGAATTTATAAAATAGAAACAAAATCAAATACTTATATATATTTTAATGGAATAAAAAATGAATTTATCGATATAAATTGCAGTGTTGAAGATAATACTTTAAATATAGAATCAAATAAAAGCAAATTAGAAAGTAATGATTCACCATCACAAAAACTATATGTTATATATCAAAAGAACATAACTATCTCAAATGATAAAACAGTTTATTTTGATACTATAAAGTTAACTATAAATGGTAAAGAATCCAGCTTTAAAAATTCATTTGTAATCAAAGAATAATATAAAAATGAGCTTAAAAGTTTAATAAACTAATAAGCTCATTTTTTACTTTGATATTTTATTATAATTTATATTATCTTAATACCAATGTAATTTCCATTTTCCACTTAAATATCTCCATACAAAGAACACACTTCTAACAGCCCAGTCTATGGTCATTGCTACCCATACACCAAATACACCTAGTCCCATGTATTTTCCAACTATATAACTAAATCCTATTCTGAAAATCCACATTGAAAATATACATACTAGCATACAGAATTTAACGTCATTTGATGCTCTAAGCGTATTTGCTATCATAAATGATAATGGCCATATTAGCATTGCCATAATTCCATGATAAATAATTATCTCACGAGTCATTTGAGCAGTTCCTTCAGATAAGTTATATATATCTAATATTAAATTTAAACCTAAAAATATAATTACATTTGTAATTATTATTCCAATATAACTTAGTTTCATCATTTTCTTAGTATAATATCTTGTTTGGTATTCATCATCTGCTCCGACACATTGTGATACTACAGCAAGATCTGCTTGACCTATAGCCATTCCAGGTACGATTTGGAATAATGCAAGGCAGTTACTAACAGCATTTGCAGCTATTGAAGCAGTTCCAAAGCTTGCAACTAAGTTTAAAACAACTATTTTTCCAAGTTGGAACATACTATTTTCAAGCCCATTTGGAATTCCTATATATAAAATTCTTTTTATCATACTTCCATCAAATTTGAAACACATTTTTTCTGATATATGAATTTGTAAATCTTGATTTTTGATAAGATAAAATGCTATTACTGCTGCTAAATATCTTGAGAATACTGTTGGAATTGCAGCACCTACAACCCCCATTTTTAATCCATATATTAAAATAGCATTTCCCACAAAGTTAACACTATTCATAAGAATTGAGATTTTCATAGTTATTTTTGAATTTCCCATTGCTCTAAATAGAGCTGCTGCACCATTATAAATTGCTATTGCTGGAATTGATAAAAATACTATTAATAAATAAATATTTGCAAATCCCATAACATCAGCTTCCAATGTTCCAAATACCTTGTGTAGTATGAAATATTTTAATAAATATCCTAAAATCATAACTCCGATTGAACTTACAAGTAAAAATAACATTAATTGATCTGATGCTTCACATGATTTCTTTTCGTTTTTTTGACCTAAGAATTGGCCTGCAACAACAGCTCCCCCAGTACCTAACGCTGTAAAAACTTGTGTAACAAGTACCATAATTGTATCAACTAAAGATACTGCTGATACTGCTGATTCCCCGACGCTTGCGACCATAATTGAATCGACTAAGCCGACTACTATTAAAAGTAGCTGTTCTACTATTAATGGTCCAATTAATTTTCTTAAATCTGAGTTTGAGAATAAATAATTGATTTTTTTCTTACTTACTTCCACCTAAACCACTTCTTTCATACAAATTTTAAAAATTTAGAGATATTGAAATTAGAATATCTCTATACATCAATTTCTATTTTTTAAATAAATAAGTAGCTAATAATGCATAATACATTAATAGCTACTCAATTATCAATTATTTATTATATATCTATTGGTATTTTTTTACAACAATTTTATATAGTTGCTTTCAATGCTTGGTCTATATCCCAAAGTAAATCGTTTATATCTTCTATACCAACAGACATTCTTATCATATCTGGTCTAACTCCTGCTGCCGCTTGTTCTTCTTCATTAAGTTGAGCATGTGTAGTACTTGCTGGATGTATAACTAATGATTTTGCATCAGCTACATTTGCAAGATGAGAGAATATTTGAAGGCTTTCTATAAATTTCTTTCCAGCTTCAAGTCCTCCCTTTATACCAAATGTAAATATTGAACCTGCTCCTTTTGGTAAGTATTTTTGCCCTAATTCATAATATTTATTTTCTTTAAGTCCTGGATAGTTAACCCATGCAACTTGTGGATGGTTATTTAAAAATTCAGTTATAGCTTTTGTATTGCTTATATGTCTTTCTATTCTAAGTGACATAGTTTCAAGTCCTTGTAATAACATAAATGCATTAAATGGACTTAAACAAGCTCCAGAATCTCTTAACCATTGAACTTTTAATTTAGTTGCATAAGCTGCAGCACCTACATCTTTCGCATAATTAAGTCCATTATAAGACATATCTGGTTCTGTCAAACAAGGGAATTTTCCACTTCCTAACCAGTCGAAGTTACCACTATCTACTACAACTCCACCTAAAGTAGTACCATGGCCTCCAATAAATTTAGTAGCTGAATGAACTACTATATCTACACCATGTTCAAATACTTTTATTAAGTAAGGAGTTCCAAAAGTATTATCTAGCATAAATGGTATTTTATTTTCATGAGCTATATCAGCTATAGCTTCTATATCTATTAAGTTTATTCCTGGATTTCCTATAGTTTCAGCATAAACAAGTCTAGTATTTTCATTTATTGCTGCTCTAAAGCTTTCTGGATCATCAGGATCAACAAAATGAACTTTTATACCGAATTTAGGAAGCATATTTGAAAGTAAGTTATAAGTTCCTCCATATAAAGTTGGTGCTGCTACTATTTCATCCCCTGCTTTCATTATATTAAGTATAGCTGCATTTATAGCACCCATTCCTGAAGAAAATGCTACTGCACCTACTCCACCTTCTAATAATGCCATTCTATCTTCAAAAACTTGAACTGTTGGATTTGATATTCTTGAATATATATGCCCTTCTTCTTTTAATGCAAATAAATCTGCTCCATATTGAACACTATCAAAACAGTATGATGTTGTTTGATATATTGGAACAGCTCTAGAACCTGTTGCTGAATCTGGTTCTTGCCCCCCATGAATTTGTAATGTACTGAATCCTAATTTTCTATCTGTCATATTATCCCTCCAAATTATTATTGTTAATACAAGCGTATCTAAACTAAATATTTTTTAAATCTTAAGCATATTTATATGTATTTGCCCCAAATACATAACTTAAAATTTAAAAAGGCTCTTTTACCTAAGATAAAAGAGCCTTTATTATCATTCTCTCTTATCTTTCTTATGAAAACATAAGTAGGATTTAGCACCTATCTAATTATAGGTTGCTGGACTTCACTGGGCCTATTCCCTCCATCTCTCTTGATAAGAATTTATTTAGTTAATATTGATAGTTATAATTATATACCTAAAATTTGGTTAAAACAACAAAATTTTACATATATTTCATATTTATAATTATTTCTTTTCTGCAACTCTAAGTTTTGCACTTCTTGAACGAGGATTTGCCTCAACTTCTTCTTTACTTGGAAGTATTGGTTTTCTAGTTATAACTTTAACTTCAGAAACTTTATCACACCTACAAATTGGAAGTTCTGGTGGACAAACACAGCTAAGTGATAATTCTTTGAATTCATTTTTAACTATTCTATCTTCTAAAGAGTGGAATGTTATTATACATATTCTTCCGCCTTTATTCATCATAGAAACTGCGTCATCTATCATTTTATTTATAACTCCAAGTTCGTTGTTTACTTCTATACGTATAGCTTGGAATGTTCTTTTTGCTGGATGTGGTCCATCTATTCTAGCTTTTTTAGGTATAGCTTTTTTGATTACATCTACTAGCTCACCTGTTTTTTCTATTGGTTTTTCTTCACGAGCTTCAACTATAAATTTAGCTATTCTCTTAGCCCAATTGTCTTCTCCATAGTCTTTTATTATTTTTGCAAGTTGTTCTTCTGTATAAGTATTTACTACATCATAAGCTGAAAATGGCTTTCTAATATCCATTCTCATATCTAATGGTGCATCATGCATATATGAGAAACCTCTATCAGCTTCGTCTAATTGGTGAGAAGAAACACCTAAGTCAGCTAATACACCATCTATTTTATACACGCCTATTTTTTCTAATTCTTCTTTTATATTTGAGAAATTGCTATGAACAAATCTAACCCTGTCTGAGTATTCAGCAAGTCTCTCTTTTGCTGTAGCTATTGCATTTTTATCTTGGTCAAAACCGATAAAAAGTCCGTCTTTTGAAAGTCTTTTTACGATTTCTTTTGAGTGTCCTGCACCACCCATAGTACAGTCTACATACACTCCATCTTCTTTTATATTTAAATTGTCTATACATTCATCTAAAAGTACAGATACGTGGTTAAATTCCATTTAAAATTTACTTCCTTTCTGTAAAGTATATTTTGTCAATTTTAATAGATTTATATATTATCTCTTATTTTTCTTAGATAATACGTAATTTAATATAACACCTATAAGAATAAATCCTAAACTTATAACTTGTGCCATTCTAAGAGGTCCTAGCATAAGTGAGTCCGTTCTAAGTCCTTCTATAAAAAATCTTCCTATAGAATATAAAGTTATATAGTAAACTAAAATTTGACCTTCATATTTTTGTTTTTTTCTAAATAGCATCAAAAATATAAATACACCTAAATCCCAAATAGATTCATATAAGAATGTTGGGTGTACTTTTACGCCATCGACCATTATCCCCCATGGTAAATCAGTTGGCCCTCCATGAGCTTCTTTATTTAAGTAATTTCCCCATCTCCCAATTGCTTGAGCTAGAGGTATACCTAATACTACACAGTCTGCCATTTTAAAGAAGTTTAATTTTTTTACTTTAGTGTATATATAACCTGCTAATACACCACCAAGTAAGCCTCCGTGAATTGCCATACCACCACCTCTGAAATTTAATATCTCAGAGATATTTCCTGAATAATAAGACCAATTAAAAATTACATAATAAAGTCTTGCCCCTATTAATCCACAAGGTATCGCTATTATAGCTAAATTTAGTATATCATCTTCTTTTATACCTAATCTTTTAGCCTCTTTTAAAGCAATAAAAACGCCTAAAACCATTCCAGTTGCCATTAATATACCATACCACATTATATCTGTACCAAATAATGTAAATGCAACTCTATCCATATAAACACCTCTTATCTTCTAAATATTCTCTTTAAAAAACTTACCTTTTCCATAGATTTTTCAAATGGTTCTTCTATAATAATTTCTTTATTATCTAAGATACATTGAGCATTATTTATAAATAGATTATCTGCTATCTCTTTTGAGTATTTCTTTTCAATATATTGATATGCATCTTTCATCATAGGTCTTCTTCTTTGGGAACCATGAGCATCAGTTGCCACTAAGTGGACCATATTTCTTCCTATTAAAAGATTACAGAATCTTTGTATTTCTTTGCCTTGTTTTCCAATAAGACTTGAACTATTTATTTGAATAATTGCACCTGTTTTTATGCAATCATAAATAATTTCTGGGTCATCATGAATTTTTATATATCTTTCTACATGAGCCAAAACAGGAATAAATCCTTTTTGTTTTAATTCATATACAATATTGCATAAATTAAGTGGAAAATTAGTTGGTGGAAATTCAATTAATATGTATTTGCTTTTATTTAAACAATAAAAATCTAATTCTGAAATCTTTTCTATTAAATCATATGTAAAATAAATCTCATTTCCTAAATATATCTCAATATCTATATTATTTTCCTTTAATTGTTTTTTAAACTCTTCACAAACTTTATTTAATTCTTCTCCCTTTAAATATTTAAATTCGGGATGATAATGCGGAGTTGCAATAATCTTATCTATTCCTTGTTCTTTTGCTATCATAGCCATATTTATGGATTCTTGCATACATTCAGACCCGTCATCTACATCCGGCAATATATGACAATGAACATCTATCATAAAAAATCCCCCTTTTTCTTAAGTAAGTTATTCGAATACAAATGTTATTATATCAGTTTATAAGTTAAAAATAAATATTTCATTTAAAAACAAAAGTTGTAAGAACATCCCTCTCACAACTTTTGTTTTTAATATATTTTTCTTATATTTTAAGTAAACAATATTTTATATCTATTTATTAGAGTCATCTAACGGCTCTACAATAGATATTACACAATTGTCTTCTCTGAAGTGATCTTCTAATCTTTGTTGAACTTCTTCAAATGTAACTTCTTTTATTACTTCTACATAATCTAATAAGTTTATATCTTTAAATTTGTAGAATATAAAGTTGTTAGCTATAAAAGTTAAAGAATCGAAGTATTTTATAAAGTTACCTATTGATGATTTTTTAACTCTTTCAAAAGTTTCTCTGTCTAACCCTTCTTTTTTATATTTATCTATATATTCAAATATTATCTTTTTAACTTCTTTAGGTTGTTTTGATTCTCCACCGATAGTTGTAAATGAATAATCTATTTGTGATGTAAATCCAGCACCAAAGCTTCTATTTATTAGACCCTTCATATATAAGTCTTCATATAATTCACTACCACGTCTAAATAACATATCGTTTAATATATCTGTTATAACTTCATATCTAAGAAGTTCTTTGCCTTTTATATTAACTTTATCGTCTTTAAATCCTATATTAAATATAGGCATTGAAATTGGAGCTTGTGTTATTATTTCTTTTTTATTTACAGTAGTTGGCTCTTCTGGATATATTCTAGTTATTTCATGGTCCATCTTAGCCATGTCGTATTTATTTGCTTTTTTTACATTATCAAAGAATTCCTCAGCTTCTAAATCTCCTATTACGAACAATGCCATATTTCCTGGATTATAGAATGTATTGTAGCATTTATAAAGTTCTTCTTTAGTTATTTTATAAACACTGTCTACAGTCCCAGCAATATCCACTCTAACTGGGTGATTTACATACATTGCTTTTATTGCGTTAAATGATACATTCCAACCTGGATCATCATCATACATTTTTATTTCTTGTGCTATTATTCCTTTTTCTTTTTCAACATTTTCATCTGTAAAATGTGGTGTTTGTACATAGTCGAATAAATGATCTAGACAATCATAGAAATTCTCTGTTGTTGTGAATAAGTACGCTGTTGTTGTAAAGTTTGTAAATGCATTTGCATTTGCTCCCCATTTAGAGAATTTTTCAAAAGCATCGCTTTCATCTGGTTGTTCAAACATTTTATGTTCTAAGAAATGGGCAATACCTTCGTTAACTCTTATAGGTTCAGTTTCTCCAATAGGTATAAATTCTAAATCATTTGAACCGTAATTCGTAGCTAAAACAGCATATTTTTTCGTAAATCCACGTTTAGGCATAAAATATACGTCTAATCCATTTTCTAATTTTTCATAATATAATTCTTCTTTTAATAATTCGTTGACTATCTTTTCCATTATGCCCTCCCTACTTACTTAAGAAGTATATAGTATCTAGCTCGATATTTTTTACAGCTTCTACTATATCTTCCTTTGTAGATTTATTTATCATATTTTTTATTTGGTCTAAATCACTTTTATTTTTTGATATCGATTGTGAGAAATAAAAATCTGATATTCTTCCTATTTCGTCATTTAGAGAATTTAAAGAATTTATAAATGCTATCTTAGCATTTGAAATTTCGCTTTCTGTTATATCTCCGTCTTTTAATTTTTGAACTTGTTCTTTTACTAAATTAACAGTTTTTTCATAGTTTTGAGCTTCTATTCCTGAACAAACCATCATTGTAGATTTACTTTTTTGTATTGTAGAGTAAATAGTGTAGCAAAGACTTTCTTTTTCTCTTACATTTATAAATAATTTACTGTCAGCTCCTCCACCTAGTATTCTAGACCCTAAAAGAAGACTGTAGTATTTTTCTTCGTCTAAATAATCTACATTACATCTATATCCCATAACAAGTTTACCTTGTGCTATATCCATAGTTTCTTTTACTTCTTTTACTTTATCTACTTCTTTATAGTATTCTTCTTTTGGTATATCTATTATGTTTCCTCTATCAAATTGGAATTTTTCTTTTATTAATTCAACAACTTCAGTTTCTTCAAATTCACCTTCTATCATTATTTCTATTGGTGAAGTTTTTAAAACTTCTTTATAATGTTCATATAAACCTACTCTGTCTATAGTATCTAAATCTTCTATATATCCTTTTCCATTTATAGAGTATGGTTCACCTTCAAACATAATTTCATTAGTTCTTTTCATAGCATAATTGCCTTTATCGTTAATTATGCTCATTATAGAATCTTTAAGTATTTCTTTTTCGATATTTAGATATTCTTCATTAAATCCTCCGTCTATTACTAAAGGATTGTTTATTATTTCATTTAAAAACTCTATACATTGACCTAGTATTTTTTCATCTAAATATTTTTCATTTACAGATAATATACTAAATCCTAAAACTTGGCTTTCTCCTCGTTTTGATGCTCCTGCATGTAGATATGAGCCGTATAGTTCTTCTTCTCTATCTGTTAATTGACCAAGTGTTTTATATTTATTACAACCACTTTTTAAAATGCCTGGAAGTAGAGCATTTTTTGTAACTTCATTTCTATCTAATTTTCTTTGTATATATACACTTATTAAATTTGTCTTAAATTTACTTTCTGGAATTAATGTAAGCTTTACATTTTTTCCAATTTCTAATGTCTTTAAATTTTTCATTTACTAGCTCCTTTTCCCTAATTTTAACTATCTTATATAATAATACCTTATCTTCATGATATTTGCTATTTTATTTAATTATTCTTTTATATTATAACTTTATTTTTACTATTATATACAAAAGTCAAATTGTTTACATATATCGTGTTTATGATGTATAATACAATATGTATGTTTGAAATTATTGAGAAAAATAATTAAATTTTATATAAAAGAGAGGAAGATCATAATGAAATTAGGAATCGTAGGTTTACCAAATGTAGGTAAAAGTACATTATTTAATGCTATAACTCAAGCTGGAGCAGAATCAGCAAACTACCCATTCTGTACAATAGAGCCAAATGTTGGTGTTGTTGCAGTTCCAGATGAAAGATTAAATGTATTAAAAGAATTAAACAATGCTAAAAAAATAGTTCCAACTGCTATAGAATTCTGTGATATCGCAGGACTTGTTAGAGGAGCTTCAAAAGGTGAAGGTTTAGGAAATAAATTCTTATCTCACATAAGAGAAGTTGACGCTATAGTTCACGTTGTTAGATGTTTCGAAGATTCAAACGTTGTTCACGTTGACGGTTCAGTTGATCCAATAAGAGATATCGATACTATAAACTTAGAGTTAATATTATCTGATATAGAAATATTAGACAGAAGAATAGTTAAAACTACTAAAGCTTTAAAATCTGATAAATCACTTGCTGGTGAATTAGAAATGTTAAATGCTATAGCTGCTACTTTAGCAGAAAGTAAATCAGTAAGAACTATGGACTTTACTGAAGAAGAACAAGAATTTGTAAACAGCTTAAACTTATTAACTTCAAAACCTGTTATATATGCAGCTAACGTTTCAGAAGATGATTTAGCTGATGAAGGTGCTAACAATGAATACGTTGCTAAAGTTAGAGAATTTGCTGCTTCTGAAAATGCTGAAGTTGTAGTTGTTTGTGCTCAAATAGAAGCAGAAATATCTGAACTTGAATCTGATGAAGAGAAAAAAGAATTCTTAGAAACTCTTGGACTTGAACAATCAGGTCTTGATAAATTAATCCAATCATCTTACTCATTATTAGGACTTATGTCATTCTTAACTGCTGGTGAGCAAGAAGTTAGAGCTTGGACTATAAAAGTTGGAACAAAAGCTCCACAAGCTGCTGGTAAAATCCACAGTGATATAGAAAGAGGATTCATCAGAGCTGAAATAGTAAATTACGATGATTTAGTTGAATGTGGAAGTGTTGCAAACGCTAGAGAAAAAGGTCTTGTAAGACTTGAAGGTAAAGACTACGTAATGCAAAACGGAGATGTTGTTAACTTCAGATTCAACGTATAAGATAGATATTGAATTAAAATCAAAAAAGGTGATATATCTAAATTAGTTATATCATCTTTTTTATTTAAATATTAAAAAAGCTTGTAATATGTTAAACACATTACAAGCTTAATTTTTAGTTAGCTATCATTATTTCATCTTTACGGCTTTCAAGAATTTTTCTCGCTTCTTCTTTTACGATTTCTCTTTCAGAGAATGGGACTTTTACACCTTTTATTAATTGGTATGTTTCATGTCCTTTTCCTGCAAGTACTATCATATCGCCTTCTCTAGCCATTCTAACAGCTAATTGAACTGCTTTCTTTCTATCTGGCTCAACAATATATTTACTTTTTGCTTTATCAAATGATTTTGCTATATCGTCTATTATTTCAAGAGGATCTTCAAAGTCTGGATTATCAGATGTTAATATACTTAAATCACATTCTCTTGAAGCTACATCTCCTAATTCTTTTCTACGTATTTTTGTTCTTCCACCAACTGAACCAAATAAGCAAATTAATCTCTTATGGTCGTAGTGTTCTAATGTTTTTAAGATATTTTCTAAACTAACACCATTGTGAGCGTAGTCTATTATTATAGTTGCATAAGGTAATACTGATAAAACTTCTACCCTACCACAAACTTTTGCTTCTGTTAGAGCTTCTCTTGTTATTTCTTTTTTAACCCCTAGGTATTTGCAAACCGCTATTACAGCTAGCGCATTATATATACTAAACATTCCCGGAGAACATATGTAGTAATTTCCTGCTGTATTTTTAGTTTCGCAAACAAATTTAACACCTAACGAATCTAAGTTCTTTGAGTATTCTATATTAGTTGCTCTTATATCTGCTTGTTTTTTTATACCGAAAGTTTCGATATCACAAGTTGCTATATCGATGATTTCTTGTGCATGTTCATCATCTATATTTATTATTCCATGTTTAGCTAATGTAAATAATTTAGCCTTACATTCTAAATAATTTTGGAAAGTAGGGTGTTCTTTAGGTCCTATGTGGTCAGGAGATAAATTAGTAAATATCGCAACATCAAAATCGACATGCTCTACCCTATGTCTTTGAAGTCCACCTGAAGATACTTCCATAGAAACACATTCTACTCCGCTATCTAACATTTTTCTAAATATTCTATGAAGTTCATAACTTTCAGGAGTTGTATTTACTGTAGTTTCTGAAATATTGTTGTAGAAAGTTCCGTTAGTCCCTACTACACCAGTATTAATACCAGCTCTATTTAAAACTTCACTTATATAGTTAGTTATTGTAGTTTTACCTTTTGTTCCTGTAACACCTATTATTTTTAATGATTTTGATGGATTTCCAAAATAATTTGCAGATATTTTAGATAGAGCTATTCTACTATCTTCAACTATTATTTTTATGGCATCGTCCGCCATTTCAATATCATCTTGTAGTACAAATACTCTAGCTCCTCTTGAATATGCATCAAAAACATATTTATGTCCGTCTACTGTTTCACCTTTAAGGGCAACAAACATATATCCTTCTTGGCATTTTAGAGAACTATAAGCTATATCTACTATTTCAATATCATCAAAGCCTTTTGAATCGGTATTAGAGGTGAAAACAACATCTTCTAATACTTTAGTTAATTTAACCATATATCCTCCTATAGTTCATCGGTTTAATATTAAATTCACTTTAAACAAATATTTATTTTACTTTTCTATTTGATTTTATAATAGTTTGTCTTGCTAATACTTCTAATGAATCGATATATAAGTCATTACCTAAATTGTTGTCATTTTTTAATATAGATAGTTCTGTACAACCAAGTACTATCCCATCACATTCATTCTCTTTTAAATGATTGACCAATTTATTAAATTTATTCATATCAGCAGGTTTTCCACTTTTTATATCGTCGTAAATTATTTCCATGACTTGTTGTTGTCTTTCATCGTCTAAAACAAAATACTCCATATCAAACTTTTTACACATTGTTTGATATAATTCTGTTTTAATATTACCTGTTGTAGCCATAATTCCTAATTTTTTATGTCCACTTTCTTTAGCATATTTTACAGTTTCTTCAACAATACTAAGCACAGGTATATTTACGCTTTCGTTTATTTTGTCATAAAAATAATGTGCTGTATTACACGTTATTACTATAAAGTCTACACCGAATTGTTCTAATTTTTTTGCATCACTTACAAGTGCATAAACAGGATTTTCATCACTTTGTCCTAATATATATGCACTTCTATCTGGTGTAGTTGCTCTATTAGTGATAACCATATCTACGTGTTCTTGATCAGTTTTAGCATCAGTCATATCTACTACCATCTTGTAGAAATATACAGAAGCCATAGGACCTAGTCCACCCATTACTCCTACAGTTATATTTTCCATATTATCACCATTCTATTTGCAGTATTTATTGAATTTTCTAATTTGATTTATGCTGTATAAGAATATATACCAGCTTCTTTTTATATTTCCGCTTAAATCATATTTATATCCAAATGATGTAGCTTCTTTACCTTCTGAAGCTAATTTTTTACATTGATTTACTAAGTCTTGATTTTTAACAAATTTGTATACTACACTTCTCGGGATTACTCTCCAGAAGAAAGGTTCTTTTTGTATTTTTAATTCTAATTCTTTATTTTCAACTCTATCTTTAACTACATATTCAGCTATGTTGTTTCCAGAACCTGTTACATAGTAGTTACTTCTACCTTGTCTTAAGTTTATTTCGAATACTTTATAGCTGTTGTCTCTTGTATCATATTTTATATCGAAGTTAGAGAAACCAGTGTAGTTTATGCTTTCTAAGAAGTTTTTAAATTTAGTCATTACTTCTTCATCATATTCTGTTATTATAGCTGCGTGGTTTCCTATTCCTTTTGGAGTATGTTCTTCAAGTAAAACATGTCCTAAACACATCATTTTAACTTTTCCATTTTGATCTGAATAGCAAGTTAAAACTCTCATGTGTGAATCATCACCAGGTATAAAATCTTGAACTATTAGAGATTTTTCATATCCATGTGAATATATTTCATCAGTAATTTGTTTAAACTCAGCTGCATTTTGTACAACATAAGCTTTTTTCATTCCATCAAATTCATGTTGGAAGTAAGTTACACTGTCAGATGCTTTTAATATTACTGGATAATTAAATCCGAAGTCTACAACTTCATCACCTTTATTGAATACATGAGTTTTTGGGTAATTTAAATCATATTCTTCACATATTTGATAGAAAGATTCTTTTTCGATTAATCTATCTTTTAATTCTTTTCCTATATATGGAACTATATATTTTGTTGAAAGTATATCTCTGTGATCTATTATGAATTCAGCATATTCATCTTTACATCCATGAATTATGAATACTTTACCTTCTTCAGCTTCTTGATCTGGTAAAGCCAGTAATTTTTCTAAGAATGCTTCTTCATCTTCAATTGTTGTACCTTCTCTGTAATCGATTATCTTACTGTGATTAGTTGCTCCTATACGGATTTTTCCAAATGCTATTGATTTTACTCCATATGCTTCGTGGTAAGCTCTTGCAACAGAGTAGCAATTTATATCTCCACCAACCAATACTGGTTGAATTTTTACGTTCTTCACTTAGTCCACCTCTTATTTTCTATATTTAATTTGTTTTATTTCATTTTAATACAATGGTATTATACTTTATTTTAGTTTATATGTCAAAGATACGGCAACAGGGAAATCATTATCATTACACTCTTTAACATGTATTTTTTTAATACAATAAATATACTCTCTATATTTTATTTTTTAACTAAATTTCTTTTTCCTATACATAAAAACATGGTAAAATTTAGGTTTATACTTTCCTAATATTTTACCATGTAATTTCTACAATTTATATTGATGTTGATTTTGCATCTTTTTTAAAATTACTTATATCTAAATTTGATTTATTTAACACTTTATTTATCTTTGTTATATCACTTTCATTTGAATATGCTATATTTATCAAATTTAAATCGTCATCATACTCTCTAACTGCACAATAAAACATTTTTTCTGAATTATTTTCTTTTAATACCTTATTAATTTGATAAACTAAATTTTCATCAAATATAGAGTCCCCGTCTTCAACTTCTATACTTGTCTCTTTTCCATTTATCTTCATAGTAATAGTTGTATTTATAATACCCGTTTCTTCATCGATATCAGTAATTTCAACTTCTCCTCCAGATATTTTTGATATATTATCTAATATATCTTCATAAGAATACGAATAATCAAGTATATCATAATCAAAAGACATTATATTTTCTTTTTTCAAAGCTATACTTTTATCATTTTTCTTTGCGCTTTCTATTAAATCTTCTAAATCTACATCTATTTGGAATGTATTATCAAATGCATAATATGTATCCCAATCACCTAAGATACAATAATTTATATTTAAAACTTTACCTTTTCTTTCAAATTCTCCAACTGCAGTTATTTCCGTACCTTGTTTATAATTTTTCAACTCATCATATACTTCATCATTATCTTCTTTATCAAAATAACAATAGACTTTATAATCATCTTTTTCATCTGTTTGTAATTGTATTTTTAATATTTTATCATTTTCTTCTATGCTTTGTATTTTCCCCGTAATTTCTAAATATGTATAACTATATTTTGACTCTGATTCTTCAAAATCATCTTTATAACTTTGTATTATTTCTTCTGGGGTCGTACTTATATTATCCCAAAGTCCTCCCAAAAGACTGTCTAATTTACTATATTCTGCTGAATCACTATTTTTATGTATAGAATTTATTCCATAAAATATTATTCCTATTGAAATACATATCAATAATACAACGCATACAACTGGAATAAATAATGGATGTTTTTTCAAAAAATCTCTTTGCTCTTTTCCACATTTTAAACACCTATTAGTATTTATATCTAACTTTCCTCCACAATGCCTACAAAATTTTTCTTCTTTCATATAAAAATTCCCCTTACAATTATTTTATTATATTAATATTATACAAAAGTTTATATATAACCCATAGAAACAATTTTGTCAATTTTAGCAAAAAAGCCAACCATATTAAATAATACGGTTAGCTTTTTATTACTAAATATCATAAGAATAATCTGCTATATTTTTAGAATGGTCTGATATTCTCTCTAAATTTGCTAATATATCGAAGTAAATAACACCAGAATCTACTGTACATCTACCTTCATTTAATCTTTGTAAGTGATGGTTTCTATATCCTATTTCTAATAGGTCGACTTGTTTTTCATTTTCATGAACTCTTTTTCTAAGTTCTAAATTTATCTCTTCTAAACATTTCATCGAATCTTTAAAGTTATTTATAGCTAAATTTGATATTTCTTTTATTTCATCCTGAGCATGTTCTGAAAAAGTTAGTTTTTCTTTTATTAAATTTTTACCTAATTCAGCTATATTTTCTCCATGGTCAGATATTCTTTCAATATCATTTACAGCATAAATTAAATTCGTTACTTTGTTACGTTCATCTTCACTCAATGGTTCTTTTGATAATTTTACTAAGAAATCTAGAAGTCGTCTTTGTATTTGATTGACCTTTTTCTCCATAGCAAAAGTTTTATCTATTTCTTCTTCGGAATAATTAAGTATACCTTCTGTAGCATATTTTACAGAATCAACAGCATAGTTGGCCATTTCTTTTATTTCTAAAAATGCATTTCCTACAGCTATACCAGGTGTTTGTATCATTCTGTCATCTATGTATTTTACATCTGAAGTTTCTTCTTTTTCATCTTCTGTAACTGGTATTAATCTTAATACTAATTTAACTATATATTTTGAAAATGGTAATAATACGATTACATTAACTACGTTAAATAATGTATGTGCATTTGCTATTTGTCTAGCTACGTTATTTGGGTCTAGATAAGTTACAACTTTACTTATTGGTATTGTAAATATAAATACAAATAATATTGTTCCTATTACATTAAAAGTTAAATGCATAGTAGCTGCTCTTTTTGCATTTTTTGATGCTCCTAAACTTGATAAAAGTGATGTAACACATGTCCCTATATTATCACCATATAATATTGGTAATGCCGCACTTAGTGGCAATATTCCCTGTGATGCAAGGGCTATAAGCATCCCCATAGATGCACTTGATGATTGAACTATACCAGTTATTGCAAAACCTGCAAGTATACCTAATAATGGATGTACACTTACAAAAATTAAAGCCTGTCTAAATTGTGGCAAATCTGCTAATGGATTTACTGCATCTTTCATAAATTCCATACCTGTAAATAACATACCAAATCCAAGTAAAATTTCAGCATATTGTTTATACTTTTGGTTTCTTGCTGCTAAGTATATAATTATACCAATACCTAATGCTATAGGTGCTATATTTTCTAATTTAAAAGACACTAACTGGGCTGTTACAGTCGTACCAATATTAGCACCCATAATTAATCCAATTGCTTGAGATAGTGACATTATTCCAGCATTTACAAAACCAACAACCATTACTGTTGTTGCACTGGAACTTTGGATTATCCCCGTTACGACTGCTCCTACTAAAACTCCCATTACGACATTACTTGTTAGGAATCCGATTATTTTTTTTAATTGTTCTCCGGCAGATTTTTGGAGTCCATCTCCCATCATATTCATGCCGTATAAAAATAATCCTAACCCTCCTAATAAACTAATTGCTATTTGCACGTTTGCTCCTCCTTAAGACTTATAAATTACTTCCTCTTGATATTACATTAAATTTTAACTTTATTGGCTAAATAAAAGTTAATTTAATATTAAGATTATGTTAAATATTAAATAATCATTAATATTTGTTTAAATTCATATAAATATTTTTCCTAATTTGGTGCATTTTTATACTGTATAATATTTGCTATTTACTTTTCTTTAATTAAACCTTTCTTATAAGCTAGAAGTAACATTTTTAAATCGTTTATTTCTTCTTGCATTTTTTCACCATCAAGTGTATCTCTTACATACATTCTTCTAGCTATATCTTCTACTACTACTGATGTTGATAATATATCACTTTCTTTTTTAATCGCGTCCTCTGCAGATGAGAATGGCTCATGAGCTACAAGTTGAAGTGTATATGAGTTATAAATTAAAGTGTATCCAGCTATACCTGTTTTTCCTTGATATGCTCTAGAGAACCCACCATCTATCACTAATATTTTTCCTCCTGCTTTTATTGGACTTTCACCTTTTTTACTTTCAACAGGAACATGACCAGTTATAATATGTGATTGTTCATAATCAAGACCAAATTCATCGAAAATTTTATTACATATATTTTCATCTTCTCTTAATGTGTAGTATGGATTTTTATTTTCAACATGAGTTTTCTTATCTGCAATAAAATATCTTTCATAAGTTGTCATATCGTCTTTACCAAATAATGATGAGCATTTTCCAGTCCATAAATACCACATAATATCCATACCAAATTGTTTTTCTGGGCTTTTCTTATAGAAGAATCCCTTTCTAGCATAAGAGTCCATTTGGTCCATTAATTCTCTTCCCTTGTACTCTTTGCCATTTATCTTCATAGACATAAAATCTCCCTTTGAATCAAGAGGAATACATCCATGAACTAATAAGTTTTTATTTGCAATTAGATATATACTTCCTTTTGAGAATAAGAATGAAACATGTTTTTGTAGTTTTTCACTTCCTCTAAAAGAAGCCACTAATTTATCTACTAAATCCTCTTCTTCTTTTGTCAATTTATATGGTGATTTTGGATCTATAGTTGGGAAGTTAGTATCTTTTAATTTATAAACTTTACCTTTTAAATTTATAGTTCCAGCTTCATAATCCACCTTGTCTAATAGCAATCTATGTTTCATATCGAATTCTGGATTATTATTAATAACCTCTGCTTCTAGCTTGAATTGTATAATACTTATAGCCTTATGCATTTTTGCTATTAATGATTTTTCTTTAGTTGAAACTTCTCCTTCTCCTACTTTAGGCATAAATTCAGTACATGGGTCATCTTTATATGCCTCTAATGCAAATGTAGCTAATGGAAGTAGATTAATTCCGTATATATCTTCAACTATATCTAAGTTTGCATATCTTGCAGATATTCTTACTGCATTTGCTATACAAACCTTTTGCCCTGATGCTGCACCCATCCATAAAATATCGTGATTACCCCATTGAATATCTACGTTATAGTGATTCATAAGTGTGTCCATTATAATATCTGGTCTAGGCCCTCTATCATATACATCTCCTACAATATGTAATCTATCTACAACTAGTTTTTGTATGACTTTTGATAAAGCTATTATAAATTCTCTTGCTCTATCTATTTCTATAATTGTTTCTATTATACTTTTATAGTATCCATCCTTATGTGTACTACTTTCATCTGGGTGCAAAAGTTCTTCTATTATATATTTAAAATCTTCTGGAAGGAATTTTCTTACTTTAGATCTTGTATATTTACTAGATGCATATCTACAAAGTTCTATAAGTCTGTGAATAGTTATTCTATAAAAATCCTCTAAATCTTCTTCCTCTTTAATAAGTAAATCTAGTTTTTGTTCTGGATAATAAACTATAGTAGCTAATTTTTTTCTTTCAGCTTCAGAAACTATATTTCCAAATAGCTCTTCTATTTTTCTTTTTATAACTCCTGAACCGTTTTTTAATACATGCACAAATGGTTCATATTCACCGTGTAAATCAGATAAAAAATGTTCTGTTCCTTTTGGAAGACTAAGTACTGCTTCTAAATTTATTATCTCTGCACTAGCACTAGAGATACTTGGATATTGTTTAGATAATAATTTTAAATATTTAAGTTGGCTTTCCAGTTGTTCATCTGGTATATTATTTATCTTCATATAAAAATTCCTCCTACTCTTTTTCTAATTTAAATAAAATTTATTATGTCCTTATTCTTATATAAATTATAACATACTTTTTATACTTTTTCGGTTTATTAATGTACGATTTAAATCTATTTATGTTGTATTATTTCTGCATTTTCAATTCTTTTTTTAATTTTTATGAACATAATAAAACCTTTAAATTTTAATTAATTTTCTTATAAAAAAAATCCTTTCTTGTTGCTATATATATAAATTTACTATACAATATATTTATAAATTTAAAAATATTGTAAATATTTAGATAATTTAGCATTCCCTATAATTTTAAATATATAATTAAACAAACATTGTAATTAACATTGTGCATGCAAAATAGCCATAAGTTATAGATCCCCTTCTAATATTCTTATGGCTATTTTGTTGCTTATACTTATAATTTATATCGCTCTAGTATATTTTTTTAACCACTCAACTTCTTCTTCATTTAGATATGGTGATATTTTTTCAAATACTTGCTCATGGTAATTATTTAACCATGCTATTTCTGATTTTTCCATATACTCTGGATTTACACCATCTAAATCTATTGGCGCAAACGTTATAGTTTCAAATTCCATAAATTGATCTACCCCAACTTTTGGACCTCTTTGACATATTAATTCATTTTCTATTCTTATACCATGGCTACCTTCTATATATACTCCAGGTTCATTAGTTGTAACCATACCTTCTTCAAATATACAAGAGTCATTTCTTTCAGGAACTATCTTCCATCTAAATCCATTAGGACCTTCGTGAACATTTGATACAAATCCTATTCCATGACCAGTACCACATTTATAATCTATTCCAATATCCCATAATGGACCTCTTGCTAATATATCTAAATTTAAACCTCTACACCCGTATAAGAATTTAGCTTTAGATAATCTTATCATACCTCTTAAAACAGAAGTATAGTGAAGTTTTTGTTCTTCTGTTATATCTCCTAATATGTACGTTCTTGTTATATCTGTTGTTCCTGTATAATATTGTCCACCAGAATCTACAAGTAGCATTCCCTCTTGTTTTAATTCATAATCGCTTTCCTCTGTCGCACTGTAATGCATCATAGCTGCATGTTCTTTATATCCTGCAATTGTTGAGAAACTTAAATCGAAACATTCTTTATCATTTCTTCTAAGTTCTTCTAACTTGTCGGCAGCACTTATTTCTGTTATTTTCATTTTTCCTATATTAGTTTTTAGCCAATACATAAATTTAGTCATTGCTACACCGTCTTTTATGTGGCAATCTCTAATATTTTGAAGTTCAACTTCATTTTTTATTGCTTTGAATATAAATGTAGGATTTGGTGCGTCTATTATAGTTACATTAGAAGGTATATTTTTATAAATAGTGTAATTTACTGTTGTCCCATCTAATAAGACTACTTCATCTTTATTTATATTTTTTACAAATTCATATATTTCAAAGTAATCTCTTATCTCTATTCCTATTTTATTGAACTCTTCTTTTATTTCATCATTTAATTTATTTTCATCTATAAAGAAGTATACTTTATCTAAAGTTATAACTGCACTAGATAAAATTACTGGTGTATTTTTTATGTCGTTTCCTCTTATATTAAATAACCATGCTATGTCATATAAAGAGTTTAGTATATGTATAGTTGAATTTTGTTTTTTCATTATAGATCTTACTTTAGATAATTTATCTTGTGAGCTTTCTCCAGCATATTTAACATCTAATAAAAATGCTTTTTCTTCTGACATAGATGGTCTATCTTCCCATATTGCATCTATTAAATCGTATTCATAAACTATATTAATATTTTTATTTGCATATTCTTTTTCATACCCATAACCTTCTTTTGCACTCATAACCCTTCCGTCAAATGCTAAAGTATCGCCATCTTTTAAAACAGAATTTAAATATTGTTCAATAGTTGGTACTCCCTCTTCTCCCATTTTGAATAATTTTATTGTAGAACCTTTTAATTGCTCTTCTGCTTGTATAAAGTATCTACCATCTGTCCAAAGTCCAGCTTCATCTAATGTAACTACTACAGCCCCTGCTGAGCCTGTAAAACCAGAAATAAACTGTCTACATTTAAAATAATCTCCTACATATTCACTTTGATGAAAATCTGCAGAAGGTATTACATAAGCAAAAATATTTTTTGCTTTCATATCTTCTCTTAATCTTTGTAATTTATCTTTTATCATTTTGTCTCCTTTTCCGTATTTAAATCTAAATACTCTTCTTTATCTTGCTTATCTATTATATTATTACTATTTTTTTCATTATTCAATGAAAATATTTTAGTTAAAAATGAAAAACTCTAGTTAAATTGGGGGGACCAAAATACTAGAGTTTTTCATTTAGGTTA
>OLNJ01000643.1_pt1 | contig 26374 bp, 26 predicted proteins | sample 1672191 | NCBI WGS metagenome assembly OLNJ01 (sample SAMEA3136657, study PRJEB25190) | human gut metagenome | biome: human gut; feature: human-associated habitat; material: faeces | place: Austria | collected 2013 | reverse complement strand
TATATAGTATTTAATAATTAAAAAAATTAGAAAGAATTTTAAAGTAATATAACAAAATGCACTTACGGCGGTTTAAGCTATAGGTGCATTTTTATATTGTTATATAGAATTTAATAGTTTATTCCAGCAGGTTTAATATTTTCTTTATCATTTTGAGAACATGGAGTAACTCCATATGTCATTTTACAATTTGGACATACATCTACAAATGTGCTCATTGTAAAATATTCACCACATGAGCATGTAATTGTATGTGGAGTATTTAATTTCATATCTGCCTTACCTTTTTCTCTAACTCTATCTACAATAGCCTTTCCATCTTTACTATGTGTACCGCATCCACAAGCCATAATAATATCCTCCTTAAACTTAAAATATAATATTCATTTTATATTAATTTACATATAAAAGTCTGTAACGATTGTTACAATACTCCAATAAAAAATTTAATAAACTTATGACTTTATTAAGATAGGGGTAAGTTAGTAGGAGTTACAGGAGAAATAAAAGTTAGATTTAAAATTAAGTACGCTTTAGGATTAGGCTGTAAGTGTAAAAAGTAAAAAAACGTATGCTAAAAAGCACGCTTTTTGTACACTTTTACGTACGATAATAATATTTTTCGTTTATAACAATAAAAAATGAATTTAAGAAGTTGTAAAGGGTAGAATTGGTAATGGTGATAAATATTACATTAAATACAAAATATGTTACAATATAAAATGAAAGAGTGGGAGGTAATTAAAGTATGGCAATATTTAAAAATTTATTAGGAATAAGAGAAATTAAATCACCTGTTTTTTATAAAGAATTCATAGATGAAAATAGACAATTAATTGATTTGATAGAATTAAGAGATAAGGTTAAATCTAATAAAAGAGAATACATTGAAAGAGACATAGCCTTTTTAAAGAATGGGGTACAAGGTGAAAAAAATGTTTATTTTGAACTTAAAAATTCATTTATTCCAATGATATGCTTACATGATGTAAGAATACAGGATAATGATTATGTATCACAGCTTGATTTTGTAGTAATTACAGCACAATTTATTATGATATTAGAAACGAAAAAGCTTAATGGCGATATATACATAAATGAATCCGGAGATTTCATTAGATACATAAAAAATAAAGATGGCAAAGTAATCAAAAAGGAAGGGATTTATAGCCCTATAACTCAAAATGATAGACACATAAGAATAGTAAAGAATATGCTTATAAAAAATGGGTTGATTAAAAAATTACCTGTAATATCTGGAGTGGTAATAGCTAATCCAAAGAGCATAGTTAATAAAACTAAAGCTCCGGCGAAAGTTAAGAATGAAATGTTTAGATACGATCAATTAATAGAGGTATTAAAAAAGAAGATTAATTATTATAGTAATGATTTTAATATGTTTGAAGATAAAATGAAGGATATTGGAGAGTTTTTCATAATAAACAATAAATCTATTAGCTATGACTATAATAAAAAGTATTCTTTAACTGAAGAAGATTTCATGGAACAAAATATTGAAAAAGAAATAGAAGAAAAAATTCTAGAAGAAATTTATGATGAAAAAGGTATCGATGAAGTAGAAACGCCTGTATTAGAGGAAGTAAAAGAAAAAGTTAAGTCATATGAAGAAGTGTTTAATGCATTAAAAGAATATAGATTAAATAAATCTAGGGAAGAAAAGGTTAAGCCATACTTTATATATAATAATGAGATGGTGGAAGAAATAATAAAACTAAAACCGGAAGCTAAAGAAGATCTTATTTCAATTAAAGGATTTGGACCAGTAAAGATAGAAAAGTACGGACAGGATATAGTTGATATAATTAGAGGATAATAAATTAGTATGGAGATATAAGATGATTTGCCTCCACCATAGAACCCACTAAAATCAATATAGGTTTTAGTAGGTTATTTTAATGCAATAAATTCTTATTGATAATTATTTTTTTATTTAACAAAGTGAATTTAAGATTAATTAAACGTATAGAAGGTATTGAAGTTATTTAAAATAATAATGATTATTTTTTATGTGGCACAGATTGAATAATTATTGGCGCAAAATGATGTTAAAAAATATTTTGTAGTTTGTATAATTAAGTCATCAATTGAAACTTAAATTTAGGGAGGAAATTATGATGAAAAATAAAATTGCACTTATTACAGGAGCATCAAGTGGGATTGGAAAAGAATTTGTAAAGTTACACGCAGCTAGGGGAGGAGACTTAGTAATTGTTGCAAGAAGCAAGGATAAGCTAAATGAATTAAAAAAAGATCTTGAGAATAAATACAATATAAAGGTAATGGTTATTGTAAAAGATTTATCATTAAGTAATGCAGCTCAGGAGATTTATGATGAAGTGAAAGCTGCTAATATAACAATAGATTACTTAATTAATAATGCTGGATTTGGTGGTAGAGGTGAGTTCCATGTACGTTCTATGGAGCAAGATATTAAAATGATTCAAGTAAATGTTATTACTCTTACAAGATTAACTAAATTGTTTTTACCTGATTTTGTTAAGCGTGGGGATGGTAGAATATTAAATGTTTCTTCTACGGCTGCAATTATGCCAGGTCCATTACAATCGGTTTATTATGCTACAAAGGCATATGTAACTTCATTTAGTAATGCTGTATGGCAAGAAATTAAAGGTACTGGTGTAACTATTACTACATTAATGCCAGGTGCGATGGATACAGGTTTTGCTAAAGCATCAGATATGAGTAATACTCCCTTATTTTCAAAGACTGTTAGTCCAGTTGATGTTGCAAAAGATGGCTATGAAGGTATGTTAAAAGGAAAATTAAATGTAATTTCAGGAGTGTCGCTACTTCAAAGAATGTTTTTAGCATTGACTCCATTTACACCTAAAAAAATAATGATGAAACAAATTTATGAAATGCAGAAGGAAAAATAATAAAATAGAATGGAGTATCTTTTATGAATCGTTTTATTATTGATGGTAGGTATGGTTCACTTATTTCATCAGTAGGGTTGCCTTTACGTGAAATATTAATAAAATCAGGGTTGCCAGAGGATTTATTTAGTAGAAAGAATATAAGATTAACACAAGATGAATACTTTCGTTTTATGGAAAGCATTGGTGAAGTAATGCCTGATGAAAGTAAACTAATAAAAATTGCAACTGCAGAAGGTATTGAAACTTTTTCTCCACCTATTTTTGCAGCTTTTTGTAGCAAAAATGCTCAGACTTGCATAGAGCGTTTAGCACAGTATAAGAAGCTTATTGGGCCTATGATTTTTATTATAAGAAAAGAAGAAAAGAGCTTTACAGTAGAATTATCAACAGAAGAAAAGTATCATAAAATACCTTTATTTTTGGAAGTTTCAGAGTTTGTTTTTTTGATTAATTTAATTAGGATAGCAACTAAAGAGAATATAATTCCATTGAAAATAACATTGCAGAATTCAATTAATAATAAGGTGTTAGAAAAATATTTTGGGTGTAAGATTAATAAAGGGAATAAAAGTACTTTGACTTTATCATTTAATGATTCTCTTAAACCATTTGTTAGTGAGAATGAAGTAATGTGGGATTATTTTGAGCCGGAGCTTAAGCGAAGATTGTCTGAGTTAGAAGTAGAAGATTCGTTTGGAGCAAGAGTAAGGAGTTCACTAATAGAGTTATTGCCTATAGGTTGTAGTAATATTGAAGATGTAGCATTAAAACTTGGAATGAGTAAAAGAACTCTTCAACGGAAATTGACAGAAGAAAAAACAACATTTCAAAAGCAATTAAATCATACACGTGAATTATTAGCTAAGAACTATATAAAAAATACTGACATGATAAGTGATGATATTGCCTTTTTATTAGGATACCAAGATTTGAATTCATTCTTAAGGGCATTTCAAACTTGGACAGGTATGACTATTACTGAATATAAAAAATCTTTGCAGAAAAAAATTTAATGTGTATTTTAAGAAAGTAGGATGAAGATATGAAAAAGCTTGTAGTATATTATTCACATGATGGAAGTACAAAGTTTGTTGCAGAAACAATATCAAAAATAATAGAAGCAGATATTATGGAACTCATACCGGAAGAAAATATAAATATAACTGGGATAATGAAAATCTCCTGGGGGATACGGCAACTTTTTATACATCCGAAACCTAAATTGTTAAGGAATAATATAAATCCGTCTGATTATGATTTGATTGTAATAGGTACTCCAGTTTGGTCTTATACATTTTCGCCACCTATAAGAACTTTTTTTAATGAATATAAATTATCAGGAAAAAAAGTTGCTATCTTTTGTTGCCATGGAGGACAGAAAGGAAAAACAATAGAGAAAATGAAAGAATCTTTAAATGGGAATGTAATTATTGGAGAAAATGATTTTTTAGAACCATTAAAATATAGAAGAGAAGAAAACTTGAAAAAAATTATAGGCTGGGCTAATAATATATAAAAGTAACAGGGCAATAATAACTTTTATTATGTTGTTATTTATAGCAATAGTTTAATAAATTCAATTCTTGGAGCTAAAATGTTATATTTTTTACAACTAAAGAATTGAACTCAATATAGAATGCAAAAAAGTTTATGAATAGATAATTGGTGGATTTTAAGAGGCATTATTTACATATCAAATTAGACTATACGCTACATTCCTGATAAAATTTAATTAACTAATTATTTTAAGAAGAAAGAGGTGAAGTTATTGAAGCAAGGCTTATATGAACAAGTCATAAATCAAGAAATATTAGAACAATTAAATTCTTTAGATCAAGATAAATTTATTATAAATAGATCAGGTCTAGATAAAGAAGAAGCTAAGGCTATTCTTTCTCAATACATAGCTCAAGTTATAAGAAAATCTCTTAATTATATTAGAGATAAGGAAAAAGAGGATGGAGATAAGCTTTTAAAGCAGATAGAAGCTTGTAATGAGATAATTGACATATTAAGTAAGGTGTCAAATGAAGAAGATATTAAGAAATATAACATAGATGAAAATGGGGAGATGCTAACAGCTCTTTATTCTAGAGTTAATAATAAAAAAGCATTATCTGAGAAGAGTGTTGTTAGGCCTATAACTCCTTTATCTCAAAGTTCTCTTTTTACAGGAGCATCTTTAGAGCCTAATATGTTGAGTGAGTTAAATAAAGAGATAGTGTCTTGTGATTCTATAGATCTTTTAGTTTCTTTTGTTAAGTGGAGTGGCATAAGGTGTATTATTGAAAGTCTTAGGGAGGCAACGGACAATGGTAAGAAGCTTAGGATAATAACTACATCTTATATGGGAGCTACTGATTTAAAGGCCATTCAGGAGTTAAGTGAATTACAAAATACAGAGATTAAAATATCTTATGACACAGATAGGACAAGACTTCATGCTAAGGCATATATGTTTAAAAGAGATACTGGTTTTACTACTGCTTATATAGGTTCTTCTAACCTTTCTAATGCTGCATTAACTTCAGGATTAGAATGGAATATTAAGATTACTGAGCAAGATTCCTTTGATATTATAAAGAAGTTTGAAGCTACCTTTGAAAGCTATTGGAATGATGCAGAGTTTGTATCTTATAGAGGAACAGATGATGATATAAGAAGACTTAAGATATCCTTAAAAAATGAGAGAATTGATGAAAGACAAAATGAAGAGTTTAAATTTTCTTTTGATATAAGACCATATTCTTACCAAAAGGAAATATTAGAAAAACTTCAAGTTGAAAGAAAAATACATAATAAGTATAGAAACTTAGTTATTGCAGCAACTGGTGTTGGAAAAACTGTAATTTCAGCTTTTGATTATAAGAATTTCCGTAAAGAAAATAGAGGAAAGTCTAATAAGTTATTGTTTGTTGCTCATCGTGAAGAAATATTAAAGCAAAGTATGGATACCTTTAGATGGATATTAAAAGATAATAACTTTGGTGAGCTGATGGTAGGTGGAAGAGCACCAGAAAGTTTGGAGCATTTATTCGTATCTATTCAAAGTTTAAATAGTAGAAATTTATGTGAAGTAACATCTAAAGATTACTACGATTTTATTATTGTAGATGAATTCCATCATGCTGCTGCACCATCTTATCAAAGGCTATTGAGTTATTATGAACCAAAAGTTTTATTAGGCTTAACTGCTACTCCAGAAAGAGGAGATAGTAAAGATGTATTTAATTATTTTGAAGATAGGATTTCTGCTGAGATAAGATTGCCAGAAGCGATAGATAGAAAGCTTTTAAGTCCATTCCAATATTTTTGTGTTACAGATACAGTTGACTTAAGTAAGCTTAAATGGAGTAGAAAAGGTTATGAGATAAGAGAACTAGATAATCTTTATACTAATAACGATATTAGATCAAATATGATTATAACAAGTATAAATAAATATGTTACAGATATGAATTCTGTTATTGGATTAGGTTTCTGTGCTGGGGTTGAACATGCTATTTACATGGCTAATTATTTTAATAATAATGGTATTCCATCAATTGCTCTTCATGGTAAAAGTTCTGATGAAGAAAGAAATGATGCTAAGAGAAAGCTTGTAAATGGAGAAATAAAGTTCATATTTGTTGTGGATCTTTATAATGAAGGTGTAGATATTCCAGAAGTTAATACAATTCTTTTCTTAAGACCTACAGAAAGCTTAACAGTATTTTTACAGCAGTTAGGAAGAGGGCTTAGATTAAGTGAAAATAAAGAATGTCTAACAGTTTTAGACTTTGTAGGTCAAGCTCATAAGAATTATAACTTTGAAGAAAAGTTTAGGGCTCTTGTAGGAAGAACAAGTAATTCAATTAAGAAATATATAGAAGATGGATTTTTAACATTACCTAAAGGATGCTATATTCAATTAGAAAAACAAGCTAAAGAATATATTTTAAGAAATATTAAATCAGCATCTAATACTAAGAATAATTTAATTAGTAAGTTAAAAACATTCCAAGGAGATACTGGCCTAGAATTAACGTTAGAAAATTTCTTAACATATAATCATCTATCTTTAATAGATTTCTATGGAAAATCAGGAGATAGAAGTTTTGCAAGATTATCTGTACTAGCTGGGGTAAGAGAAGAGTTTAATGATGTAGATGAAAATGAAATAACTAAAAAGCTAAAAAATATATTCTTTATTAACTCAAGAAGATTTATTGAATTTATTAGAAGAGTCATAAAAGAATATAATAATATTTCAGATGTAGACTTTAATGAGAAAGAGAGATTAATGCTAAATATGATGTATTATACTTTCTATAATAATGCTCCTGATAAAGAAGGATTGTTATCATTAAGAGAGGGGATTAATAAACTTCTTAATAATAAAGTTATGATGAATGAAGTATTTGAAATACTAACTTACAATTACAATCATATTGATTTTGTGGATAAAGAAGTAGATTTAGGGTTTACTTGTCCTTTAGATTTACATTGCGATTATTCAAGAGATACGATTATGGCTGCTCTTGGATACTTTAATGAAGATAAAAAGCCTGCTTTTAGAGAAGGTGTTAAGTATTTTGAAGATAAGAAATTAGATATATTTTTCATTACTTTAAATAAATCAGATAAAGACTTTTCTCCATCAACATTATATGAAGACTATGCTATCAATGAAAAGTTATTCCATTGGCAAAGTCAAAGTACTACATCAGTAGAAAGCATAACAGGACAAAGATATATAAAACATTTATCTAGAGGAAATAAGGTTGCTTTATTTGTAAGAGAGCATAAAAATAAAGATGGTATAACATCTCCGTATACTTATCTTGGAACTTGTGAGTATAGGAGCCATCAAGGAAGTAAACCAATAAGCTTTGTCTGGGAGCTTCATGAAGAAATTCCACCATCAATGATAAATAAGGCAAATAAAACGATAATAATATAATAGTATTAAAGATGAATATAAGTACTAGTATAAGAGAGCAAGTATTTATAAATAAGAAATAGGTGATATAATTATTTTATATATAGGAGGTGGTTAGCATGAAAGGATATAAGACTTTCAGATTTAAATCAGTTTGCTCCTTGCAAGGACTACAACAAAGTCAGCTATACTTTGTCTGGAGCTTAAATAACTAATTAATTAGCTGAAAATTTAAATTAAGATTTTGGAAAAAATATAAATGATTTTTTGTATTCTTTGCTTTGATTTTTTTAGTATTTTAAAGTTAAGGAGTAATAAAAGAATGAATGAGTTTATAAAGAAACAAGAATATAATTATATAAAAAGATGTATGGGTGATTTAAATAGCGGACTTAGAAATTGTGTGGATAAAAATGTTGTTGATGCTATAAGGATATGTTGTCAGGATAAGATTTTATCTCATTTTAATGATTTATCAGATGAGCAAAAGAAGGTTCTTGATATTAGCAATATTACTGATCCATTACTTATTGAGCCTTATTTAAAAGAGATTAATCAGTATGTATATGGTATGCCAAAGCTATCATCAGCAGAGGTTATTAAAGTTTTTAAGAAAGAAAAGAAGCTAAAATTACCTAATTTAAATATAGAAGAATCTAAGCTTGTATACTTAGGCTGGATTGATGAATCAACTAGAAAGCTACTAATTACTTATAAGTTAGATGGGAAGCTATTTGGGATGGCTTGTAGACTTCCTAAAACAAGTAATAAGGGAACTAATATATGTGCTTTATGTAATCACATCGGTTCAGAAAGTGAAGTTGAATTTGTATCTCCAATATGTAAACAGACTAGTGAAGATGATTATAAATCACTTGGATTTTATGTATGCTTAGATAGCAATGAATGTAATGAAAGAATAGAGTCAGTAGAAAAACTTGAAGAACTTATAAAGACTGTAAATAGAATTAAATAATTTGAGAGAAAGCATATCAGAAAATTTAGGCTGATATGCTTTTATTAGAGTAAGTATAAAAAATACAAAAGTAAGGTGGTAATAAGATGATTAAGGTAGTAGCAGCAATACTTCAAAATGATGATAAAATACTTATAGCAAAGAAGAAGGAAGGTAAACCACTTGCTGGCTTTTATGAATTTCCAGGTGGAAAGGTTGAAGAGGGGGAAAATCCTGAGGATAGCCTTGTTCGTGAACTTATGGAAGAGATGAGTATAAAAGTTACTGTTAAAGATTATGTTGGTAAGAGTATATATGATTATGGTAATGGTAAAGTTATTGAATTATTAGGTTATACTGCAGAAATAATTGAAGGCGACATTGTTCTTACTGACCATGATGAATATAGATGGGTAACTTTAGAAGAAGTATGTAATTATAATATTGCACCTGCAGATATACCGTTAATAAGTAAGATATAAATTTTTATAAAATATAATGATAGATAAGTTAGAGGAATTTGTTCAGATTTAGCATCATTAGCTGATAGTAAAGTAGATGAGTATAAGGCACCAGAAAATGAGCAAACTGTACAAATTATGTCAGTTAATCCTGATGGAACACCAGGCATGACTACTATACATGCATGGAAGTATGAAATAAATGAAAATGGTAATGATACGGTTACAATTGAATTAACAGATGGGCAAAATGCTCAAAATTTAATTAAGGATGGAGCTAGAGGGTCAATTTTAGTTGATAATAATGGATTCCAATTAATACATCTTAAAACTATTAACGTAGAAACTCTTGAATATACTGACGAAAATTATGAAAATGGATTATTTAACTCAGCGTATACAGGTGCAGATAATAAATTATCTGAATATAACATTACTTTAGAAGTAATGGTAATTGAAAAAGCACCAACAATAATGTTTACACACTAATAATTATAAAAATTTAAGCAGAATTAATGTAAGCTATAAATTATTTGTAAAGTTGTATCTAAATTTACTTAGATACAACTTTTTTGATTAATTATATAAGACTTCATGTAAGTAATAAAAAGATATTAGAAAGAAATAGAGTTAAAATCACTAAGTTTCTAAAAAGGAAACTTTTATAAAAACGTATTCATAGCGTGATATATTTTAAGCATGGAAAATAGTTAAAGGTACTTAACACAAAAATATATCGTTAAAATTAGGAGGAAATTATGGGGAAATATGAAGGTTTAGTTAAAGACATAATTAAAAATGTCGGTGGAAAAGGAAATATAAATAGCTTATCACATTGCGTAACAAGATTAAGATTTGTATTAAATGATGAGTCAAAAGCAAATGATGATGTACTTAAAAATATGGATGGAGTTGTTACAGTAATAAAATCAGCTGGACAATATCAAGTAGTTATAGGTAACCATGTACCAGATGTTTATAAAGAGGTATGTGCTCAAGCAGGAATATCAGGAGGAGCACCATCACAAGATGGACCGAAGATTTCATTTAAAGATAAAATTTTTGATACAATAACAGGAATATTTATGCCATCAATAGCAGTAATGACTGCAGTAGGTATGCTTAAGGGATTCTTAGCTTTAGCAGTATTCTTAGGTTGGATGAGTGATACAACAGGCATTTATACATTAATATATAATATTTCGGATGCACTATTCTTATTTATGCCAGTAGTAATCGGATATACGTCAGCTAATAAATTTGGAATGGACCCTATGGTTGGTTTAGCAATTGGAGCAGCATTAATGTATCCAGGTTTACAAAATGTAGATTTAGATATTTTTGGACGTATTATTAATGTAAGTTATACGGGAACAGTATTACCAATTATCGTAACTAATATTGTTGCAGCGTTCTTATATAAAAAGTTAAACAAAGTAATACCAGATGTAGTAAAGACTTTCTTTACACCATTAATTGTTATTGTTATATGTGCACCATTAGGATTTTTAGCTATAGGACCAGCAGCTAACGCTATTGCAGACTGGCTATTAAACGTAATTATGAGTATTTATTCATTTAGTCCAATAGTTGCAGGTTTAGTACTAGGTGGATTATGGCAAGTAATGATAAGGTTTGGCGTTCATACAATTTTCGCTATTACAGCAATTATTACATTAATGTCAAGTAACCCAACACCAATTTTTGCATTAATTTTTACAGTTTCATTTGCTCAAACAGCAACAGTATTTGCAATTTGGCTAAAGACAAAGAATAAAAAGTTAAAATCAATTGCATTACCAGCATGGATTTCAGGCATATTTGGTGTTACAGAACCAGCTATATACGGTGTAACATTACCAAGGGTTAAGCAATTCGTTATTTCTTGTATAGGTGGTGCTTTAGGGGGAGCTTATATAGGAGCAGTTGGAATATTACATTGGCAAATGGCTGGAATGGGGATATTCGCTATTCCAGGATTCATTCAAGTAGGTGGAGACACAGGAAGAATTTTAGTTCATGTAGGAATTTCTTTAGCAATATCTATGGGATTCTCATTTGTTGCTACAATGCTTACATTTAAAGATGAAAAAGTAAAAGAAGAAGTTATAGGAAAGAAAGAATTAAACGGTGAAGAAAATATTTCAGCACCAATTCAAGGAAAAGTTATTGCTTTAAGCAAGGTTGAAGATGAAGCATTTGCAGGTGGACTTTTAGGTAGTGGGGTAGCTATTATTCCAACAGTTGGTGAATTAAAGGCGCCTTTTGATGGAGAAATAACAACATTATTCCCAACATTACATGCTATTGGAATAACAGGTGATAATGGAATAGAAATGTTAATTCACATAGGATTTGATACAGTTAAGTTAAATGGAAAGCCATTTACTGCAAAAGTTAAACAAGGCGATCATGTTAAAAAAGGGGATTTATTAGTAACATTTGATATAGAAGAAATTAAAGCAGCAGGTTGTGGAATTACAACACCAATTATTATAACTAACACAGCAAATTATTTAGATGTAGTACCAAAGGATATTGAAGAAGCTAAGTTTGGTGACAACATCATTACAGTATTAAATTAAGTGGAGGACATATGGAATTAATAGATATTATGTCTAAGAGATACTCTTGCCGTTCATTTAGTGATAAAAAAATATCTAGAGAAGATTTAGAGCTAATTTTAAAAAGTGGATATTTAGCACCTGTAGGTAAAGGGCAGTATGACCAACTTTTGATTACAGTTATTGAAAATAAAGATTTACTAAATGAATTTGATAAGGTAGGTTCTACTTTCTTTGGTGGAGAAATTAAACATCCAACATATTCTGCTAATACAATTTTATTAGTAAGTGCAAAGAAATGTGAAAATGAATTAGTTCATTACTGTAATGCCAGCTGTATTATAGAAAATATGATTTTAATGGCTACGAATTTAAGAATTCAAAGTGTATATCTTTTAGGAGCTATCGAAGCAGTAAAAAATGATCTGGAATTTTGTAAAAAGCTTGGGTTAGCAGATGAATATTTTCCAGTTGCAGCTATGGCATTAGGGTATGATTCTTCAGGGATAAAGGATATAGCAAAAAGTAATAAAATAAAAACAAGCTACCACTTATAAACTTTAAATAAAATATCTATAAGAATAAAGTGTCAATCGTCAGTAAGATTGGCACTTTGTTTTTATAAGTAAACTTTTCATGCATTATGATATAATCATTAATGAGGTGGGGAATTATGTTAATGAATAAAATTAATAATATATTAAATACAACTTATACTAATGACACTTATCATTCTATATGTAAATATATAAAAGATAATATTTTAGAAATTCAGAATATGTCTATAGATGAAATAGCTGAAGGGTGCTTTGTTTCTAAATCAATGATTAGTAAGTTTACAAAAAAGTTAGGATATGAAACCTTTAAGGATTTTAAATATGATTGTGAAATTCATTGTGATTTAATAAAATATATGCCAACTACAGAGTATAAATCAAACAATTTAAGAGAAAATGTAATTGAAACCATGGATTTAATTACTAATGCTTTTAGAAATGCAGCTAATAAAATAGATTATGAAGCATTGGATAGTTTAATTGAAGATATAGAGAAATGTTCTTGTGTTGTAGCAGTAGGGCATGGTGCTTCGAAGAATGTATGTGAAAGTCTTCAGTTTTATTTGGATTATATGAATAAACCTGTAATGATTGCTGATACTGACTTTACTCGTGAGGCGTTAGTTGAAGAAAAGGCTATAATACTACTAATAAGTGCTAATGGAAATATATTTAAGCATGATAGAAGATTGATTAATAAAATAAATAGCTTAAAGCAGAAGAAATGGCTTCTTACTTGTAATAGTAATATAGATACAAATACAATAGATAATATTGTTGTAATACCATCAAAGGATAAAGCTATAAATGATATGTTAACTATGTTTATGGTAAAAGTTATTGCAAATAGATTAAAGCATATAAAGAAGTAAAGTTCACGATTTGTGAACTTTACTTCTTTTATTGTATTTCTAGGGTATAGTTTAATTAAGAAATGATATTAAAAGTTTTGGGAGGTATTATGAGAAAAGTAAAAATAAAAGTATTAAAAGCTACATGTAATAAAGAATTAGCAAAACAATATGGACATGATGATAACTATACTTCTTGCCCAGTATTACAAGAGGGACAAGAATTTTATACAACAGGTATATTTGGTAATGATATTCCAGCAGGCTTTTGTCATATGGCTTGGCAAGCACTAGTGATGCCAGTAAATGTATTAATTGGTGGTGGAAAGGTTTTAGGATTTGATGATGTACATATAGCTTGTTGTACAGATGGATTAAGACCAGTTATTTTTGAATTAAGTGCTGTTGAGGAAGAGAGGTAGAAAAATATGAAATTAGTAGTGATAGGTGCTAATGGGAATTTAGGAAGCAGAGTAGTAAAGCAAGCTTTAAATAGAGGGCATGAAGTAAAGTCAATTGCATATATGAGCAATGGAAACTGTGAAGGAACTGAGGTTGTAGATAAGAATTTATTTGAAATGACTCAAGAGGATTTAGGTGAAGCTGAGGTTATTATAAGTGCTTTTGGTGGTGGATTTAAGGCAGATCCAGTAATAAATAAGGAAGCTTATGAAAAATACATTGAATTATTAGATGGAACTAATAAAAAGATAATTGCAATTGCAGGTGCAGGAAGTCTTTATACTGATTCAACTCACAGTATGAGAGAATACGAAGTACCAGGATATTCAGCAACCTTAGCTGGTATATCAAGAAATATTAGATTAGGTGTAGATAAGATAAAAGAAAGAACTGACTTAAATTGGACAGCGGTTTGTCCTTCAAGAAAGTTTGATTTAGAAGGTCCACATACTAATAACTACATTGTAGGAACTGATGAAGAAATTATCTACAACGAAGATGGAAATAGTTATGTAACTTATGAAGATTTAGCAACAGCTATGTTAGATATAGCAGAAAAAGATTTATATAATAGACAAGTTGTAACTATTGCTACAGTTACAGTGAAAGAGGAGGAAGCTTAAGATGGGATTTCCAAGTGATTTTTTATGGGGTGGAGCTACTGCAGCTAACCAATGTGAAGGAGCATATGATTTAGATGGAAGAGGTTTAGCAAATGTTGATGTACAGCCTCATGGAAGAGAACGTTTCTTAGTATCAAAAGGTGATAGACATATGTTAGAACTTGAAGAAGGATATTACTATCCAGCTTTAGAAGCTATCGATTTTTATCATAATTATAAGGAAGATATAAAACTATTTGCTGAAATGGGATTTAAAGTTTTTAGAATGTCCATTGGATGGTCAAGAATTTTTCCGAATGGTGATGAAACTGAACCTAATGAATTAGGGTTACAATTTTATGAAAATTTATTCAAAGAATGTAAGAAATATAATATAGAGCCATTAGTTACAATTACGCATTTTGATTGTCCTATCCATTTAACAAAAGTTTATGGGGGATGGAGAAGTAGGAAGATGGTTACTTTCTATGAAAGATTAGTAACTGTATTATTTAATCGTTATAAAGGATTAGTAAAATATTGGCTTACATTTAATGAAATAAATATGTTATTACATTTACCTTTTACAGGAGCAGGTATTTTATTAGAGGAAGGTGAAAATAAGGTCCAATTACTATTTACAGCAGCTCATCATCAATTAGTTGCAAGTGCTTTAGCAACTAAGATAGCTCATGAAGTTGATCCAGATATGAAAATAGGTTGTATGTTAGCAGCTGGAAATACTTATCCTAATACACCAAATCCAAATGATATATGGAAATCTATGAATAAGGATAGAGAAAACTATTTCTTTATAGATGTTCAAGCAAGAGGAGCTTATCCAAGATATGCATTGAAGGAAATGGAAAGAAAAGGTGTAGTTCTACCACTTGAAGAGGGTGATTTACAACTTCTTAAAGAAAATACAGTAGATTTTGTATCATTTAGTTATTATTCTTCAAGACTTACTAGTGCTGATCCTGAAGTTAATAAATATACAGAAGGAAATGTATTCCCAACATTAAGAAATCCTTATTTAAAAGCAAGTGAATGGGGATGGCAAATTGACCCACTAGGATTAAGAATAACTTTAAATAGTATTTATGACCGTTATCAAAAGCCAATGTTCATTGTAGAGAATGGCTTAGGTGCTAAAGATGAATTGATAGATGGAACTGTTAATGATGATTATAGGATTGAATATTTAAGAGAGCACATTAAGGCTATGAAGGATGCCATTGATATAGATGGTGTTGAGTTAATGGGATACACAGCTTGGGGATGTATAGATTTAATTAGTGCATCAACTGGTGAGATGTCAAAGCGTTATGGATTTATTTATGTTGATAGAGATGATTTAGGAAATGGAACATTAAAGCGTTATAAAAAGAAAAGCTTTAATTGGTACAAAAAAGTTATAGAAAGTAATGGAGAAGATTTAACATAGTTTACTTAATAAGCCTAAGTGTTAGTATAGCTAATACTTGGGCTTAATCTATTTTAGTAATAGATTATGGGTTTATTATTATCATAGGTTTAAAGGGCTTTATAGATAAAGTTAAAGGGATTATATGAAGATTTTCAAATTAAGAAATAATATGTAAATTTTGTATGCTATATTATAAATAAGTATAATATGAAAAAAATTATAGGTGGGGATGAAAATAAATGAGTAAGAAAATAGCCTTTTTTGATATTGATGGAACTATGGTTAATGTACCAAATGGATTACTACATCCAACAAAAGAAACAATACGTGTGTTAAATGAATTTAAAAAACAAGGAAACTATATTGTAGTTGCAACTGCAAGAGGAGCAGCTCCAGAGAGTATAAAAGATATTGATTTTAATGGATACATCTGTAATGATGGACATTATATTGTTTTTAATAATGAAATTTTAGTTGATGATATTTTTACTTGTGATGAGATACAAAGGCAAATTGATACATATTTAAAGTTTGATGGACGTTTCATGTTTGGTGGACATGTTGATACATGGAATAGTTTTTTAGATGATTCTCTTGTTATTGAGCATCGTCAAATGTTTTCAGGAACAAGTGAAAGACCAATAGGAATTATAGAAGAGTTTAAAGCAAGTGATGTTGAAGCGGTATCTTGCTGTGTATTATTTGATAGCATTGAAAAACTTGAAGCTTGTTATGATGAGTTAAAGGATAGTTTTACAATAGTACCTTATCGTACTGGATTGATTAGAATGGATGTGTATCGTGAAGGGTTTACTAAAGGGACTGCTTGCGAGTATTTATATAAAAAATTAGAGATTGAAAAAGAAAACAGTTATGCCTTTGGTGATGGCATTAACGATAAAGAAATGTTAGAGCTTGTAGGTCATGGTATAGCTATGGGAAATGGTTTAGAAGAAATTAAGAAAATTGCACATTATGTAACAGATACTGTAGATAATGATGGGATTGCCAAGGCGTTTAAAAGATATTTTAATATTTAGTTAGTTTTTTATAGTATTAGATTTACTTATAGAGAGGAAGAGGAAAATAAAGCATACAAAAAGTAATTTAGATGAATTTACAGTATATAAAAATGATAACGGTGTTGAAATTGCTGTAAAGGATTGTGGAATATTAGAGGTCGATGGATATGCTTTTAAGAATTTATCCAAAAGTGATAAATTATTACCATATGGGGATTGGAGATTATCAGCTGAGGATAGAGCGAATGATTTAGCATCAAGATTAAGTGTTGATGAAATAGCAGGTCTTATGCTGTATTCATCTCATCAATTAGTTCCTGCAAGACCTATGGGACCTTTTGTTTCTCATTATGATGGAAAGTTATATGAGGAAGGAGTAACTGTACCATACTCTTTAACTGATGAACAAAAGAAATTTCTTAAAGAAGATAATATAAGACATTTTCTACAAATGAAAGTTGATAATGCAGAGGTTTCTGCAAGATGGAGTAATGAACTTCAAGCATTGGCAGAAGCACAGCCATGGGGAATTCCTGTAAATATATCAACAGACCCTAGACATGGAGGTAGTGCTAGTGGTGCAGAGTTCAAGAATTCAGGGTCTGATGTATCTAAGTGGCCTGAAGGACTTGGAATGGATGCAACATTCTCACCAGATCTATGTAAAAGATTTGCAGAAGTTGCATCTAAATAGTACAGAGCACTAGGGATTACTACTGCTTTAGGACCTCAAATTGATTTAGCAACAGAGCCAAGATGGATGAGATATGAAGATACTTTTGGGGAAGATAAAAATCTTGCTATAAATATGAGCAAAGCTTTCTGTGATGGAATGCAAACTACAGAAGGAGTTGAAAATGGATTGGGAAAAGATAGCGTTGTAACTATGGCTAAGCATTGGCCAGGAGGAGGAACAGGGGAAGCAGGTAGAGATGCCCACTATGCTTATGGGAAATATGCTGTTTATCCAGGAAAGAATTTTTGAAAATCACAAAGATGTATTTGTTAATGGCGCATTAAAGTTAGATGGTCCTACAAAGAAAGCTACATCTATAATGCCTTATTATACTATTTCTTGGAATCAAGATATTAAGAATGGTAAAAATGAAGGTAACTCTTATAATGAATATATTATAAATGATCTATTAAGAGGTGAATGTGATTACGATGGCGTTCTTTGTACTGATTGGGGAATAACAGGTGATCCAGATTCAAAAATAGATTCTTTTGGAAGTAGATGCTTTGGAGTAGAAGAGTTAACTGAAGCTGAAAGACATCTACAAATAATATTAAATGGTGTTGACCAATTTGGAGGAAATAATAGTAAAGAACCTATTATAGAGGCAGATAAAATTGGTTCTGAGAAATATGGTGAAGATTTTATGAGAAAGAGAATGGAGCAATCTGCTAGAAGACTTTTAACTAATATCTTCAGATTAGGACTTTTTGAAAATCCATTTTTAAATCCAGAAGAAAGCAAAAAATATCGTTGGCTCAAGAGAATTTGTAGAAGAAGGATTAGAAGCTCAACGTAAATCTATAGTAATGCTTAAAAATAAGGATAATGTATTACCGTTAAAGAAAGGAATAAAAGTATATATTCCAGATAGATATATAAAAGCTAAGAAGAACTTCTTTAGAATGATGGATAGTGAAAAACACATAACACCTGTAAATGAAGATATGTCAAAAGGATATTTTGAAATAGTTAAGGACCCTAAGTTTGCAGATGTGGCTATGGTATTTGTAGAAAGTCCATTAACTGATGGATATCTAGAAGATAAGGGATATTTACTATAAGCTTTCAATATAGACATTATACAGCGACTCTTGCTAGAAAGACAAGTATTGCAGGTGGAGATTTTAGAGAAAAGGATAGTAATAGAAGTTATTATAATAAAACAAACTCTGCATACAATGAAAGTGATTTAGACAATATTTTAGAAGCTAAAAAGCTGATGGGAGATAAACCAGTAATAGTATCTATGACACTTCATAATCCAACAGTTGTTTCTGAATTTGAAGAAGTGGTCGATGGAATTATTATAGATTTTGGAGTTGGAAGAAAAGCATTATTTGATATAGTATTTGAAGACACAAAACCCGAAGGACGTTTACCAATAATTATGCCAAAGAATATGGAAACTATAGAGCTTCATAATGAAGACATCTTTGATGATATTGAAGCTTATACTGATTCAGAAGGTAATACTTATACTTTTGGATATGGATTAAGTTATAAATAAGTAATAATATAAATTGATTTTAGATATATTAAGTCTCTAAAAATGAGGATTAATATATTTTTTTTGTTATAAAAAATAATTTTCAAAAATACTATTGAAAGAAAATTATTTTCATGATAAGATGTAAACATCTTCAGGAAATAGTTTTCTTAGAGGTGAACAAATTAAAAATTATTTTCACAAAATAGGGGGGAACATAAGTGTTTAAACAATTACAAAAGATAGGTAAATCATTTATGCTACCAATAGCAATATTACCAGCAGCAGGTTTATTGCTTGGTATTGGTGGAGCATTATCAAATCCAAATACGGTACAAGCGTATCCGTTTTTAGATATACCTTGGTTACAAGGAATATTTCAAGTTATGTCTTCAGCAGGGGATGTAGTATTTGGAAATTTAGCATTAATAATGTGTATAGGGCTAGCAGTTGGGTTAGCTAAGAAGGATAAAGGTACAGCAGGCTTAGCAGGTGCAGTAGCTTTCTTAGTAATGAATGCATCTATTAAAGGTATGATAAATGCATTTAATCCAGCAGTAGGATCAATTGATACTGGAGTAGTTGGTGCTATAGTAATAGGATCAGTGGTAGCATATCTACATAATAAATATAGCAATATTCAATTACCATCTGTTTTAGGATTCTTTGGTGGTTCAAGATTTGTGCCAATAGTATCTTCATTTACAGCAATCTTTATTGGTGCAGTATTCTTTATGATATGGCCAACATTCCAAAACTGGTTAGTAATGATAGGTAATGGAATAGCTAGTCTAGGACCAATAGGAACATTCCTTTATGGATTCTTATTAAGATTAACTGGAGCAGTAGGATTACATCATATGATATACCCATTATTCTGGTATTCAGAATTAGGTGGAGTTGCTCAAGTTGCAGGGCAAACTGTAGTAGGAGCACAAAATATATTCTTTGCTCAATTAGCAGACCCTAATCATGTAGGATTATTCACAGAAGGAACAAGATTCTTCGCAGGACGTTTTGCAACAATGATGTTCGGACTTCCAGCAACTTGTTTAGCAATGTATCATTGTGTACCAAAGGAAAAGAGAAATTTAGTTGGTGGTTTATTCTTAGGAGCTGCAATAACTTCATTTGTTACTGGTATAACTGAACCAATAGAGTTCATGTTCTTATTCGTAGCACCATGGTTATATGTAGTACATGCTTTCTTCGATGGTTTATCATTCTTCCTAGCTGATATATTAAATATATCAATAGGTAATACTTTCTCAGGTGGATTAATTGACTTCACATTATTTGGAGTTCTTCAAGGAAATGATAAGACAAACTGGATATATGTATTATTAATAGGTGCTGTATGGGCAGTATTATATTATGTTACATTTAGATTATTAATAACTAAGTTCAATGTTATGACTCCAGGTAGAGAGGCAGAAGGTGAAGAAGTTAAGGTAGTTACAAAAGATAGTATGAACGAAACAGCAGCTGAAGTTTTAAAAGCTTTAGGTGGTAAAGAAAATATAGATGATGTTGATGCTTGTATAACAAGATTAAGAGTTGCAGTAAGAGATGTTTCAAAGGTTGACAAGGAAAGAATTAAAGCTTTAGGAGCAACTGCAGTATTAGAAGTAAAAGGTGGAGTACAAGCTATCTTTGGAGCAATGGCAGATCCATTAAAACAAAAGATTAATGAAATAATGGGTCAAGAATAATTAAGAGGTGATTTTAATGAATAGAGGATTAATAGTATCATGTCAAGCGCTAGAAAATGAGCCACTTCATAGCTCATTCATAATGAGTAGAATGGCAGTAGCTGCAAAACAAGGTGGAGCAGTAGGGATTCGTGCAAATAGTGTTGAAGATATAAAGGCTATAAAAGAAGCAGTTGATCTACCGGTAATAGGAATAATAAAAATTGATTATCCTGATATGGTACCGTATATTACTCCTACTATGACAGAAGTTGATGCATTAGTAAGCACAGGAGTAGACGTAATAGCAGTAGACGCAACAATAAATCAAGATATAGAATTTTTAAAAGAAATATTTATAAAGTATCCAAACCAAAAGTTTATGGCTGATATTTCAACTGTGGAAGAGGGAATTAGAGCAGGAGAATTAGGATTCCATTACGTAGGTACAACTTTAGTTGGATACACAGAGCAATCAAAGGGAATAAATAACTTTGATGTTTTAGAAGAATTAATAAAAAATTGTAAAGCAAAGATTGTAGCAGAAGGAAACTTTGATACTCCTGAAAAAGCTAGATTAGCTTTAGAAAAGGGAGCATATACAGTTGTTGTTGGGGGAGCTATAACAAGACCACAGCTAATAACTAAGAAGTTTAATGACGAAATAATTAAGGCTTTATAAAATAGCTAAGGAGATAGGGTGAAAACTCTATCTCTTTTATTTTTCTTAAATAAATTATATAATTAGAATCAAATACAAATGTGGAGGATATCTCGTGGAGATTTTATGTGAAATACAAAAAAGATACAATGAGTTTTCTGATAAGGAAAAGGCGATTGCTGATTATATAATGCAATATAAAGAAGTTATAAAAAATGCTAATATAACAGATTTGGCAAAGACTATAGGTACATCAGGATCTACTATAACTAGATTTGCTAAAAAAATCGGGTGTGAAAGCTTTGTAGATTTAAAAATAAAATTAAGTGCCAGCAAAAAAGAGAGTGATAATAATATAGACCAAAATGATGTATTTTCATATGTTTATCAATATTATAATGAAGCTATTGAAAGAACAAAATATTTAATAGATAAAGAAACTATATTTAATATAGTTAAAGAAATAAAAAAGGCTAGGAATATATACATATATGGTGTTGGAAGTTCAGGATTAACAGCTGATGAAATGATGCAAAGGTTACTAAGAATGGGCTTTAATACATTAAGCATATCAGACTCACATATGATGATAATTAATAGTTCTATAGTTTCTGAGAAAGATTTAGTTATAGGTTTATCAATAGGGGGAGAAACTAAAGAGGTTGTTCAGGCCCTTAGAGTTTGCAAGGAAAATGAAGCTAAAGTAATTGCTATAACAAGCTTTGAAGGAAGTTCTATAACAAAATATTCAGATATAAATCTCATGGTATATAACCCTAAATTTATAGATAAAAATAGATTTATTAATAGTCAATTTTCAGTTATGTACGTTTTAGATTTAATTTCAATGGTTCTATTAAAAGACGAAAACTTAAGAGAGAAAATGCAAATAACTATTGATGCAATAATAAAAGAGTAATTATTTAACAAAAGTATTATGTGTAAGGGTGAGTTATATGATAAAGGTAGTAGCAGCAATACTAGAAAAAGAAGATAAGATACTTATAGCTAAAAAGAGAGAAGGAAAGCCTCTAGCAGGTCTATGGGAATTTCCAGGTGGGAAGATTGAAGAAGGTGAAACGCCAGAAGAAAGTCTTATTCGTGAGCTTATGGAAGAGATGAATATAAAGGTCAGAGTTAATGAGTATGTTGGAGAGAGTATATATGATTATGGCGATGGTAAAGTTATTTCTTTAAAAGGTTTTACTGCAGAGATTATTGAAGGTGATATTAAGCTTACTGACCATGATGAATATAAATGGATTACTTTAGAAGAAATATGTAATTATAGGATTGCGCCTGCAGATATACCGCTAATAAGTAAGATATAATTCTTTTATAAAATATGATAGCGATAGTAGATAAATACTTTAAGATGATGATTTTTTATAATTAAAAACTTACATATAGTATGAGGGTTATGGGAGGATTATGTTATATAAAGTAGGAGAATTAGCAGAATTGTTTGGAATAAGTCCTCAAACAATTCATCATTATGAAAAATTAGGACTTATTGAACCTAAAAGAGATGGGGGAAATAGATATAGGTATTTTGATGAGTATGATTTTCAAAAGTTAGGAACTATTAAGAAGTTAAGGAATGCAGGATTTCCTTTGAAGGATAGCGCATCAGTTTATCATAAGCAGAATGAACAAGATATATATTGGCAGTATAAACAAAGAAGAAGAGAAGTGATGGAAGAAATAGAGCATCAGCTTAAATTAGTGGAACAACTTGATTTTTACATAGATAAGTTAGATGAGTTAAATAATGGAGAAGACAGCTTTAAAGTATGTGAAATGGATAGTTTTTATAGATATAACGTTACAAAAGAAAAAGAGGGAATAATACTAACTAAGAAGATGATAGAAGAGTGTACAGAGTGGTATCAAAACCTTTTTTTTACTACTACATCAATTATGTTTAATTTCAAGGATGAAGTATTTGGTAATTATTCTGTTGGAGTTATAGCAGAGAAGAAAATATTTAATAGGTTTATTACTGCAAAAAGTGATGATATTAGTGAGATAGAAAGGGGCCTATTTGCTGTTAAACTTTTCAAGTATTTTAACAATATTGATATTGATAATATGCAAAGTGAATGTTTGAAATTCTTAAGAACAACTAATTATGAATTGCGAGCAAATCCATTTACACGGCTTATTAGCACATGTAAGGACCAAGATGACAATAAAGTTAATGTAGTTGAACTTATATTACCAATAAAATAAGTGTATAAATATTGTTAAAAAAATATCTTGACCTTCATATTGATTGAGACCTTAGAATTTATATTGTGAAAAGCACTATATTATGTGAGTGTATAAATAATGTTTTAACTTAGGGGGAAAAGATATGAAGAGAAAATTAATTACTAGTATTTTAATCGTTAGTATTATTATGTCTTTAGTATCATGTACAAACAATTCTAGTAGTCAAACAGGAGGACAACTTAAAGCAGGTGAATATACAGGCACCGCTAATGGATTTGGTGGAGAGATAAAAGCTGTAGTAACAGTTGCTGAAGGAAAAATTACTGATGTTGTTCTTACTGGAGATAAGGAGACTAAAGAAATAGGTGGAGCTGCATTAGATCAGTTACAAAAGGCTATTATAGAGAAAAATAGTGCAGATATTGAAGTTGTTTCAGGAGCAACTATAACATCCAATGCAGTTATTGATGCTATAAATTTAGCATTAAATAATGCTAAGGGAATAGAAACAGAAGAAAGTACCGTTAAAGATGGAAAATATCTAACAAAGGCAATGGGACATGAGGATTATATATACGTTACAACAATGTTTAAAGATGGTGCTATAGTAAGCTGTGAAGTAACATCTCATGAGGAAACTATGGGGATAGGTAACTATGCAACTGCAAGGATGCCGAAGAAAATTGTTGAAAGCCAAAGTTTGAATGCTGATGCTGTATCAGGCGCAACTGTATCTTCAAATGCAGTAAAGGCTGCTGTAACTCAAGCTATAAAGGATGCAGGAGGCAGTGTAGCTACTTTTCAAAAAGAAGTTGAACAAGCACCTCTTAGTACTGAAGTTGTTGAAGAAAAATATGATGTAATAGTTGTTGGAGCAGGAACAGCAGGGCTTATTACAGCAAATAGATTAGCTGAAGAAGGAAAAAATGTAATAGTATTTGAAAAGATGGATATTCCGGGTGGTTCTATGGCAACTACATATAGTGGAATAATGAATTCTTATTCAGAACTTGGTAAAAACTATGGTCTTGGCAGAGAACAAGAGAGTGCTAGTTGGAATAAAGAATTGCTTATGCCTGTATTTGAAAATTATATAAATGAAGAATACGATAGATTTGATAAAGCACAACCATACCAAAATGTTATGATGGATGCATCAGGAAAAGTTGTAGACTGGTTACATGATATGGGAGTTGGATTTGCTTCAATGGGTAACTTTGAAGGTGGATTACAATATGGATTTACACCATATCTTGCACCTGGTTGTTATCAAGGGGGAGCAGGATATGCATTAATGTTTTTAGCTCAAAGACTTGAACAAAGAGAGACTAAGGTTGTATATTCTACACCAGTAACTGAATTAACAACAAATGAAAATGGTGATGTAACAGGAGTTATTGCAAAAGGTAAAGACGGTAAGACATGGAATATAACTGCTGATGCTGTTGTAATGGCAACAGGTGGATTTGCTTCTAACCAAGAAATGATTGAAGAATATTATCCACAATATGCTAAGTATAAGTTTAATAGTGTTGCAGCAAGTACTGGAGAAGGAATTAAAATGGCGGAAGAGGCTGGAGCAGCGATAGAGTGCATGGGGCGTCCGTTAGGAGCATTTATGTCTGAATATGGATCAAACTATGAATTAGCATTTATGCACAGTTCTACCCCTGGAATAATAGTAAATGTAAATGGTGATCAGTTTGGAAATATAATGAAGAGTAATCACAAAACATTGGCTGAAGCGCTTGTAGATCCCAAAAATGGAGAAACATTCTACTATGTATTTGATGATTCAGCGGCAGAGTCAACCAAAGATTTTGATGCCTATGGACTTTCATATAAATCAATTTTTGAAAGAGATCAAGTTAAGAGATATGATTCTGTAGCTGATGCTGCAAAGGAATTAAACCTTCCAAATCTTGAAGAAACAATCAAGAAAAACAATGAATTAGCTCTTGCAGGAGAAGCTGATGAATTTGGAAGAAAAGGGTTACCTTATATTGAAACACGTGATGGTATTTGGATGTTAAGAATTATTCCTACATTCTATTTAACTACAGGAGGAGTAGCTATAGATTTAGATGCTAGAGTCCTAAATGAGGAAGGTAAAGCAATAAAAGGACTATATGCAGCAGGTGATGTAACAGGCTCTATTGAAGAGAAAGATGGTAAGGAATATGGTAATGGATTTGATGCTGCGTTAACTTATGGATATGTTGTTGCAGATACAATTATAGAAGATTTAAAATAAAACACATTAAAAGTAATAAGAATACTTAGTATCTTATTGCTTTTTTATTTTGATAGGTTAGAGGAGTTTTTAACGATAACAATTAATAATGTAATTAAGAGTCAAATAATAATTAATAATAAATGAATAATAATTTATAATACCTCATATCGATGTTATATATAGTGATTAGTTTAAAATATTAGGGGGAAAAATATGGGGTTACTAAATTTAGGATTAGCTTTAGGATCAGGAATAGCTTTAGTAGGAGGAGTAGGCTGGTTAAAAAGGAAATTGCTAATAGTATTTAGAAGATGGGACAAACTAGGATTAGATAAATATAGAATAAAGCGTTACTATAAAGATGGTAATGAAATAGTTATACTTGTAGAAGTGGCTATTGGGGGAAGTGTTAGTGATTTAAAAAACTATACTGGAAAAATAGAAAAGGCTTATGGATGCAAGTGTGAAATTCAGGATATAGAATATAGTAAATATATTACTGTAATATTAAACTATGAAGAATCATTAGAAAGTATAAAAATGTATTAAGGGGCTGTCTCTGAAATGATTTTTAAAATCATTTCAGTAGACGGTCTTTTTAT
>OLNJ01000642.1_pt1 | contig 26391 bp, 26 predicted proteins | sample 1672191 | NCBI WGS metagenome assembly OLNJ01 (sample SAMEA3136657, study PRJEB25190) | human gut metagenome | biome: human gut; feature: human-associated habitat; material: faeces | place: Austria | collected 2013 | reverse complement strand
TGGTGCAGGACGGCATCCGAAGCAAACTGACTTCCATTGGAGAAGAGAGCCAGTCAAAACTGCAGGATACCATGCAGAAGATCGTCAACGACAGCAAAGGCGGCATGGTGTGTATTATTATATGAAGCTATACCCTCCCCACCCTCGTGGTGGGGAACTTTTTTTCATCAGGGGGGGGTAAAACCAGATTCCAAGGGATTTACAGAAATATGTTTATGTGATAGAATGCAGATGTTTATAAGACAGACGGGGGAAGAAAATGAGCAACAGCGTAAGAAAAAGAAAACCAATCGAACATTGGAAAATTATCGCATTTTATCTGATCATCTACGACATTGTCGCAATCAACTTTTCGTATTTTTTTGGCCTCTTACTGAGATTTGATCTGGCCTATTCCAGCATACCAGAGAATTATTTAAGTGCATTCCTGAGGTTTGCGCCTTTTTATACGGCATTTTCACTGATCGTGTTTTATGTGGCACATATGTATAACAGCGTATGGCGCTTCGCCAGCTTTACCGAGTTGAACCGCATTTTTGTGGCAACGGTGGTCACAACAGTATTTCAGGTAGTCGGGATCACGACATTTTATGAGCGAATGCCCGGTTCCTATTATGTCGTAGGCTGCATTTCACAGTTTATCCTGACCGTGGCGGTCCGCTTTATGTATCGCTATATCACACTGGAGTGTGCCAAACGCGAAAAGGATGCGATGGCAACACACAGAACCATGATCATTGGTGCCGGTGCAGCCGGGCAGATGATCCTGAGGGAATTGAAAACATCCGTCAAGGCAACTGCGAAACCATGCTGTGTGATCGATGACAACCCGAACAAATGGGGACGTCTGACAGAAGGTGTTCCGATCGTTGGTGGACGTGACAGCATCATGGCAAACGTCGAGAAATACAACATCGACCAGATCCTTTTTGCAATCCCTACCGCACGGGTGGAGGACAGAAGAGATATCTTCAATATCTGTAAGGAAACAAAATGTGAACTCAAGACTTTGCCGGGAGTATTCCAGCTGGCAAACGGACAGGTTTCCTTAAGCAAGATGAAAGCAGTAGCAGTCGAGGATCTGCTTGGAAGAGATCCGATCAAAGTAAATATGGAAGAAATCTTCCAGTATAATTAAAGGAAAAACAATCCTTGTTACCGGCGGCGGTGGCTCTATCGGAAGTGAGCTTTGCCGACAGATCGCAGGCCATGAACCGAAACAGCTGATCATTTTTGATATCTATGAGAATAATGCATACGATATTGAACAGGAACTGAGACGTAAGTACAAAAACCTCAACCTTGTTGTTTTGATCGGATCTGTCAGAGACAGCCGAAGAATCAATATGGTGTTCGAGAAATACAAGCCGGAAATCGTATATCATGCAGCAGCACACAAACATGTGCCGCTTATGGAGACAAGTCCGAACGGGTCCATCAAGAACAATGTGATCGGTACATACAAAACAGCGTATGCGGCACTGAAGCATGGCGCATCAAGATTTATCCTGATCAGTACGGATAAGGCAGTAAATCCGACCAACATCATGGGCGCAAGCAAACGCCTCTGCGAAATGGTCATCCAGAGTATGGATGTAGTCAGCAAGGCAGGCAGAATGGAGGTCCTTCCACTTCTTCATGCGCACATGGATAAATATTTCGAGGATCAGATTCCGGGAGACAGAACAGCAGCGGTCATGAAGAGCCGGCCGGAAGAGCGTTCCAGCGTACATATCGAGAGCGTCAAGAACAAAGACCGACAGGGAACACAGTTTGTGGCAGTTCGATTCGGAAATGTTCTTGGAAGCAACGGATCTGTTATTCCACTCTTTAAGAAACAGATCGAAGCGGGCGGCCCGGTGACAGTTACACATCCGGATATCGTGAGATACTTCATGACGATCTCGGAGGCAGTCAGCCTGGTACTTCAGGCAGGAACCTATGCCTGGGGCGGTGAGATCTTCGTTCTGGATATGGGTGAACCGGTCAAGATCGACAGTCTTGCGAGAAACCTGATCAAGCTTTCCGGATATGAACCGGATGTGGAAATTCCAATTGTTTATTCAGGATTACGTCCTGGAGAGAAGCTTTACGAAGAGAAACTGATGGCAGAAGAGGGAATGAAGAAAACCGACAATGATCTGATCCATATCGGCAAACCGATTCCGTTTGATATCAGTAAATTCCTCGGACAGCTGACCGAACTGGCACAGGCAAGTTACGAAAACAGTCCTCACATCGTTGAGATGGTAGAAGAAATCGTACCGACTTTCCATCCGGTAGGGAATAAGCCGACTGGCAATGAAAATATGTCTGTGGAAGAATTCCAGAGAGAAATTCACGAAACAGAACACAGGTAAATAATATGCAGCAAATTTAAGATCTGAAATCATTCAGATTTTAAATTTGTTACATATTAGATAAGTTATAAATATAAGGATAGAATATGAAAAAGAAATTTTTCTTCAACAGAAAAGAGAAAAATTTTTGTAAGGGGGAAGCGTATGTATAAGAAATCACCACAGGGGTGGCTGAAACACTGGGATTTTATCCTTCTGGATATTTTCTGCCTTCAGCTTGCCTTTGTAGTTGCATACTTAGTACGACAGGGGTTGGAAAACCCGTACAGTGATCAGGTCTACCGTACAGTCGCATTTGTATTTATGCTGTGTCAGATCGTGGTCATGTTTCTGGGACAGTCCTATCAGGATATCCTGAAACGAGGCTATTACATAGAATTTACCAAGACAGCCAAGCATGTATTGATGGTCATGCTGCTGTCTGTCCTGTATCTCTTTGCAACACAACAGGCAGTCAGCTATTCCAGATTAACGTTGTTCTATACCGCATTTTTGTATTTATGCTTTGACTACGTCGGCAGGGTATGGCACAAAGAATATGTCCTGAAAAAGAATGCGACCAAAAAGAAAGAACAATCCATGGTCGTTGTGGTAAGTCTCGCCGAAGCAAAAGAGACGATTGAAAAGATCTTGAGTGGTCCGATCCAGAACTTTTCCATCAATGGGCTCGCGCTCATTGATGACAATCCGGGAGTAAAAGAAATCGCAGGAATACCGGTTGTCGGAAATATGGACACGATCAGTGAATATCTCTGCCACGAATGGGTGGACGAAGTTTTTGTCAAGATCAGCGAGACAGAACCGTATCCACAGAAACTGATCGATGAGATCATCACCATGGGACTGACCGTACATCTCAGCCTGGGTGAGATGGAAAAATCACTCAGCGGAAAGAATTTTATAGAAAAAATCGGCGGCTATTCGGTAATTACATCCAGTATCAATACCGCATCACCGAAACAACTGCTCTATAAGAGGCTGATGGATATTGCCGGAGGAATTGTCGGCTGCCTGCTTACCGTGATCCTGATCATTGTCATAGGACCGATGATCTACATCAAATCCCCGGGGCCGATCTTTTTCTCACAGGTGCGTATCGGTAAGAACGGAAAGAAATTTAAAATCTATAAATTCCGCAGCATGTACATGGATGCCGAAGAGAGAAAAGCAGAACTGATGAGCCAGAACAAGATGGAAGGCCTGATGTTCAAGATGGATTACGATCCACGAATCATCGGCAGCGAGAAGAAAGATAAAAATGGCAATCCAAAAGGAATCGGAAACTTTATCCGTAAAACATCCCTGGATGAGTTTCCACAGTTCTGGAATGTCTTGAAAGGCGATATGAGCCTGGTAGGAACAAGACCACCGACAGTTGATGAATGGGAACAGTATGAATTTCACCACAGAAGCCGTATGTCAATCAAACCGGGAATCACCGGAATGTGGCAGGTAAGCGGCCGAAGCGATATTACGGATTTTGAGGAAGTCGTGAAGCTGGATACCGAGTATATCGAGAACTGGTCGTTTGGGTTGGACTGCAGGATTTTGTTGAAGACGGTTAGTTCGGTGTTGAAGAGCGAGGGTTCGGTGTGAGAAAAAAAGACATTTTTGAAGAAAATAAAGAATTACAGTCATCATTATTTTTAGCCCAGTCATATCAGGATGCCTGGGCTGATTATAGTCGTTCACTGAAAAAAGAACGTTTTGCGAGATGGGATTATGTTGTATTGACAGCATCAAATGAAGAACAGGCTGAGGGATTCAAAGAACAGATTAAGAAAACACTTAGCTGTGTGAGCGGCAAGAGATAAAAGAAATACTATCTGTGAAGAGCAGATGTGTACACAGATATAAAGGAACAGAGGGGACAATATTGGTTGGAGAACACTATGAAAGATAGATTTGCAGTGTCCATGTTCGGACAAAAACGACTGTCCCGTGAGGGCGGGATAGAGATTGTTGTAAAAGAACTATGCACCAGAATGGCACAAGATGGATGTCAGGTTACCTGCTACAACAGATCTGGTCATCATGTTAGTGGTGCAGAGTATGATAATAAAATTGAATATGATGGAATCCGACAGAAATTTGTTCCAACTATTGAAAGAAAAGGTCTTGCAGCGGTGAGTTCCTCTTTCTTTGCAGCTCTGTACAGTGCTTTCGGAAAATATGATGTGGTACATATCCATGCAGAAGGGCCAGCCTTTTTCTCGTGGCTACCTAAGATTCTGGGGAAAAGAGTTGTGGTTACCATTCACGGCATAGACTGGCAACGGGAAAAATGGAAGTCAGGATTTGGCTCTAAATTCATCCGGCAGGGTGAAAAGAATGCTGTAAAGTATGCAGATGAAATCATCGTTCTGAGTAAAGGTGTTCAGGACTACTTTAAAGATACCTATGGTAGGGAGACTCACTTTATTCCCAACGGTGTGAATCGAGCAGAGATTAAAGAAGCAAAATTCATAACAGAAAAATTTGGTCTAACAAAGGATTCCTACATATTGTTTCTTGGTCGTTTGGTGCCGGAAAAGGGCATTCGATATCTGGTTGAGGCATTTAAAGACGTCAAAACAGATAAAAAATTGGTTATTGCTGGTGGCTCTAGCGATACGGATTCTTTTATGGTGGAATTGAAAGAGTTGGCAAAGGATGATAGTAGAATCATTTTTACCGGATTTGTTCAGGGGCAGATGCTTGATGAATTATATAGCAATGCGTATATTTACACATTACCTTCTGATCTGGAGGGAATGCCGTTGAGCCTGCTAGAAGCTATGAGCTATGGCAATTGCTGTTTGGTTTCTGATATTCTAGAATGCGCTGAGGTTGTGGAAGATAAGGCATTAATTTTCCAAAAGTCGAATGTAGAGGACTTGCAAGAAAAATTGCAAGATGCCTGTGACCATCCTGAAATGGTTATGGAAATGAAGAAGCATGCAGCTGATTTTATCTGCAAAAAATACAACTGGGATGAAGTCGTAAAGGAAACGATGAAACTGTACAGGAGAAAATAGTATATGAATATATTAATGATAAATAAATTTCTGTACCGAAACGGCGGATCAGAAACGTACATATTTAAGCTGGGTGAGGCACTGGAGCAGCACGGACACGAAGTTCAGTACTTCGGTATGGAACACGAAGGCCGCTGCGTGGGCAATCGTGTCAATGCTTATACATCTGATATGGACTTCCACGGTGGCAGCAAACTGAGCAAGCTGACCTACCCGATCAAGACCATCTACAGCAAGGAAGCACGGGTGCAGCTGAGAAAAGTTCTGGACGACTTCAAGCCAGATGCCTGTCACCTGAACAACTTCAACTACCAGCTGACACCTTCCATCATCCTGGAAATCGTGAAGTGGCGCAGGGAGACCGGAAGGGATTGCAAGATCATCTTTACGGCACATGACTACCAGTTGGTCTGCCCGAACCACATGCTGAACAATTCGAACACTCACCAGAACTGTGAGAAGTGCCTCGGCGGCCATTTCGTGAACTGCATGAAAGGCAAGTGCATTCACGGTTCCACGGCAAAGTCGGCCATCGGCATGATGGAAGCCGAGTTCTGGAAGTGGAAGGGTACCTATAAGTACATTGACAGCATGATCTGCTGCTCGGAGTTCATGAAGAGCAAGATGGACAGCAATCCTCTGTTTGCGACCAAGACCGTGGCAATGCACAACTTCATCGACAAGGTGGAGTGGAAAGAAACGGAGAAGAAGGATTACGTCCTCTACTTTGGCCGCTTCTCTGAGGAGAAGGGTATCGGTACCCTCATCAAGGTCTGTAAGGAGCTGCCGGATGTACTGTTCATCTTCGCCGGCACTGGCCCACTGGAAGAGACCGTAAATGGTATTAAAAACATCAAGAACGTTGGCTTTCAAAAGGGCGAGGCACTGGAAAAGCTCATCCGTGAGGCACGGTTCTCCATCTATCCGTCTGAGTGGTATGAGAACTGCCCGTTCTCCGTAATGGAATCCCAGATGTATGGCACACCGGTGCTGGGAGCGAACATCGGTGGCATCCCGGAACTGATTCAGGTTGGTAAGACCGGCGAGTTGTTTGAGAGCGGTAATGCCGAAGATCTGAAGAAGAAGATCGAGAAACTCTGGGGTGATAAGAAGCTGTGTGCGGAGTACAGTGCGAACTGTAAGGACATCAGCTTTGATACCATTGATGAGTATTACGAGAAAATTATGAAGGTGTATCAGTAAGCGGCTACTGGGAGAAAGAAATGAGCAAAGAAAATGTGATTTTGATTGACTATGATGCTCCTGATGACTGGGAATTTCATAAAGCAATCGAGAAAGCAACAGGAGATAAATGGAGAGTATATAAGGCGGTAAGTAATGAAAATCATGGAGGTGCGTTGCAAAAACTCATTCGATATGCAAAGTACTTCCTTGTACCAATGAAAATTGCTAAAGACCATAAGAACTACAACAAGGTTTTGGCATGGCAGCAGTTTTATGGACTCATTTTGGCTTTCTATTTTAGAATGTTTCATGTTCAAAATGCACCTGAAATTGTGGTTCTGACTTTTATTTATAAGCCTAAGAAATCGTTTGTCGGAAAGGTCTACGACAAATTCATGAGGTATATCGTGACCTCTGGATACATCAAATATTTTGTCGTTTTTTCTGAAAGCGAAAAGAAGCGGTACGCAGATTACTTTGATGCCCCAGAGGCACGATTTGTTTTTGAAACCCTTGGCTACGAGGACAAAACGCAGGAAGTGCCAATTTGCAATTCGGATAATTTTTATCTTGCAGCCGGGAGAAGCAACCGTGACTATAAATTTTTGGTGGATGCATGGAGCAAAAGAAAAGAGCAGCTTAAAATTATCTGCGACACATTGTCTTTAAAGAACATTCCAGACAATATCGAGATACTTACTGATTGCCATGATAATGATTTCTTTAGAGAACTGGCAAAATGCAAAGCCGTGATAGTTCCGTTGAAAGATACGCATATTTCATCAGGGCAGTTAGTTATTATTCAAGCGATGATGTATGGAAAACCGGTTGTTGTAACAGAAAACGACACAGTCAAGGATTATGTGGATGCTGGAAGTACAGGATTAGTAATTAAGAAAACTGAAAAAGACCTATCTGCTGCAATTGCTGCTCTATCGAATGAAACATATTATAAAGAAATGTCAGCTGATGAACGGAGACAGTACGAAAACAAATTTAGTGTTTACGCAATGGGTACTGCAATCGGAAAGCTGTTAAATTAAAGGAGAGTTAATCATGTCTGAAGAAAAGAAGTTAAATGGAACGGTCATCGTTACTTACCGCTGCAACGCTCGTTGCTCCATGTGCAACCGTTATAAAGCACCTTCCAAGCCGGAAGAGGAAATCAGCATCGAAACCATCAAGAAGCTGCCGAAGATGTACTTTACCAATATTACCGGCGGCGAGCCGTTCATCCGCACTGACCTGAAAGATATTGTACGCGAACTGTACAAGAAGTCAGACCGTATCGTTATTTCGACAAACGGTTTCTTTACAGATCGTATCGTTGACCTGTGCAAGGAGTTCCCGCAAATCGGTATCCGTATCTCTATTGAGGGTCTGGAGCAGACCAACAATGAAATCCGCGGCTTGCAGAACGGCTACCAGCGTGGTTACGGCACGCTGAAAAAACTGCGTGAGATGGGCATGAAGGATGTCGGCTTCGGCATGACTGTTCAGGACAAGAACGCTCCTGATCTGGTTCCGCTGTACAAGATCTCCAACGAGATGGGCATGGAGTTCGCAACAGCATCTCTACACAACAGCTTCTACTTCGTTGAGGCAAAGAACATCATCCATGATCGTCCGATGGTTGCTAAGAACTTCGAGAATTTGGTCAACGAATTGCTCCGCAGCAACAGCCCGAAGAAGTGGTTCCGTGCATACTTTAACCACGGCTTGATCAACTACATCTACGGCCAGAAGCGCCTGTTGCCTTGTGACATGAGCTTCGATACCTTCTTCATCGACCCGTATGGCGATGTTATGCCTTGCAATGGTACCAAGGACAAAGAGGTTATGGGTAATCTGAACAACCAGACTTGGGACGAGCTGTGGAATAGCTCGGAGGCTGAGAAGGTTCGTGCAAAGGTTCGCTGCTGTGATCGTGACTGCTGGATGATTGGTTCTGTCAGCCCGGCTATGCACAAGTATATCTGGAAACCTGCTACCTGGGTTCTGGTTCACAAGTTCAAGGCTCTGTTCACCAAGCATCCGTATAGCATGTATGAGCTGAAAATCTGCCGTGACTACCGTGATGGCAAAGTTTCCAAAGAGGATTTGGATAAGTGCAGCACCTGTGATATGAACTGCGTGATCAACAACGGTCTGAGTGAAGCTTCTAAGGAGCAGCTGAAGCATAAGACCGGCGAGGAAATTGTGGATGCCGATATCGCACAGCAGATGGAGACGAAGTAATGAGCGAAAAGGCGGCGGCAAGAACAAGAGAAAAATGGGTCGATGATGTAAAAGTCATTGCATGTATATTGGTTGTACTGGGCCATTTCTTCCAAAGTATGACAAAGGCAAGTGTTCTGCCTGAAAATAATTTGTATGAGTGGTTTGAAACGACGATTTATTACTTTCATGTGCCGCTGTTCTTTATTTGTAGCGGATACTTGTATCAGAAGTACAGCAAGGTAAACAGTGTTAGTAGCTGGTGCAAGAATGTGGCGAAAAAAGCGTTAGCACTCGATGTTCCGTACTTGACGTTTTCGACCGCCACTTGGTTACTTAAAACTATGTTCGCAGATAGCGTAAATAAGCAGGCAGATAGTTTGTTTAGTACATTAATAGTCAATCCTTCTGCACCGTACTGGTACTTATACGCGCTGTTTTTTATCTTTCTTGTTACGCCGACTTTTAGCAGTTTGAAGGCAACCGCGGTAGGGCTGATTGTTGCGTTGGCAGCAAAAGCCCTGATTTTAACTGGGGGGGGGCGAGCATATATGCCGTATCTACAGTCCTCTCATACGAAATCTGGTTTGTATTTGGTATGAGTACTTGTGCGTTAGATGTGCGGATGAAGGGTAGAAAAGTACAAGGAACTATATTAGGGCTACTGTTTATAATTCTAAGTATTTTGATATATAAGGCAGGAATTAGCGGAGGTTTAACATCTTTTGTAATGGGATTATTGGCTTGCGTAGCTGTAATTCTTATTGTGGCAGGTTTTGAGGAAAAGTTCGGTAGAGGTATGGACTTTCTAGCAAAATACACAATGCCGATTTTCTTGATGCACACATTGTTTGCAGCACCGCTGAGATCCGTACTGTTGAAGATGGGCATTACGAATGCTGCGGTACATATTGTGCTGGGGTTGAGCATTAGCTTTGCAGGTCCGATTATTGCAGCTTGGATTATGAAGAAAACGAAGTGGTTGGTGTTCTTCCTGTATCCGAATAAATTTATTAGAAAGGTATCGTAAGGATGGGACTTAAAGGAAAAACCAAGGAAATCCTTGGATTGATGAGAGCAAAAATCTTTGGTGTAACTGCTGGACAGAATGTCTATATTGGCAAGCATTGCAGCTTAAAAGGAAAACGTCATATTACCTTGGAAGATTCCGTAACGGTACGTCCCTATACCCAAATCTGGTCGGTGGGGGGGACGGTAAGAATTGGAAAGAGATCCGAAATTGGTGAGCGATGCCGGATATCTATTGCCAATTCTCTGGATATTGGAGAGAAAGTACTCCTCTCGCCAAATGTGTACATAACTGATTGCGACCATGAGTACCGTAACGTAGATGTTCCGGTGATTGATCAAGGAATTGTACAAAGAAATCAGAAAGTTTCTATTGGAGAGGGTTCTTACATTGGAATCAATGCGGTGATCGTAGGTAATGTGAAAATTGGAAAGCATTGTGTAATTGGTGCAAATTCTGTGGTTACACATAACGTCCCTGATTATAGTGTGGCGGTTGGATCTCCTGCTAAAGTTATAAAGAAGTGTGACAAATAAAGCGAGGTAAAGATGGATATTAGTAAATTGATTGAATATTGCAAGGAATTTGGTGTAAGTCTGGCTGGTATAACGGCATTTTCAAGGGTTTTAAGAATGCTTCACTTATCGTATATAGTACCCACATACGATAAGTACAAATACAAAATAATAGAGAATTTGCTAGAAAAGGAATATGGTGACATCATATCGTCATTTGAAGCTAAAGCAAATCAATGTAAGATATCAAAAGACGATCCCATATACATTTTTTGGTGGCAAGGTGAAAAAGCTATGCCATCGGTAGTAAAAGCCTGTTATCGAAGCATCATTCAAAATGCTGGTGAGCATGTGGTAGAACTTATAACAGAAGATAATGTGAAGAACTTCGTTCAAATACCGCAAGGAATTTATGATGGAGTAAAAGAAGGAAAAATCAGTATTACGCATTTATCTGACGTGATAAGAAATGGGTTACTCTATCAACGAGGTGGTATATGGATGGATGCTACTATATATATGACAGCACCACTCCCTGAAATTATGTATGAGTATGAGTACTATACTTTAAAGGGTGCGTTTGAAGATTGGAAATGGACGACTTTTTTTCAAGCATCTGGAAGAGGGACTGTTCTGCCAGGTATAGTGAGCTGTGTTTTTGATGAGTATATAAAGGAACACACATTGTTTTTAACCTATTTGTTGCAGGATTGTATAATTCAACTATGCTATGATAAGCGACCAGATGTCAGATATCTTATCGATAAATTGCCTCGGTCAGATAAAAAAATTTTCCAAATGAATGATAAATATTTGGATGAGCCATACACGGAAGATCTGTTTACTCAAATTAGAAAAGGAAGCTGTATGCATAAATTATCTTATAAGTATCATCATGAAATCATTAAGGATGGCAAAATGACAGTGTGGGGAAAATTGCTACGAGAGGGAGAATGAGACATGAAAATTTTAATGCTTGTTAACTGGAAAGTTAAATATTGTGATGCTAAGCCAGATGACAGGCAACCTCCAGACTATAAGATTGAGGGGGAAGACTATTGGTTTTATAGATACTTCAAAAAGAAGCCAGAAGTAGATGTAATTGATATTACTTCATTTCCATTGCTGGAGAATTTTGAAAAAAACAAGTTACATTTCTACATATGGCAAGCAATAAAAGCAATCCCAAAGTTGAATCAATATGATTTAGTTGTATCGCACGGAATGCCAAGTGCTGTTGTAATTTGTCTATGGAGAAAGTTTTTCAAAACCAAGGCGAAACATATCGTATTCGATATTGGGTCATTTGCGAGTGCATCAGAATCAGGGTTTTCTTTGAAGCTAATGCAATTTGCCAGCAGATCATTGGATGGCTTGATCTACCATATGAAAAGTCAAAGAACATATTATGAGCGCTTTTTCCCATGGATTTCTGGCATATCTTTCTTTGTGCATTATGGCGCAGATTGTGATTACTTTAAAGATACAGAATGCGTATGCACCTCAACACAGTATATGGTGTGCGCCGGAAGAAGTCACAGTGATTGGGAGACACTAGTTAACGCATACAAAAGGCTTGGGACACATACTGTTGAACTTCACTTAATTGGAGAAATATGTGATCAATATATCGGCATAGATGGCGTAATACAAAAGCCATACCTATCAACGGGGGATTATAAAAAAGAAATCGAAGGAGCTTTGCTATGTGTGCTGCCGCTTGATCCACTCAAATATTCATTCGGCCAAATGCGACTTTTACAGCAAATGGCTATGGGAAAATGTGTTGTGGCTGCAAGAATCCCAAGTTTAGTAGATTATGCTACTGATGGTGAAAACATTCTATTTTATAAGCCAGGGGACACAGACGATTGTGCAAGAACGCTATATAAAGCGTTGAATTCACGAGCTTTAAGAGAATATATAGAAGGGAATGCTAAGAACCATGTGCTCAACAATCTTAATGAGCAGAATATGGCACAGAAAATTGAAAAGGTGTATGAAAAAGTTGATAATTGTGAGGGAAAAAAATGATTCCACATATTATACATTATTGTTGGTTTGGGGAAAAAGAGCTTCCAGAAGAGTATAGGAAATACATACAGGGATGGAAAGATGCATTTCCTGACTGGGAGGTTATTTGTTGGAATGAGAGCAACTTTCCACTTGAGGATGTGGCATTTGCAAAAGCAGCTTATGAGGCAAAAAAGTGGGCTTTTGTCAGTGATGTGGCACGGATATATGCATTACAGCAATATGGTGGAATATACTTTGATACAGATGTTGAGGTCATCAAGAATTTCAGTGACTTGCTAGAAAATAAAAAGTGTGTCCTTGGAACGGAGTCGGAAATAGCGATTGGTACGGGATTTTTGGCGTGTGAGAAGAATCACCCGATATGTAATTTGATGATGAATTATTACAAAAATACCGAGTTTGACCCGAATGCGTTAGAACCAAATACACATATTCTTGCCAAGATTTTACAAAAGGAATATAGTGTGAAGCCCTCTAAGAATATAGTGGAAACAAATGACTTTATTTTATATCCACAGGAGTATTTTACGGCTTTTAATGGAGCTTTAGGAAAAACGGAAATTGATGAAAAAACTATGTGCATACATCATTTGTCTGCATCATGGATTGAAGAAGATTCATCCATTAAGGCAAAAATAATTGGTGTTTTGCGAAAAACAAAAAAATACACTGTTTATTACATAAAAAAATATGTAATGAACTTGAAATGACAAAATGTGGATTTCTAGAGAAAGGAGAGAAGGGTTAGAACTCTCTGTATAAATAAATGAAAATTAAAATTATGAAACCTCATATAAATAATTATATAAAAATTGGAATTTTTATCTTGCTGATTAAGACGTTTTGGGGCAATATTGTTCTAATACCGTATACTGGAGCTATAGACTCAGTTTTGACCGTTTTAGCGTGCGCTTTTTTTTTGCTAGAAATTTTATATCAAAAGTACAGTATAAATACATTGGCAATATATGCAGTTGTTGTAATTCTAAGCTTGTTCTCTGCAAGTAAGACTGGTTCTTTTGGACTTATGTCAACGGTCATCACATGTTTGGTTCTGCGCGAAGAAAATTTGGTAGATGTTATTACATACATGTATCAGGTAGAAAAAATCCTGTTTTCGATTGTGTTTATCACGGCAATTATAATGAATTTGTTTGGCGGTCCGAGTTTAACGATGAATGTCAATGGTATGGAACGGTTTGCATTTGGGTTTACCCATCCGAACGTTTTTTCGGCGATTGCATTTAACATAATCATGATGTGGGTGTGGATTAATTTTAATAGGATGACACCAAAACGAATTTTGACACTTATTCTTGTTGAACTGCTCCTTTTCTACTTCACAAGAACGAGAACAACGCTGATAGTCGAAATAATAATGGATATTTTAATTGTTATCCCTTTTAGTATTGGAATGTTATCAAAAATCGCAATGGTAGTAACACCAACCATGGCATTTATAACGTATGTCTTAGCGGCTCTCTTCATGAGGGGAAATCCATTTGCTATTATGATGAACACCGTGCTATCATCGCGTGTAAAACTAACAGCATATGCATTGGAAAAATTTGGCCTAACTATATTTGGAAACAATCTACAAGGTTTCAGAGTAAACTGGGAAGCCAATTGGGGACTTAATGATTTTACGTTTGACAATCTGTATTCGAGTTTCTTTTCATCAGTAGGGATAATATGGTTGATAGGATGTACGTTTCTTTTCTTTTTGGTTGCACGTAAAAAGGATAGAAAATTTTGTGTTTATATTATTCTTTGGGCTTTATACGGAATGACAGAGGTTCACGGCTCTAACTGCTATATTTGCTTTCCTATTCTTGTTGTTACAACACTATTCACAAAAGGCACTGGAAAGAAGCAGTATGGTGTAAACAAACAAGTTGGAAATGGGGAGGGAATAATTAAGAAATCATGAATAAATCATTGGCAAAAAATTCTTTATTCAATGTTATATACACTGTCTCAAATATATTATTTCCACTCATTGCGTCAATGTATATCTCACGCATTCTGTTAGCGGACGGAGTAGGACGAGTCTCGTATGCTCAGAATGTTGTGTCCTATTTTACCACATTCGCAGCATTGGGGCTGCCTGTTTATGGCATTCGTGAGATTGCAAAGGCTAGAGATAACCAAAATAGTCTTAATGAGGTTTTTACTGAGCTATTCCTTATAAATGCAGCATGCACAACTATATCTATAATTTTATTTGCTCTTTTGCTTATAATAACTCCAGAAATGCGAATGGAACTACCGTTGTATTTGAGTTGCGGACTATTACTTTTTTTGAATTACTTTAACATTGATTGGCTTTACCAAGGAATTGAAGAGTATGTTTACATATCATGCCGAAGTATTCTTATAAAGGCTCTTATGCTATTGGCGTTAGTCGGAGTAGTTCATAATAAAGAACAGTATGTTTTATACGCATTGGTAACAAGTATTGCAACAGGAGGAAATTATTTATTCAATATTATTTATGCAAGACGATTTGTTCGACTGAAATTTACAAATTTGAAGTTTAAAAGGCATCTGAAACCATTGCTTGTGCTTGCGGCAAGCGTCTTGTTTGCATCATTGTATAGTAAAGTAGATACGACAATGCTTGGAATGCTTGCGACAAAGGAAAAAGTTGGATACTATTCCTATGCGCAGAAAACCATCAATATCGTAGTAACAGTGTGTACATCAATATCAGGTGCTTTTCTTCCAGGGATGAGTTACTTGTATCAGTCTGATAAGGTTTCCTTTAGAAACATGGTTACGCTTGGAACAAAAATACTGAATTTTATAACAATTCCAATGACGACGGGATTCTTCATGCTTGCGGAACCACTAGTTTTGGTTTTATATGGATTAAACTTTACACCTGCTCTGCCAACCATCCGAGTATTTTGCATCCTGATTTTAATTAAAAGTTATGGCAATTTATTATGCTACCAACTTTTAATATGTACAAATAACGAAAAATTACAGCTCCCTTCTTATGGAGTTGCAGCATTAATTAACATTATTTTAAATGCGATATTGATTCCATCATATCAATGCCTAGGCGCAGCAGTTGCATCTATTGTTAGTGAACTTGTTGTTAATATTTGGCAGTTTATTGTGATGAAAAAAACGACCTCAATTGTAATAGATAAGAAAACGCTTTTGCAATCTGTGTTTAGCTCTGGAATTATGGCGATTAGCATTATGATTACTTTGCATCTAATGAAAAATATTATATTGCAATTGCTTGTTTCAGTCATAATAGGTAGTTGCACGTATTTTATTATTAATTATCTAATGAAAAATGAGCCATTGTTTAAGGTGATAGATAAAATAAGTGCAAAAATGTGCGGATAATCTATGAAGTGGAATGAGAGGACTTATATGCTGAAAAAAATATATTAAAAGGATAATGATTTCGTACTATGATGGCTTGAATAGGATTCTTTCTTTTTATGGACATCATTGTATGAATGTGGAAAAGAAGAGTGAAAATTGTTCTGATTCGGTAACGGGGAGCATAGAAAAGCTTAAGGCTGATGGCTATGTGTATAATAAGCCATTTTGCAATCAACTTAAGCTAAAAAATATCAATCAGTATGATCTTTCTTTGCTGGTTCCTGTATATAATGCCAAGAGTTTTCTGGATCAATGCCTTAATTCTCTGCTTAATCAGGACACGCAGTATAAATATCAAATAGTGATTGTAAATGATGGCTCAACGGATGGTACAGATGAAATATTGCATAAATACGAAAATATCAAAAATGTGGTAATTTGCAAGCAAAATAATGGTGGGATTTCATCTGCCCGTAATAGAGCACTGGAACTTGCCGACGGTAAGTATGTAGGATTTATTGATAATGATGATTTAGTATCGTCAGATTATGTTGAAAAGCTTGTCAGTAAAGCATACGCATCCAATGCCGATGTAGTTAAGTGTGGTTATACTATTTTTGACGAGGGCGGAATTATTGGTAATCAAATCGGTAAAGCATTCTCCTCAAGGAATGGCTTTGAATCTAGACTAATGAAATATGATGGTTTAATTTTGGGGGGATATTTTTACGGAAGTTGTTTTTGAATGTTTCTTTTCCTGTGAGTTATTGGTACGAGGATATGGTGACAAGAACACTTATCTACCCAATTTGTAATAATGTTGAATATCTGTCGGAGGCTCTTTATAGCAAGAGAGATCATGCATCAAATGCGAGTAAAGTAGTTTGGAAAAAGAATATTAAATGTATGGATCAAATTTTTTTGACGAGAGAAATACAGCGTAGACAGAGAGAATTGGGGTATGTATTGCAGAGCGAAGACATACATGCGTTGATATATGAATATAGCTATATGGCCAGTAAGAGAATTGTAAAAAAGTACTTGAAGGAGGCTTTCTACTGTTCACTTGATGCAGTGCTGGAGCTGCTTAATGATGAAAAATCGCATCAAATCAAATTTAATGACACAGAAATGGAATTTGTTAAAGCTGTGATGGACAAAGACTACAGAATGTACTGTTTGGTGATGAAGAAAATGCACTTGCTTGATATGGATTTACTGTAAGAAATGCTTGGTGGAGGAATGAAAGATGATTAAAAAAGCGTGTTACGATAAATTGAGCAAGCTTAATGTTGAAAGAGAATCAAATTTTGAACTGCTACACATTTTTTTAATGACTATAATCGTTTTACACCATTTTTCGATATACTCAGGTTTTTTAATGGGGGGGGGAAAAACCGCGCCTTCATTTTAATTCTGTCAACATGTGGAGAGATAGGTGTTAATCTATATGTTATGATTACAGGATACTATATGATAGAAAAAGACACGATTAAAATTAGTAAATTATTGGCGATATGGCTACAGATGATTACATATAGTTTGATTTTGTTTTTCTTATTTGTTTGAAGTGGAATCGAAGAATTTTCTGTCAGAAGCTTTTTACATAGTGTGTTCCCAATTACTTGTTCGCTGTGGTGGTTCATGAGTACATACCTAGTACTGTATTTGTTTATTCCATTTATTAATGCTTTTTTGAAATCAGTTGCGAAGTTGAATTATGTGCTGTTCCTGGTTTTGTGCTTGTCGATTTGGAGTATTGTTCCGTCACTACTGAAAACTCATGGCAAGGAAGCAATTTGGTTTGGTTCGCATTTTTATATTTTCTTGCGGCTTTTCTAAAACTCTATATAAAAGATTGTTCGTTGATTAGATGGAGGTGGCCCATAATAGTTGTTTCAGTGTCATATATGTCTGTGATGGGACTTGATTCTATTACTGACAAATATGCGACATATTTGATGAGGGAAAACCGAATTCTAGTTTTGGGAGTTACGGTGAGTCTGTTTGTGATTTTTTGGAAGATAAAAAAGTGTAAGGAGAAAGTTATGAATACAACATTACTTATCATGGCTGCTGGTATCGGTAGCCGCTTCGGAACAGGAATCAAGCAGTTGGAGCCAGTGGATGATGCTGGACATATCATCATGGACTACTCAATCCATGATGCGATTGAAGCTGGTTTCAATCATGTAGTATTTATTATCCGTAAGGATATTGAGAAGGAATTCAAAGAGGTTATCGGAGATCGCATTGCCTCCATTTGCTCCGCTCATAATGTAACTGTGGACTACGCTTTTCAGGATATTAACGATATTCCGGGAACGCTGCCGGAAGGCCGTACAAAACCGTGGGGAACCGGACAGGCTGTGCTTGCTGCTAAAAATGTGATTGACACTCCATTCATCGTCATCAATGCAGACGATTACTATGGCAAAGAAGGCTTCAAGGCATTCCATGAGTATCTGGTGAATGGTGGCCAGTCCTGTATGGCTGGCTTTGTGCTGAAGAACACATTGTCCGATAATGGCGGTGTAACCCGTGGCATCTGCAAGATGGATGAGCAGAATAATCTGACTGAGGTTGTGGAAACCAAGAACATTGTAAAGACCGCAACTGGAGCAGAAGCAGACGGCATGGCTGTGGATGTAAATTCTCTGGTTTCCATGAACATGTGGGGATTGACTCCGGAGTTCCTGGATGTACTGGAGGAAGGCTTCAAAGAGTTCTTTGAGAAAGAAGTTCCGGGCAATCCGCTGAAAGCAGAGTATCTGATCCCTATCTTCATCGGCGAACTGCTGGAGCAAGGAAAGATGTCAGTGAAGGTTCTGAAAACCAACGATACATGGTATGGTATGACCTACCATGAAGATGTCGCAGCAGTAAAGGACAGCTTTAAGAAGATGCTGGAGAACGGCGTGTACAAAGCCGATTTGTTTGCAGATTTGTGATATTTATATATTCTTATATCGTTCCGATTTCAATACATTCATTACTAGAAGATGGATGGATTAAATATAACATAAGTAAATATATAAAAGAGGGGAAATTCATATGAAAGGTATAATTTTAGCAGGAGGATCAGGCACACGTCTGTACCCATTAACAAAAGTAACAAGTAAACAGCTTTTGCCGATCTACGACAAACCGATGATCTATTATCCGATGTCTGTTCTGATGAACGCTGGCATCCGCGATATTCTGATTATTTCCACGCCGCAGGATACGCCTCGCTTTGAGAATCTGCTGGGCGATGGTCACCAGTTTGGCGTGAATCTGACCTATGCGGTTCAGCCATCACCGGATGGACTGGCACAGGCTTTTATCATTGGTGCTGATTTTATCGGCAATGATTCTGTGGCTATGGTGCTGGGCGATAACATCTTTGCGGGCCACGGATTGAAGAAGAGATTAAACGCAGCAGTGGAAAAGGCAGAAAAAGGCAAGGGTGCAACGGTGTTTGGCTACTATGTGGACGATCCAGAGCGTTTTGGTATCGTTGAGTTCGATAAGAACGGTAAGGCCATTTCTATCGAGGAGAAGCCAGAACATCCGAAGAGTAACTACTGTGTGACTGGCTTGTACTTCTATGATAATCGTGTGGTCGAGTTTGCCAAGAACCTGAAACCGTCTGCTCGTGGTGAATTGGAAATTACCGATCTGAACCGTATTTATCTGGAAGACGGCACCCTGAATGTAGAACTGCTGGGTCAGGGCTTTACTTGGCTGGATACTGGTACACATGAGAGCTTGGTGGATGCCACCAATTTCGTGAAGACTGTTGAGCAGCATCAGCATCGCAAGATTGCCTGCTTGGAGGAGATTGCGTACCTGAATGGTTGGATCAGCAAGGATGAACTGATGGAAGTCTATGAGGTCATGAAGAAGAACCAGTATGGTCAGTATCTGAAGGATGTTATGGACGGCAAGTATCAGGAGCATCTGTATTAAAAAGGGAAAGTGTAGAGGAGAATAGATCATGAATATTATTGTTACCGGCGGCGCTGGTTTTATTGGTAGTAACTTTGTATTCCATATGCTGAAGAAGTATCCGGATTACCGGATCATCTGTCTGGACAAGCTGACCTATGCAGGCAATCTGTCCACACTGGCCCCTGTTATGGATAACCCGAATTTCCGCTTTGTGAAGGCAGATATCTGCGACCGCGAAGCAGTGGATAAACTGTTTGAAGAAGAACATCCGGACATCGTGGTCAACTTTGCGGCAGAATCTCATGTTGACCGTTCCATCGAAGATCCGGGTATCTTCCTCCAGACCAATATTATCGGTACCAGTGTGCTGATGGATGCTTGCCGCAAGTACGGTATCCAGCGTTATCATCAGGTTTCTACCGATGAAGTTTACGGTGACCTGCCGCTGGATCGTCCTGATCTGTTCTTCACCGAGGAAACTCCGATCCACACCAGCTCTCCGTATAGCAGCTCCAAAGCAGCCGCTGACCTGCTGGTTCTGGCTTACCACCGTACCTACGGTCTGCCTGTGACCATTTCTCGTTGCTCTAACAACTATGGTCCGTATCACTTCCCGGAGAAGCTGATTCCGCTGATGATTGCTAATGCTCTGGCTGACAAGCCGCTGCCTGTTTACGGCGAGGGTCTGAACGTCCGTGACTGGCTGTATGTGGAAGATCACTGCAAGGCCATTGATCTGATTATCCACAAGGGTCGTGTTGGTGAAGTCTACAACGTCGGCGGTCACAACGAGAAGCAGAACATTGAAATCGTGAAGATTATCTGCAAGGAGCTGGGCAAGCCGGAGAGCCTGATCACTCACGTTGGCGATCGTAAGGGCCATGATATGCGTTATGCTATTGATCCGACCAAGATCCACAATGAGCTGGGCTGGTTGCCGGAGACCAAGTTTGAGGACGGCATTAAAAAGACCATCCAGTGGTATCTCGATAATCGTGAGTGGTGGGAGACCATCATCAGCGGTGAGTATCAGAACTACTACGAGAAAATGTACAGCAACCGCTAAAAGCCGGAGGAGGAAAGAACATGAAGTTTTTTGTAACAGGCGTTGGCGGTCAGTTGGGCCATGATGTGATGAATGAGCTGCTGAAGCGCGGTCATGAAGGTGTTGGTTCTGATATTCAGGAAAACTACAGCGGTGTAGCAGATGGTTCTGCGGTAACAAAAGCACCGTATGTAGCACTGGACATTACCGAAAAAGATGCTGTTGAGAAAGTTATTACAGAAGTAAATCCGGATGCTGTAATTCACTGTGCAGCATGGACTGCTGTGGATATGGCAGATGATGACGATAAAGTGGCAAAAGTCCGTGCTATCAATGCGGGCGGCACGCAGAATATTGCAAATGTATGCAAGAAACTGGATTGTAAGATGACCTATATCAGCACGGACTATGTGTTTGATGGTCAGGGCACAGAGCCCTGGCAGCCAGATTGCAAGGATTATAAGCCTTTGAATGTATACGGTCAGACAAAGCTGGAAGGTGAGTTGGCAGTCAGCCAGACACTGGAGAAGTATTTTATCGTCCGCATTGCTTGGGTGTTTGGGCTGAATGGTAAGAACTTTATCAAGACTATGCTGAATGTCGGCAAGACACATGACACTGTCCGTGTGGTCAATGACCAGATCGGCACACCGACCTATACATACGATTTGGCTCGACTGCTCGTTGATATGAATGAAACTGAAAAATATGGTTATTATCATGCAACCAACGAGGGCGGCTATATCAGCTGGTACGATTTCACGAAAGAAATCTATCGTCAGGCTGGATATAAGACGGAAGTCCTGCCGGTGACCTCGGCAGAGTATGGTCTGAGCAAGGCAGCTCGTCCGTTCAACAGTCGCTTAGATAAGAGCAAGCTGGTGGAAGCAGGATTTACTCCGCTTCCGACTTGGCAGGATGCACTGAGCCGTTACCTGAAAGAAATCGAGCAGTAAGAGGAGATAGAGAAGATGGGACAGATTAAAGTTGAGAAAAATGTAGGCGGCATCGAGGGCCTTTGTGTTATTGAGCCTGCTGTTCACGGTGATGCTCGTGGCTATTTCATGGAAACCTACAACGAAAAAGATATGAAGGAAGCTGGCATCGACATCCACTTCGTGCAGGACAATCAGTCTATGTCCACGAAGGGCGTGCTACGCGGTTTGCATTTCCAGAAGCAGTATCCGCAGTGTAAGCTGGTACGCGCCGTGCGTGGTACTGTGTTTGATGTCGCAGTTGATCTCAGAAGCAATTCTGAAACCTACGGCAAGTGGTATGGTGTAATGTTGTCTGCTGAAAATAAGAAGCAGTTCCTTATCCCGGAGGGCTTTGCACATGGCTTCCTGGTTCTGAGTGATGAAGCAGAGTTTTGCTACAAAGTCAATGACTTCTGGCATCCTAACGATGAGGGTGGTATGGCTTGGAACGACCCGGAGATTGGCATTGAATGGCCGGAACTGAAGGGTGAGTACAAGGGTAGCGCAAGTGCAGAAGGCTACACGCTGAAAGATGGTACTGAGCTGAATCTGAGTGATAAGGACCAGAAGTGGCTGGGACTGAAGGATACCTTTAAATTTTAATAGGGATTGGTAAGAATAACACCATAAGTATTACTTAAAGGCGTATCCACATAAGGCAGAAAGAACGCAGTAAGGAGAGAGTTATGAACACAACATTACTTATCATGACAGCCGGTATAGGTAGCCGTTTCGGAACAGGAATTAAGCAGTTGGAACCGGTCGATGATGCCGGACATATCATCATGGACTATTCAATCCATGATGCGATTGAGGCAGGCTTCAACCATGTAGTATTTATTATCCGTAAGGATATCGAGCAGGAGTTCAAAGAGGTCATCGGTGATCGCATTGCCTCCATTTGCTCTTCTCTCAATGTAACTGTGAACTATGCTTTTCAGGATATCAACGATATTCCGGGAACTTTACCGGAAGGTCGCACGAAACCGTGGGGAACTGGACAGGCTGTGCTTGCAGCGAAGGAAGTGATTGATACCCCGTTCATTGTGATCAACGCAGATGATTACTATGGCAAAGAAGGTTTCAAAGCAGTCCACGAGTATTTGGTAAATGGCGGCAAGTCCTGTATGGCAGGTTTTGTACTGAAGAACACATTGTCCGATAATGGCGGTGTGACTCGTGGTATCTGCAAGATGGACGAGGATAACAACTTGACTGAGGTTGTGGAGACCAAGAACATTGTAAAAGCTGCCGATGGAGCAGAGGCTGACGGTGTGGCTGTTGATGTGAACTCTCTTGTTTCCATGAATATGTGGGGATTGACTCCTGATTTTCTGAATGTGCTGGAGGATGGATTTAAAGAGTTCTTTGAGAAAGAAGTGCCGGGTAATCCTTTGAAAGCAGAGTATCTGATTCCTATCTTCATCGGTGAACTGCTGGAGCAGGGAAAGATGTCAGTGAAGGTTCTGAAAACCAATGATACATGGTATGGTATGACCTACCATGAAGATGTCGCAGCTGTAAAGAACAGTTTCAAGAAGATGCTGGAGAACGGTGTGTACAAGGCTGATTTGTTTAGTGATCTGTAAACGACGATGAAAGAAACGATTGATTTACTCGGAAAGATTATCACAAACATCCTGACTGCTCTCTATGAGCCATTTGGATTTTCACTCCTGCTTTCCTTCCTTTGGTGATAAGATGACGTATGTGAATAATATTTGTGAATCAGAGCAAAATGGTATGAATGGATTTTATGTGGCATGTATGTGTTCAATAGAAGATTTATTTGAGAATAAAAATGAAATGGTAGATTATGCTTTTCAGGATATCAATGACATTCCGAGCGCTTTACCGGAAGGCAGAACGAAACCGTGGGGAACGGGACAGGCTGTTCTTGCAGCGAAGGATGTGCTGACAACTCCGTTTATTGTAATCAATGCGGATGATTATTATGGAAAAGAAGGATTCCGTGCGGTTCATGAGTATCTGGTAAATGGCGGGCAGTCCTGTATGGCCGGTTTTGTTCTGAAGAATACTTTGTCAGATAATGGCGGAGTTACTCGTGGCATCTGTAAAATGGATGCAGAGAACAATCTGACAGAAGTTGTAGAAACAAAGAATATCGTTAAGACTGCAGAGGGTGCAGAAGCTGATGAAGTGAAGTTGGATGTTGATTCTTTGGTTTTCATGAATATGTGGGGACTTACTCCTGATTTCCTGAAAACACTGGAAGAGGGATTTAAAGAGTTCTTTGAAAAAGAAGTTCCGGCGAATCCTCTGAAAGCAGAATATCTGATTCCGACATTTATCGGAGAATTGTTATCAGAAGGAAAGATGTCTGTGAAGGTGCTGCGCACCAATGACACCTGGTATGGAATGACTTACAAAGAAGATGTTGCAGCAGTAAAAGAAAGCTTCAGTAAGATGCTGGAGGATGGTACATATAAGGGAGTTTTATTCTCTGATCTGTAATCGATATAAAAAGTTAGAGTTTAAAACTCGCTTTACGTCAAAATGGTTTCATGATATCATTATTTCTATAAATAATGAGTTCGTGGAACCTTTTTTGGTTTTGTGGAGGTACAGGAATGACGGGAAAGAAAAAATTACCAATTGGAATAGAGAGTTTTGAAGAAATCCGAAAAGAAGGCTTCTATTATGTTGATAAAACGGGAGTGATTGGACAGCTTCTTGAAAAATGGGGGAAGGTAAATCTTTTCACCCGTCCGAGACGTTTTGGTAAATCCCTGAATATGAGCATGCTGAAGGCTTTTTTTGAAATTGGCGGAGATCCTGGATTATTTGAAGGATTGAAGATTTCGGAGAAGAAAGAACTTTGTGAGAAATATATGGGACAGTTTCCAGTGATTTCAATTAGTCTGAAAAATGTGGAAGGCTTGTCTTTTGAAGCGGCAAAAAAAGCTTTGAAGGATACGCTGGGAGTGGAAGCAAGACGATTCTATTTTCTGGAACAGAGTATAAAACTTACGGATGAAGAAAAAGAATCTTACAAAGCATTGATTGGGGTGGATGCCACAGGCGATTTCCAAATGTCTGATACGGCAATGGAAAAAGCTCTTTTAAGGTTATCAGCCTTGCTTCGCAAACATTACGGGAAACAGGTTATCCTTCTGATTGACGAATATGATGTGCCTCTGGATAAGGCATTTCAGTATGGATACTATGATGAGATGGTGTCTTTGCTCAGAAATATGTTTGGCAATGCATTAAAGACGAATCCGGATCTGTATTTTGCTGTGTTGACAGGATGTCTGAGAATTTCAAAAGAAAGTATCTTTACTGGCCTAAATAATCTGAAAGTGCTGACGCTTACGGATGTGAGATTTGATGAATATTTTGGATTTACAGATACAGAAGTAAAGGACATGCTGGAATACTATGGATTATCTGGACATTATGGTGAAGTAAAGGAATGGTATGACGGATATCGCTTTGGAAATGTAGAAGTGTATTGTCCGTGGGATGTGATCAATTACTGCGATCTTTTAAAAGCAGATCCGAATGCACTGCCACAGGATTACTGGTCTAATACAAGTGGAAATGCAATGGTGCGCAGATTTATTGATAAGGCGGATACGCGAACACATGATGAGATTGAACGGCTGATCGCTGGCGATGAGATTTTGAAGGAAATTCATCAGGAATTGACATATAATGAGCTGGACAGCAGCATCGAAAACCTGTGGAGTGTACTCTTTACGACCGGATATCTGACACAACGTGGCCAGGAAGGAAAGAAGTATCGTTTGGCAATCCCAAATAATGAGATCAGAGAATTATTTATTTCACAGATCCGGGAATGGTTCCGTGATGTATCCAGAAAAGACGGGGAGACACTGAACCAGTTCTGTGAGGCATTTCCGGAACAGAATCCGGAGAAAATAGAAGAGATCTTCAGCGATTATCTCTGGAATACGATCAGCATTCGTGATACGGCATCTTCGAAAAAGGAAAACTTTTATCATGGAATCCTTCTGGGACTTTTGGGATATAAATCTAACTGGCTTGTTAAATCTAATGCGGAATCAGGTTTGGGTTACAGCGATATTCTTGTGGAAGTGCCAAAGAACCGCACTGGTATCGTGATTGAATTGAAATACGCAGAAGATGGCAATATGGACGCTGCCTGTGAGAAAGCTCTGCAGCAGATCGAAGACAGAGACTATGCGGCAAAGCTGAAAGATGACGGGATGCGGAATATCATTAAGTATGGAATCGCGTGCTATAAGAAGAATTGTAAAGTGGTGTTGGGTTGATGGAGAAACAAATGATTACAAAGGAAAATTTTGGTAAGAGAATAAGTGATTTACGAATCGGGGAGGGGCAAAACTCAGCTCGTGAAATGAGCCTTGCGCTGGGACAGAACCCGAGTTATATTAATCGGATCGAAAATGGCAAAGCACTGCCATCGATGCAGGGATTTTTCAGCATCTGTGAGTATCTGCAGATCACACCGGGTGATTTTTTTAATGAGGATTCAGAAGCTCCGCGGGAAGTGCGGGAGCTACTGGAGAAGATTGAGATGCTTACACCTGAACAGAGGACTCTGATCAGACAGGTAGTTGAGCAGTTTTTGGGAGAATAATTCCATAAAAGATAAGCAGGAGACCTTTACGGCCGCCTGCTTATCTTTTATATTGTGAGTAAATTTCTGAAATCAAACACATCTTCTTCATCCATCAGGCGTTCCATTTCATTGAGATTCG
>OLNJ01000641.1_pt1 | contig 26419 bp, 29 predicted proteins | sample 1672191 | NCBI WGS metagenome assembly OLNJ01 (sample SAMEA3136657, study PRJEB25190) | human gut metagenome | biome: human gut; feature: human-associated habitat; material: faeces | place: Austria | collected 2013 | reverse complement strand
AGAGGACTGAAAATCCTCGTGTCCCTGGTTCGATTCCTGGTCGAGCCACCAGGTATGGCGCCATAGCCAAGTGGTAAGGCAGAGGTCTGCAAAACCTTTATTCATCAGTTCAAATCTGATTGGCGCCTCCAAAAAACCTACAAGCAATGCTTGTAGGTTTTTATTTTTTCATTTAAAGTAAATTTATATTAATTAAAAATATACACAAAAAAACAATATATCCACAGGTGAAATTATTTTGCCTGTGGATATATTTTATATTAGTGGATAACTATAAAATTAACTAAACATATCTTTCTTATATAAAAGTATTGCAACAAATCCTGTTAATAAGAGTGTAAATATCATTATTATATTAAATGCATTAGGATCATCAGGGCTAAATGGAAGTAAAACATTCATTCCAAATATACCACCAATAATAGTTGGAATAGCCATTAATATTGTAACTGATGCTAACACCTTCATAACAATATTAAGATTGTTTGAAATTACTGAAGCAAAGAAGTCCATTGTACTAGCAAGTATATTACTATATATATCAGTCATTTCAATAGCTTGTTTATTCTCAATAATAACATCTTCTAATACATCTTGATCTTCAGGATATTTTTGCATTATTTCTAGTTTAAGCATTTTTTCCAAAGTAATTTCATTTGCCTTAAGAGATGTAGAAAAATAAACAAGGGATTTTTCTAATGAATGAAGTTGTATAAGCTCTCTGTTTTTCATAGACTTATGCAATCTTTTTTCAATCATTAAACTTTTTTTATCAATCTGTCTTAAATATATTAAATAATATGTAGAAACTCTACTTAATATTTGAAGAATAAATCTAGATTTTTTGAATGAGAAGAAAGATTTAACTTTATTGTTTATAAAATCAGTTAATATTCTACTATTTTTTAAGCAGACAGTTACTATTTGTTTTTCAGAATGAATAATTGCTAATGGATATGTATCATATGTAAGAGAATTATCTTCCATTTCCGTAAAAGGAATATCTACTATTACTAGGAGATAATCATCTTCAAAATCAATACGAGAAGTTTCTTCATCATCTAAAGGTGCTCTCAAAAAATTTAAAGGAACTCCTGTCTTTTTTGAAACTAATATAATCTCTTCTTCTGTAGGTGCTACCATGTTAATCCAACAACCAGGTTCAATATTATTTAAAGCTTTTAAATGAGGATTTGTTTCGCTTAAGCTTTTGTATATTTTAATCATAGATACCTCCAATTAAGTGAGTAATATTATTATATTTATCAGTATATCACAATAAAATTAGTAATAGATTTAAAACCTTAGATTAATGAAGATTTATTAAAGATTTATTAATTATTTTCATATAATCTATGAATAAGGCGAAATTTCCGAATGGAATTATACTATAATAATTAGTATAATCATAGCATTGTCAAAATTATTATATTTTATGGGGGATATATATTGTCATGCATAGAGAAGTTGTACACGGAAGGAAAATTCCTGCTATAATGATTTCATTATTAGCTATAACTATTGCTTTATATGCCGTTGAAATTGCTGAAATAGTGATAGGAAAAACTTTTCAAGTTTATAGAGTAATAGAGGTTCTGCTATTAATAATGATAGTATTTGTATTATTTAAGGAATTTAGACGCTGTAGTTTATCTTATAAATACTCAATAATTGCAGATAAGTTAATAATAAATAAATTAAATTGTAAAGGTGATAACATTTTAGAAAGCATAAGAATGCAGGATATTGTTTTCATAGGGAAAAAGGTTGAGATACCTAAAAAGCTATCAAAAATTAAATCTCATGGAAACTATTTGAGCAGCATAACTACTTCTAGAAAATGTTACTGTGTGTACAAGAGAAATGGACAACTTTTAAAGTTTTCATTTGAGCCAAGTGAAAGATTATTAAAAAGAGTATATGATAAAGTTAATATATTACAAGGTGAAGCTAATTAAATAGCTTCACCTTTTATTTTTTTTTTAAAAATTCATCTTTGATTTCATTAAGTAAAGTATTATTTGTTATTAAGTCTACAGCAGTAGCTGCTAATGATAAGGATGCTTTCATAGATTGCTCAAAGGCAAATGGTGATATTGTAGTTTCTGCAAATTCTTTGGTACCATATCTAATACTATTATCTTCAATTACCTTTATATAAGGATGTATACAAGGAACAGTTTTACTAACTATACCAATGCTTAATCCAGAGCGTACATCCCTTGGCGGACCTATATCAATTATTCCGTTTTCTTTAAGGTTATGGCTGAATAATCTATTTAAAGTTCTATTAGTGATTAACTCTTCATTAGGACATTCATATAGTGAAAAAGAGTATTGAACTCGAATAAGCTTTGAAACATAAATAGCTATTTCTCTTAATTTATTTTCTGCTATTCTAGCCATATCCATCTCTTTTGCTCTTATATAAAATTGGGCTTCACTTTCTATTGGAAGTAATAATGGAGTAAAACCACCTTGAGATAATATAGAGTTAACTTCAACATCTTTAGGAAATCCTTTTAATATAGAATTTAAAATATTGAAGGTCAATAATATGCCATCTAATGAAGTATAGGTATCATTATTTAAAAAGCTTAAACCACTATTACCTAAGAATTTAATCTTTAGAGGGACTATAGCAGCAGAAGTACCACTTTCATTAGTTGTTACATCGGGATGAGCTGCTAATACAATATCTATATCATCAAAAACACCTTGCTTTACCATAATAGATTTTGTACCACCACGATACTCTCCAGGACAACCAATTACTACAGCAGTTCCACCTATTTTATCAATTACTTTTGAAAGTGCTAGAGAAGCACCTAAAGAAGTTGTGGTTAATAAGTTATGACCAGTTAAATGACCTTCTCCAGGAACAGCATCATATTCGCATAAAAAGCAAATTTTGGGGTATGTATTTCCTTTAGAGGCATAAAAAGATGTCTCTAAATCGAGAAAATTCCTTTTTACATCAAAGCCATGAGATTCTAATAGATTGCATATAGAGTCACAAGCAAAAAATTCTTTATAACTATCTTCGGGATTAGCATATAAGTCTCTATTTAGTGTACGTAATTCATCATAACATGTAGATAAATAGGAAATCATTTCTTGATTCATTTAGTGATTCCTCCAGTTTAAAGTTTTAATATTATTTTTTCCATAAAGTATTTATTTTATAGCTTTTTATATTAAAGTATAAAAATATTAATTCTTGTCCAAAATTTTAAATATGAGACAAGGAGGGGTTATAATGATTAATAATAAGGAAATAATCTTAAAAAAGAAAAGACATTGTAAAATTTGTGGGAAGGCTCGTTATGATGGTATAATGATTATAAAAAGTTTCATATGTGAAGATTGCGTAAATAGTATTACTAATGAGGAATTTGATGATAAGCAATATGAGGATATGAAAAATAGAATAAAAGATATATTATTTTAAAAGTTAAGGAAAATACCTTACATACTTGAAAGGCGGGCTTATTTATGAGTAAAGGTAAATTAATTATTATAGAGTCAGGTTCAGATGCTAGTGGAAAAGCAACTCAATCTAAAAAATTATATGAAAGACTTATTAATGAAGGATATAATTGTATGAAAATAACTTTCCCAGATTACGATAGCGAGTCTTCAGCATTAGTAAAGATGTATTTAAGAGGTGAGTTTGGAAGCAATCCTAATGATGTTAGTCCATACGTTGCATCAACTTTTTATGCTGCTGATAGATACGCATCATTTAAAACTAAATGGGAAAAGTTCTATAATGAAGGTGGGATAATTATATCCGATAGATATACTACATCAAATATGGTACATCAAGCAGCAAAAATGGATGAAGAAGAAAAAGAGAAATTCTTGAATTGGTTAAGTGACTTAGAGTTTAACTTATATGCAATACCGAAGCCAGACCAAGTTATTTTCTTAGATGTAGATCCTATGGTAAGTCAAGAATTAATGAAAAATAGATTAAATAAGATAACTGGTGAGGAAGAAAAGGATATTCATGAAAGCAATGAGGAATATTTAATAAAATCATATAATAACTCACTTAAAATTGCTGAAAAATATAATTGGAATAAAGTTAAATGCACTGAAGGTAAGTTATTAAGAACTATTGATGATATTCATGAAGAGATATATAAAAAGGTTATAGAAGTAATTTAAAAGGATATAAAACATTTATTAATTGAACTATTGTAAAATTATAGATATATTTTATGTAAAACTAACATAAAAAATATTAAAACATTTAAATAGTATGATAAAATAATATAAAAGGGAAATTTATTGAGTGGAGGTAATTTTATGAAGTTAGTAATCGCAATAGTACAAGATGATGATGCTTTAGATCTAATTGAAGAACTTAATGATAAAGGTTTTAGAGTTACAAAGTTAGCAACTACAGGCGGATTTTTAAAGTCTGGGAACACAACATTAATGATTGGAGTAGAAAAGGATAAGGTTAATGATGTAGTTAAAGTTGTTGAAGATGTTTGTAAAATGAGAAAAGAAATAATACCAACACCAACTACTATGTCTAACGGAACTGGTATGTATATGCCATATCCTATGGAAGTTGAAGTAGGAGGAGCTACGATCTTTGTATTAGATGTAGATCAATTTATTAAAGTATAGAATATAGATGAAAAAGAGGCGTGAGTATGAGAAAGTTTATTGGGTATAGAGACTTAGTTATGAATTTCAACAAGCGATGTTCAAATGGAACTCTTTCTCATGCCCACCTTATTTGTGGTGAGGATGGAATTGGAAAGAGCGTTCTAGCGCTAAATTTAGCTAAATTAATACTTAAAGGTGATTTAGATAGGGAATATGTAGATATTATAAATTATAAGACTGAAAAGGCTTCCTTCGGAGTAGATGATGTAAGAGCTATTATAGAAGAAGTTCAAAAGAAACCTTTTGAGGGAGATAAGAAAGTAGTTATTATTCATGAAGGTAATAAGCTTACTGTTCAAGCTCAAAATGCATTATTAAAAACAATAGAGGAACCACCTTTAGGAGTGTACATAATAATACTATGTGAGAGTTTAGAGTTAGTTTTAGATACTATTAAATCTAGATGTGAAATATTTAAATTGACACCATTATCAAAAGAAGAGTTATATGAGTATGCTGAAATAAAAGGTTATGATAAAAATGAACCTGAAACAAAGGCAGCAATAGCATTTAGTTCTGGAATTCCAGGAAGAATAGATAGATATATTAATGATGATAAGCTTAAAGAATTAAGATGTAAAATTGTAGAATTATTAATTAAAATAACAAAGAATGATCCTGAAGCTCTATTAGAAGAAGAAGAAGTTTTAAATTCTTATAAGGGAGATAAAGAAGAAGTTCTAAGTATAATGGGTGATTTTATAAGAGACATAATGATTCATAAGGAAATCGAAAATGAAAGCTTAATTATAAATAGTGATAAAATTGATCAGATTAAAGAGCTTACTAGGGAAATGTCTTTTAGGAAGTTAAATAACTTAATGAGTAGTATTGAAGAAGCTAGAAGAAACATTAAAAATAATGTTAATTGGGCAGTAACTATAAGAGTTATGCTTATTAGCTTTTTGGAGGTTTAAAAATATGATAAAAGTTGTAGGAGTGAGATTTAAAAAGGCTGGAAAGATATATTATTTTGATCCAACTGATTTAAAAATAGAAAAAGGTAATTATGTAGTAGTAGAAACTGCTAGAGGAATAGAATTTGGTGAATGTGTAATTGGAATAAAAGAAGTAAGAGAGGAGGATATAGTAGCACCTCTTAAAAGTGTTATAAGAATAGCATCACAAGAAGATATAGATAAGCATTTTGATAACAAAGCTAAAGAAGAAGCCGCATTTAATATATGCTTTAACAAAATTCAAGAACATAAATTAACAATGAAGCTTATTGATGTTGAATATACATTTGATAATAATAAAGTAATATTTTACTTTACAGCAGATGGTAGAGTAGACTTTAGAGAATTAGTAAAAGATTTAGCTACTATATTCAAAACACGTATTGAGTTAAGACAAATCGGAGTTAGAGACGAAGCTAAGATGTTAGGTGGATTAGGTCCATGTGGAAGACCTATGTGTTGTTCTTCGTTTTTAGGAGATTTTGCATCTGTTTCTATAAAAATGGCAAAAGAACAAAACTTATCACTTAATCCAACTAAGATATCAGGTATATGTGGACGTCTTATGTGCTGCTTAAATTATGAGCAAAGTACGTATGAAGATATTAGAAAGAGAATGCCTCAGGTTGGATCAATAGTTAAAACTGAGGAAGGTACAGGAGAAGTTATAAGTAATAATACTGTTAAGGAAACAGTAAGAGTAAAATACAAAAAAGCTGGCGAAGAAATAGTAAATGACTTTAATATAGACAATATCGAATTAATTGAAGGAAACTATGAAGACTCAATAGATGATTCAGATATTCGATTAGAGATAGATTCAGAAGAGGATAAAAAGTTTATTAAGGCGTTAATTAAAGATAACTAAGGAGGATATTATGAAAATTTCAATAAAGATTAATAATTTAAATAAATCTACTGATGTAACTACTATTAGGAATATACTTACAAATGAAGAAGGTATAGTTGCATGTGAGATAAGCAAGGCTAAAAAAGAAGTTCAAATAGTATATGATAATTTAACTATATCATCAGAGGATATTATAAATCTTATTGAAATGGCAGGGTACATGATAGAATCTTAGAAGTGAACTTTATATCACATAATAAAAACACTTTGAAAAAAATATTGACTATGATACAATATATATGAAATTTAATAAGTGAGGGGGTTTTTTTTAATGGCATACGTAATAGAAGATTCATGCGTAAACTGTGGAGCTTGTGCTGCTGAATGTCCAGTTAACGCTATCAGCCAAGGAGATACTCAATTTGTTATAGATGCAGATACTTGTATCGATTGCGGAAACTGTGCAAATGTTTGTCCAGTTGGAGCACCAGTAGCTGAATAGTTACTATAAAGAGTCACCTAAGTAGGTGGCTCTTTTTTAATGCTTTAAAAGTACTGTTAATGGAGTATTGTTAGGTAAATCATTAATATTAATTTCAGAGGAGTTTACATTATAAATATTTTTAGATTTAGATATAAAATCTAAAGGACCATCAAAATAAAAGTCATACTTATTACATTTATAGCACATAGGGATAATATATTTAGGAGTAAGTAGTTCAGATAGCTTATAACTTTCATTACCATTTAAACAAAGATTCCAACCAATAGGCAAGAATAAAATATCTACATTTTTTAGTATATTTATAATTTCTTCATTAAGAAAATGTCCTAAATATCCAAGATGGCATATTCTTAATTTATCTACTTCATAAAGATATATATAGTTTTTACCACGTTTTAATCCTGATACATTATCACTGTAGGATAAATATCCTTTAATTTTAATGCTATTTTCACAATATACTTCATCTCTAGTGATTATTTTAGCACCATACTTACTCAAATCAAAATTACTTATTTTATGAAAATCTTTGCTAAAGGTTATTATATCAAAAGTAGTATCAAAATCTAAAAGTTCTAATGGAGTAAATGGATCTATGAGAATTTTTTTGGATAAAGATGTTTTTATTAAAAATGAACTATTTCCTAACCATTTAATCTGCATTTATTATCACATCCTAGAATCTTGTTAAATATCTATATTTTAAGAGTATTGACTAAATAAAATCTAAATATTACAGAATTTAAATGAATTTTTTATATAAGGGAAAACTTTAAACATAGACACTAAAAAAATATTTGTATATAATTAAAGTCAAAGAAAGTCAAAGATGTTTAGGAAGGTGTTTTTATGGCAAGAATATCAGATGGTATAGCCGAATTTTTAAATAATATGATTGAGGAAAAAACCAGTAAGGAAATAATAATCCAGAGAAATGATTTAGCAGATAAATTTAATTGTGCTCCATCACAGATTAACTATGTATTGACTACTAGATTTAGTCACGAAAAAGGATATATTATCGAAAGCAGAAGAGGTGGTGGAGGCTATATAGTAATCAAGAAAATATCAAATGATAATAATGAAAAGATTGCTATGATGCTTAATGAAGCTATTGGTAAAAGTATAACTTACCAAGGTGCATTATCTTTAATTAATTATTTATTAGAGTTGAATCTAGTAACTGAAAGAGAATGTGATCTTATTAAAATGTCTGTAAATGATAGAATTTTAACATCTGTAGAAGATAAAAATAAGGTTAGAGCAGATATTTTAAGGGGTATGATAGCAGTTATTTTATCATAATAATTAATATAAATTTAAAATTAATGGTTAATTAATTTTATATAAACTATAACCTAGGGTATGGAGGTGTAAGAAAATGATATTTGGGAGGTTTACAGAAAGGGCACAAATAGTTTTAATAGAAGCACAGCAAGAATCTCAAAAGTTTAAGCATGGATATATAGGAACTGAACATGTACTTTTAGGGATATTAAAAGAAAATGGATACGCTAGTCAATTATTAACTACTAAAGGATTGACTATAGATAAAGTTAGAGGGCTTACAGAAGAGTATTTAGGATTTGGAGATGAAGAGATATTATCAGGAGATATATTATTAACGCCTAGAACAAAGAGATTATTTGATGATAGTTTAGAAGTGGCAAGAAAATACGGACAAAATTTTATTACACCAGAACATATTCTATTATCATTGATTAACGATGGAGAAGGTGTAGCTTATGCTATTCTTACAAGTTGTAAGGCTGATATCAATTCAATGAAAGATGATTTAGAAAAATACATTATGGGAAGCGAATTAAAAGAAGTAAAAAAGACAGCTTCAAAAGAAAAGAAAAACAATAAAACTCCTATGTTAGATCAATTTAGTAGAGATTTAACTCAATTAGCAAAAGATCAAAAATTAGATCCTGTAGTAGGAAGAGATGCTGAAACACAAAGAGTGTTAGAGATTCTATGTAGGAGAGTTAAAAATAATCCATGTTTAATTGGTGAACCAGGAGTTGGAAAAACAGCTGTAATAGAAGGATTAGCTCAAAGAATTGTACTAGGAGATATTCCAGAAAGTCTAAAAGATAAAAGAATTTTAACGTTAGATATTACTGCTATGGTTGCTGGTGCAAAATATAGAGGTGAATTTGAAGATAGATTAAAGAAAATTATGGCCGAGTTACGACAAGAAGAGGACATTATTGTATTTATAGATGAGATACACACTATAGTAGGAGCTGGAGGAGCAGAAGGAGCTATAGATGCGTCTAATATTTTAAAGCCTGCATTAGCAAGAGGAGAAATAAAATGTATTGGTGCAACTACAATAGATGAATATAGAAAGCATATAGAAAAAGATGCAGCTTTAGAAAGAAGATTTCAACCAGTAAATATTGAGGAACCATCACCAGAGGATACATTAAAGATATTATTTGGACTTAGGGATAAATATGAGTCACATCATAAAGTTAAAATAACTGATGAAGCTTTAAAAATGGCAGTTAGCTTAGGTGAAAGATATATAAATGATAGATATATGCCAGATAAGGCTATAGATTTGATTGATGAAGCTGCAGCAAAGGTAAGAATATCTAAACTAACGTTACCACCTGAAATAAAAGAAAAAGAGGTGGCTATAGAAAAGGCTATAAATGAAAAAGAAGATGCTATAAAAAATCAAGATTTTGAAAAGGCAGCTAATTTAAGAGATAAAGAAAAACGATTGAGAGATGAGTTCTATGAGATTCAGAATAGATGGAATACAAAGAATTGTTCAGAAGTTTATCTTGTAGATGAAGAAGATATTGCTAAGGTTGTATCAACCTGGACTAAGGTTCCTATATCAAGACTTACAGAAAAAGAATCAGATAGACTTTTGCATTTAGAGGATATATTAAAAAGTAAAGTTATTGGTCAAGATGAAGCTATAAGTGCTATATCTAGAGCTGTAAAAAGAGCTAGAATAGGGCTTAAAGATCCTAATAGACCTATAGGAACATTTATATTCTGTGGGCCAACAGGTGTTGGAAAAACTGAGTTATCAAAAGCATTAGCTGAAGCTATGTTTGGTAATATGAATAATCTTATAAGATTAGATATGTCTGAATACATGGAAAAGCATTCAGTTTCACGACTTATAGGATCTCCTCCAGGATATATAGGGTATGACGAAGGCGGGCAATTATCAGAAGCTGTTAGAAGAAAACCATATTCTGTAGTGTTATTAGATGAAATAGAAAAGGCTCATCCAGATATATTTAATATTTTACTTCAAATTATGGAAGATGGAAGATTAACAGATAGTAAAGGTAAGATGATTAGCTTCAAGAATACTATAATTATAATGACATCTAATGTAGGAGCTGAAAATATTAAAAAGCAAAAACAGGTCGGTTTTGCTTCAAATAAAGATACTGGTAAAGCAGAATATGAAAAGATGAAAGAAGTAATAGAAGGTGCATTGAAAAAAGCCTTTAGACCAGAATTTTTAAATAGATTAGATGAAATAATAATATTTAATCAATTAAATGAAGATAGTATATTAAAAATTGTAGATATAATGATAAACGAGACAATGGGAAGGTTAAAAGAAAAGAACATATTTATTGATTATGATAAAGATTTAAGTAAATTTATTGCTGAAAAAAATAAGGAAAAAGATTTTGGTGCACGACCTTTAAGAAGAATAATTACTCGAGAAATTGAAGATAAATTGAGTGATGAAATAATTAAAGGTGATATAGTTGATGGAGATAAACTTCTTATTCAATGTAATGAGCAAGGTATAGAGTTTGCACATAAATAAATACTAATCTATATAGTATTTTTATGAGTAGTTATAACTAAATATAATTATGGATAAGTTTATCTTATGTTAAATAATAAAAGTGAAATAGGTGGGAGAAAATAAATAATAAATTAATAGGGAGGAGAATAATCATATGTTTAGTAATTTAATCGGACAAGAGAGAAAGTTTAGAAATTTAATTAATGGGAAATGGTGTGATAGCAAAAGTGGCAGCTTTATAGAGATTAAATCGCCAACAGACGGCAAAGTAGTTGGAAAGATACCAGCAATGACAAAGGAAGAGGTAAATGATGTAGTTATGATAGCACAAAAAGCACATAACAAGTGGAAAGATGTACCTATAAATGAAAAATCAAAAATTCTTTATAAAGTTGCAGACATATTACAAGAGAGAATAGATGAGTTATCTGATATTCTTATAAGAGAGATTGCTAAAGATAGAAAAAGCGCTGAGTCCGAAATTAACAGAACTGCTGATTACATAAGATTTACTGCTGATACAGCTAAAAATATGTTTGGAGAAACTATAGTAAGTGATAGCTTTCCTGGATTTGATAAAAATAAAATATCTGTTGTTACTAGAGAGTCAATGGGAGTAGTTCTTGCAATTTCTCCGTTTAATTATCCTATAAATTTATCAGCTTCTAAAATAGCACCAGCATTAATAGCTGGGAATACCGTAGTATTAAAACCTGCTACACAAGGTAGTCTTTGTGGATTATATTTAGCAAAAGTTTTTGATGAAGCTGGAGTTCCAGCTGGTGTTCTAAATACTGTAACAGGAAGAGGAAGTGAAATAGGAGATTATATAGTAACTCATCCAGAGATAGATTTTATTAACTTTACAGGAAGTACTGAAGTTGGAATGAGAATAGCAAGTATAACAAGTATGGTTCCATTGTTAATGGAATTAGGTGGGAAAGATGCAGCAATTGTATTAGATGATGCAGACCTTGATTTAGCAGCAGCTAATATAGTAGCTGGAGCATATTCTTATTCAGGACAACGTTGTACTGCTGTTAAGAGAATATTAGTAGTTGATAAAGTTGCAGATGAATTGGCAGATAAGATTAAAAGAAAGGTATTAGAGCTTAAGGTAGGAAATCCGACAGATGAAGGAGTAACTATAACTCCATTAATTGATGATAAAGCAGCTGATTTTGTGTGGGAACTTATAGAGGATGCTAGAGAAAAAGGAGCACATTTGTTAGCTGGTGGAAAGAGAGAAAATAATATTATATATCCAACTTTATTCGATTATGTTACTGAGGACATGAGATTAGCATGGGAAGAGCCATTTGGACCAGTTTTGCCGATTATTAGAGTAAAAGATAAAGAGGAAGCCATATTAATAGCCAATAAATCTGAATATGGGTTGCAGGCATCAGTATTTACTAAAAATATAGATGAAGCTTTTTATATAGCAGATAAGTTAGAAGTAGGAACTGTTCAAATTAATAATAAACCAGAAAGAGGCCCAGATCATTTTCCGTTTTCAGGTGTAAAAGCATCAGGAATAGGTACTCAAGGAATTAGATATTCTATAGAAGCAATGTCAAGAAGAAAGGGAGTTATAATTAATTTAAATAATCGTAATTAATGAAAGTTAAAATAAATAAATAAATAAAGCCAGCTTATGCTGGCTTTAAAACTTATAGTTTTTATGTTTTAAACTTGTAATTGTCAATTGAAATTAAGCATTAAGTGCAGTATCAATTGCAGGCTTATCAAAACCTATTATGATAGTTCCATTTACATCTAAAACAGGAACTCCCATTTGTTTAGATTTTTTTATCATTTCTTCTCTAGCAACCATATCCTCTTGAACATTTAATTCTTCAAACTCGATTCCTTTTGATTTTAAATAGCTCTTAGCTTTATCACACCAAGGACAAGTATTAGTTGAATAAACTTTAACCATAAAGTACCTCCTAAAATAGTAATCTTAATACTAATATATCATATAATATATATTATAAATAGTTATTTAATCATATTACTATTATCTAAGTTAGAATTTATAACCATATTTTCTAAAGAGGAATCTGTAAAATTATCAAGATAATCATTACTCATATCTTTTGGTCTATAATCAGTTAGTATATTTTTACCGTTTATATTATCATAATAAGATTTTGAAAACATAATAACATCTCCTAAACTTTTTATAATTAGTATTAGTAAGTTTAATAAAAATATACAAAGATTTTTTATAACTGGTATAGACATCTATAATTCTGAACGTTATAATATGATTAGGAGGCGATACTATGATTGATAAGAATAGTCCTATACCGGTATACTTCCAATTAAAAAATGACTTAGTTAAAAAAATTGCACAAGGTCTTTGGAAAACTGGTGAATGTATAGCCAGCGAAAGAGAATTATGTGAAATCTATGGCGTAAGCAGAATGACTATAAGACAAGCTATAGGGGAATTAGTTCAAGAAGGAGTTTTAACTAGATTAAAAGGTAAAGGTACTTTTGTATGTGAGCAAACTGTAAAACAACAAGATATGATGAGTTTTACAGAGATGATAAAGCAAACTGGTAGAGAGTTGAGAACAGAAGTTATTAACTTCGATATTATAGATACACCAGATGATATGCAAGATACTTTTATGCTAGATAAGGTTTATAAAATTGAACGAAGAAGAATAGTTGATAATGAATGTATAGCAGTAGAGACTGTATTTATACCTGTAGATTATTGTGGCCATATTAATAATGAGATGTTAAAAGGATCATTATATAAAATTTTAGAGCATTTTGGATATTCAATAAGTAATTCTACTTCATCTATAGTAGCTGTTGATATAACAGATGAAATAAAAGAAAAGTTTGATACTAAAGAGAATTTTCCAGTGCTTAAGATAATAGGAAAAACTTTTGCTAATAAAAATAAAGTATTATTTATTGAAGAGGCATTATATAGATCAGATAAGTTTACATTACAAGTGAATATTTCACGTAGAGAGGGAGAGATTATATGAAATTAATAGTTACTAAAAATTATGAAGAATTAAGTAAAGTTGCAGCAGACGAATTTGCTAAAGTTATAATAGAGAAACCAGAAGCAGTTTTAGGACTAGCTACTGGAGGATCACCAGTGGGAATGTATAAAGAGTTAATAGCTAAGTGTAAAAATAATGAATTAGATTTTTCTAAATGTACTTCAATAAACTTAGACGAATATATTGGATTAAATCCAGAGCATGAGCAAAGCTACAGAAATTTCATGAATACTAATTTATTCAATCACATAAATATTGATAAAGCTAAGACTTTTGTACCAAATGGATTAGCAGAAAATTTAGAAGAAGAATGTAAGAATTATGATAAGAAAATTGAGGAACTTGGCGGAATAGATGTTCAATTATTAGGTATTGGAAACAATGGACATATTGCATTTAACGAACCAGGAGAAGAATTATCAGCAGGAACTCATATAATTTCATTAACAGAAAGCACTATAGAAGCAAATGCTAGATTCTTTGATTCAATTGATGAAGTTCCAAGAAAAGCATTAACTATGGGACTAGGCGGAATTATGAAAGCTAAAAAAATAATCTTAATAGCGTCAGGTGAAGGAAAAGCAGAAGCTATTAAAGGATTATTCTCAGGAAAGATTACAACTGATAATCCAGCTACAATGCTACAAATGCATAGAGATGTAGTTGTTATAATTGATGAAGCGGCAGCAAAATTAATAAAATAATTATCATTTATAAAAAATCATCGTTAATATTTTTAACGATGATTTTTTGTATTTTGTATATTTTTTTATTTTAATTATGATATATTAGAAAGAGTGAAATAAGTTAAGAATACTAATATATAAGTACAACAGAAGTGGTGAATCGGTATGGCGAAAATAAAAACAGTTTATATCTGTAGGGATTGTGGGTATGAAACACCAAAATGGTTAGGAAAATGTCCAGATTGCAATAATTGGAATACTTTTGAGGAAGAGGTAGTTCAGGCTAAAAGTACGAGTAAAACAGTAACAGCAACAAGAACTCCTAAAAAGGTAGCCAAGAAACTTACAGAGGTAACTTCTAGCAAAAGTGATAGAATAGTTACAGGAATTAATGAATTTGATAGAGTTATGGGTGGTGGAATAGTAAAAGATTCTATTACCATAATTACGGCTAGACCTGGTGCGGGAAAGTCAACGTTACTTTTACAAGTGGCAGATTGTATAGCTAAGAAAGGGCATAAAGTTATATATGCATCAGGAGAAGAAAGTGATAGCCAAATAAAAAATAGAGCAGATAGAATATTAGAGAAAATTAATGATAATATATGGGTTCTTCAAGAAACTAATTTAGATAATGTTGTTGATTCTATAGAAGAGATAGATCCAGACTTAATTATTATAGATAGTATACAGACCTTTACTATGGAAGGCTATCTACCTGCAAGAGCAGGTTCTCCGACTCAGACTATGGAGTGTGCTAATGAATTATTAAGGGTTGCTAAAAATGATAAAAGACAGAGAGCGGTTATAATTGTTGGACAAATGACAAAAGCAGATGAACTTGCTGGTCTTAGAGCTTTAGAACATTTAGTAGATACTGTATTAATAATAGAAGCTGATAGTGATGAAGAACTAAGAGGACTAGTAAGTTCCAAAAATAGATTTGGAAGTACGGGAGAAACAGGATTTTTCCAAATGACTGAAAAAGGTATGATGTCTATAGATAATCCATCAGAATTTTTTATGACTAAAAGAGATGAAGGAGAATTAGTATCAGGAAGTACGTTAACGGTTATAAAGGAAGGATCAAGAGCTATAATAACAGAAATAGAAAGCTTAGTATCTAAGACTTTTACTCCTTATCCAACTAGAATAGGGGAGACTTTAGGTAAAGATAAGTTAAATACTTTAATTTCTATTCTTGAGCAAAGAGGTGGAATAAATCTTTACGATAAAAATGTAATAATTAAGACCACAGGAGGTATGAGAATTAGAGAGCAGGGTATTAATTTAGCCGTAATAATGAGTATTGTATCTTCGGTTAAGCAAAAAGGGATAGAGGGAAATATTGCTTTTATCGCAGATGTAGGATTAACTGGAGAACTTAAAAAAGTACCTTCTTTAGAAGGTAGAGTGAAAGAGCTTGCAAGAATGGGATTTAAGAGGGTGTATGTAGCAAAAGATTCTTTTGCTAAGGGTACTGTATTTAAAGGTATAGAAGTTATAGCATTAAAAACTTTAAATGATGTAATATTCCATGTCTATAGATAATAAATAATAGAGATTCGCAATAATAATAGAATTAATAATTAGGTGATTATAATGAGAATAAAGGAAGATAATGAAATAAAAAATATACTTAAATTAGTCAGTCCAGGAACAAGTTTAAGAGAGGGATTAGATAACATACTAAGAGCTAAAACTGGTGGATTAATAATAATTGGTGACGGTGAAAATGTAATGAAGCTAGTAGATGGTGGATTTAATATTAATTCAGAATATACACCAGCATATGTATACGAACTAGCAAAGATGGATGGAGCTATTGTTATAAGTGGAGATTTAAAAAAGATAGTTTCTGCGAACGCTCAACTTATACCAGATTCAACAATAGCTACTTTCGAAACAGGAACTAGACATAGAACAGCTCAAAGAATAGCAAGACAAACTGGAACCCTTGTCATAGCAATCTCACAAAGAAGAAACATAATTACAATATATAAAGGTGACCTAAAATACATACTTAAGGATAGTAGTGTTATTTTAGCAAATGCTAACCAAGCAATACAGACTTTAGAAAAGTATGTTAATGTATTAGAGAAAGTTATTAATAACTTAAATATTCTTGAATTTCAAGATTTAACTACAGTATTTGATGTAACTACAGCTATACAAAGAACTGAAATGGTAATGAGAATAGTTGAGGAAATTAAAAAGCATATAGTTGAATTAGGTAATGAAGGTAGACTAATTTCTATGCAGCTTAATGAATTAATAAAAAATATTGAAAGAGATGGAATACTTTTAATTAAAGATTATTGTAATGATGAAGCTGACGCTGATGAAATTTATAAGGAAATTCAAAAGCTAAATTCTGAAGAGCTATTAGACTTAGATAATCTGTCTAAATTATTGGGATATGCTGGAGTGTCGTTAGTGGATACTTTAATATCTCCAAAGGGATATAGAATTCTTTCTAAGATTCCTAGAATACCAACGAGTATTATTGAAAATCTTATTAAGCATTTTGATAGCCTTAAAAATGTTATTAAAGCATCAAAAGAAGATCTTGATATGGTTGAGGGGATAGGAGAAGCTAGAGCTACTGCAATAAGAAATGGATTGAAAAGAATTAAAGAACAAATATATTTAAAAAAAGAATTATAAAAAAATATGGCAGTAAATTTACTGCCATATTTTTTTATCTAAAATTAAATTTTCCTAAAGTATTAATTTTATTATCTTCTTTTATAAGTACATCATATAAACTTATATTTAGTGCATTACACAAGGAAGTAAGATAAAACATATTATTACCCATTTCACGCTCAATTACATCACGACAAGTTTCACAAAGTTCGCCATCTAAATGATTATTTAAAGAATTATAAAAATCTTCAAGGCTATCTTGGTCTTGAGGAGAAGATTGTTTATCTGCATTTATTTTAATACAACCACAATTTGTAACAGCCTTAGCAACAGCTCTATTTACTCTAGCACTAGATTCAGAATATTTTGTTAAAATATCTAAAATGCTTTTATGTCTTAGTAATGAATCATCCACATCATTTTGGAAATTATCGAATATAACGTCCTTCATCTCGCCTCAACTCCTTAGAATAATAATGCTTGTAAATTAATTATAGTTTTTTTCTGTTAATTCTGTCAATATATCCATCAGCTGAAGGATTAATATTATAATAATAAATGTAAATGTTTTTTAATAGGGGGTAAAGAAAAATATATTTGATATGTAATTAGATAATTATTCCTAAAATTGATAAATACTATGTTATAATTAATATTGGTTATATATGTATCTATAAGATAAATATAAGGGTATAATAGAAAGTGTAACATTTATGACAAAGGAGGTTAAAAGGTGTTAAAGAAGTTATTTAGAATAATAATTACTACTATAGGATTTATACTAGGGTATGTAGTAGGAGATGGATTATTAAACGTATTTAGTGATTTAGAGGTGAAATTATTACAAAGTCCAATAAGTAAGATAGTATTTTTATTTTTTGTTATTTTAGTGTTCGGTATTATATTATATTTTATATCACCTATTATCTACAAAGGACTTAATAAAATAATAGACACAGTAGAAAAAAGTGTACAAAAGGTGAGTGCAAGTGAATTGGTATACGGAACTGTTGGAACTATAGTAGCCTTACTTATAGCTTCGCTAATTGGGATTCCGGTGGTAGGTATACATCCAGTAGCTGGACCAATATTACTTGTTTTGATTGAACTAGTAGCGGTAATAATTGGTGTAAAAATATTTGTTGAGAAAAAAGATGATATAAATAGTATGATTGGAAACATGAAGAAAAGTTCTTCAAAAGAGAAAAAACATAAAAATAATGCTAAGAATATATCTAATGTATTAGATACATCTGTAATTATTGATGGTAGAATCTTTGATATATGTAAGACTGGATTTATTTCAGGAACTTTAATTATACCAAGCTTTGTATTAGATGAATTAAGACATATTTCAGATTCCTCAGATTCATTAAAGAGAAATAGAGGTAGAAGAGGTTTAGATATACTAAATAAAATTCAAAAGGAACTTGAAATTGAAACAGAAATATGGGAAGGGGATTTCCCAGAAATAGCTGAAGTAGACTCAAAGCTATTAAAATTAGCTCAAACATTAAATGGAAAAGTAATTACTAATGATTATAATTTAAATAAAGTTGCTGAAGTCCAAGGTGTTCCTGTGTTAAATATTAATGAATTAGCTAATGCAGTTAAACCAGTAGTTCTTCCAGGAGAAGAAATGAAGGTTGTTGTGAATAAAGAGGGAAAAGAATCATCACAAGGAGTAGCTTACTTAGATGATGGAACTATGATAGTAGTTGAAGGTGGAAAGAAATTTATTGGAGAGCAATTAGATGTAATAGTAACTTCTGTATTACAAACAGCAGCAGGAAGAATGATTTTTGCAAAACAAAAGGAGAATTAAAATTAACTTATGACTAGTGTTATTATATTAGCAGGTGGAAAAGGAAAAAGAATGGGAAGTAAAGTTAGTAAGCAGTTTATCGAAATAAAAGGTAAACCAATTTTATACTATACTTTAAAAAAGTTTATAGATAATAAAAATATAGATCAAATAGTGCTAGTTTTACCTAAAGATGAAATAGAATATTGTAAAAAAGAAGTTTTAGAGAAATATTCATTGAAGGTTGATAAAATAGTTGAAGGTGGAGCTGAAAGACAGGATTCTGTGTATAATGCTCTTAAAAGTATGAATGATACAGATATAGTTCTTATTCATGATGGAGCAAGACCGATAATTTCTGATAATTTAATAGATGAGGGAATTAGATGTGCTAAGAAATATGGAGCAGCAGCACCAGGAGTTATGCCGAAAGATACGATAAAAGTAAAGAATAAAGAAAACTTTTCTATAGATACTCCTGATAGAAGTACTTTAGTAGCTATTCAAACACCACAAGTATTTAACTACGATAATATATTAAAGTGCCATGAAAAAGTTAAGGAAAATGGAGATGTAGTTACAGATGATACTATGGTATCCGAAAAATACGGATATAAGGTGTATTTATATGACGGAGAGTATACGAATATAAAAATAACTACTCCAGATGATATAATTTTAGCTGAAAGGCTTGTATAAGCTAATAATAGCTAATATTGACATAAGTTTTTTGGAACTATATAATAAATTATAAATATTAAATTTAAAGCAGTGAAGAAGAATAGTAGAAATCGCCTTTTTCAGAGAGAGAATCCGTGGCTGTAAGATTCTCAACTAGATTTTGAACCAGCTTCGGAGTTATAGGTAAAAACTATCGGTCTAATACCGTTATCATTATTAAGAGCACAAATTTAGGTGGTACCGCGATACAAGTCGCCCTAATTATATAATTAGGGACGGCTTTTTTTAATTGTAGAACAATATGCTAATTTTATAGTTATTTTAAATTATGAATAGCGATGATAAATATAAACAAATTGGAGGAACTAATTATGAAAATGTCAAATATGTTAGTATCAACATTAAGAGAAGTGCCAGCAGAAGCAGAAATTGATAGCCATAAGCTAATGCTTAGAGCTGGAATGATTAGAAAAATGGCTGCTGGTGTATATAACTATATGCCAATTGGTTTAAAGGTATTAAAGAATGTAGAAGATATAGTAAGAGAAGAAATGAATGCTGCAGGAGCTCAAGAATTTTTAGCATCAGCTCTTTTACCTGCTGAATTATGGCAAGAATCAGGAAGATGGGGAGTTTATGGAGCTGAATTATTCAGATTAAAAGATAGAGGAAATAGAGAGTTTTGTTTAGGACCTACTCACGAAGAAGTATTTACTGATATAGCTAGAAATGAAATAAAATCTTATAAGCAATTACCAGTTAATCTTTATCAAATTCAAACTAAATATAGAGATGAGAGAAGACCAAGATTCGGAGTTATGAGATCAAGAGAATTCATAATGAAAGATGCTTATAGCTTTGATAAAGACCAAGCAGGATTAGATGCTTCATATGATAAGATGCACGATGCTTACGTAAAAATATTCAATAGATGTGGAATAGATGCTAAGTGCGTTGCTGCTGATTCAGGAGCTATCGGTGGATCAAATTCAGCAGAATTTATGGTTAAATCAGAAGTTGGTGAAGATGATGTAGTATTCTGTACTTGTTGTGATTATGCAGCTAATATAGAAAAGGCTCCATCAACACCAGAGGTTGCAGAAGCTGAAGAATTAAAAGAAATGATTAAGACTGAAACTCCAAACATTAGAACAATAGAAGAGTTAGTTAAATTCTTTAATACTACTGAAAAGAAATTTGCTAAAACTTTAATCTTTAATGCTGATGGCAAGATAGTTGCAGTTATGGTTAGAGGAGATAGAGAAGTTAATGAAGTTAAAGTATCAAATGCTTTAGGTGGAATTGTAGATTTAAATATGGCTACAGCAGAAGAAGTTTTTGCAGCTACTAATGCTGGAGTAGGATTTGCAGGACCAGTAGGTATAAAGGTAGATACTTTATTAGTTGACGAGGAAGTTTCAAAGATGTTTAACTTTGTAGTTGGAGCAAATGAAACAGGATATCACTTAGAAAATGTTAACTATGGAAGAGACTTTGAAGGAACAGTTGGTGATTTCAGAAATATAACTATAGGAGAAAAGTGTCCAGAGTGTGGAGGAGAAGTTACTATTGCAAGAGGGACAGAAGTAGGTCATATCTTCAAGTTAGGAACTAAGTACTCTGAAGCAATGAATGCAACATTTATAGATGAAAATGGTAAAAATGTACCATTTGTAATGGGATGCTATGGAATAGGTGTTACTAGAACAATGGCTTCTATAATAGAACAACATCATGATGAAAATGGTATTATATGGCCACTTTCAGTTGCACCATATCATGTATCAGTAATTCCTGTAAATATTAAAGATGAAGTTCAAATGGAAATAGCAAATAAGTTATATAATGAATTAAGAGCTATGGGTGTAGATGCTATATTAGACGATAGAAATGAAAGACCTGGAGTTAAGTTTAAAGATTCAGAACTTATAGGAATTCCAATGAGAGTTACTGTTGGTAAAAAGATATCTGATGGAGAAGTTGAATTCAAATTAAGAGATGGGGAAATGGAAGTAATAAAAATTGATTCTGTTTTAGATGTTGTTAAATCTCAATTTGATAAACAAGGAGTAAGATTATAAGATAATAAAGCTTGATTCACTTAGTGGTGAATAAGTAAGTTTATAAAAAATTCAATTAAGGAGGTTTGAAGAGAATGAAAGTTTTTAATAGCTTAACTAGAAAAAAAGAAGAGTTTGTACCGTTAGAGCCAGGAAAGGTTAAGATGTATGTTTGTGGTCCTACAGTATATAACTTCTTTCATATAGGGAATGGTAGAACATTTATCGTTTTTGATACTATAAGAAGATATTTTGAGTATAGAGGATACGAAGTTAATTATGTTCAAAATTTCACTGATATAGATGATAAAATGATAAATAGAGCAAATGAAGAAGGAACTACAGTAAAAGAAATCGGAGATAAGTATATCTGTGAATATTATAAAGATGCAGATGGACTAAATATTAAGAGAGCTACTGTAAATCCAAGAGCTACTGAATATATAACAGATATTGTTGAATTTGTTAAGGGATTAGTTGATAAAGGATATGCTTATGCTGTTGATGGAGATGTATATTTTAGAACTAAGAAATTTGAAGCTTACGGACAATTAATAGGTCAAAACTTAGATGATTTACAAGCTGGTGCAAGAATAAATGTAGATGAGAGAAAAGAAGATCCAATGGATTTTGCTATTTGGAAGGCACGAAAACCAGGTGAGCCTGCATGGGAAAGTCCATGGGGACTTGGAAGACCAGGATGGCATATTGAATGTTCTTGTATGGCAAAGAAATTATTAGGCGATACTATAGATATACATGCAGGTGGTATGGATTTAACGTTCCCACACCATGAAAATGAAATAGCACAAAGCGAAGCCTTAACAGGAAAGAAATTTGCAAACTATTGGTTACATGCAGCATTCTTAAATGTTAATAATCAAAAAATGTCTAAATCATTAAATAACTTCTTAACAGCAAGAGATGCTTTAAAAGAATATGATGCAGATGTTATAAGATTTTTAATGCTTTCAGGTCACTACAGAATTCAATTAAACTTTAGCACTGAATTATTAGATTCAGCTAAAGCTTCAGTTGAAAGATTATATAATGCTATAGGAAACTTAGAAAGCTTAATTGATGAAGTTAAGTTAGAATCTATGACTGATGAAGAAAAGAAATATCTTGATAGCTTAGATTCTTATAGACAAAGATATATCGAAAAAATGGATGATGACTTTAACACAGCCGATGCAATTTCAGTTCTATTTGATTTAGCACGAGATGTAAATACAAATGTAACTATTAATTCGTCAAAAGAACTTTGTGAAAAAGCTTTAGAATTAATAAGAGAATTAGGTATGCCTTTAGGAATATTACAAAAAACAACTAAAGTAAGCTTAGAAGAAGAAGTTGAAGCTTTAATTCAAGCAAGACAGGATGCAAGAAAAAATAGAGATTTTGCATTAGCTGATAAGATAAGAGATGATCTTAAAGCTAGAGGAATAATTTTAGAAGATACTCCTCAAGGAGTTAGATGGAAAAAGGCTGACTAAGATTTAATTAATAATGGTAGAGTAATTAGAGTTAAGAGTTAATAATGAAGAGTTAAGAGTAAAAGAAAAGTAAGTTTTAGCCTTAACTTTTAACTCTTAACTTTTAAATTTTAATAGAAAATTACCATTGTTATAGATAGAGGTGAAAAATGTTACAAGATTATAGAGAAAAAGAATTTACACCTAAAGATGCTAGATTATTAAATCCACTTCAACTAGCTTTAATAGGAGATGCTGTTTATGAACTTTTTATTAGAAATTATATATTAGCTAATAACGTAGAATTAACAGCACATAAAATTCATGTAAAAGCTATTGGATATGTTAAAGCAAAAAGTCAATCTACTATTATGCACTTATTAGAAGAAGAATTGACTGAAGAAGAGAGTTATATCTTTAAAAGAGGAAGAAACACAAAATCTGCAACAGTTCCGAAAAATGCAGATGTAAGAGATTATAGAATGGCAACTGGTTTTGAAGCACTTATTGGCTATTTACATTTAATAGGTAATTATGAAAGATTAAATTACATAATGAATAAAGCCGTGACTACAGAACTTAATAAGAAATAAAGGAGAGTCTATTATGGCTAAAAGAGAAAACCCAAGAAGAAGAGAAAGAGAATTTAATAAATTTCAAGAGAAGCAAGCTAGAGCAGAAAGAAGAAGAGATTATTCAGATAACTACTCAAAGAGAAATAATGAAGCAATGCATGAAGAAATAAGAGAAGATTTAGTTTTAGGAAGAAATGCAGTTATAGAAGCTTTAAAAAGTGATACAACAATAGAATACTTATGTGTAAGTAAAGGTGACTTGGAAGGGTCAATAAAAGTAGTACTTAGTTTAGCAAAAGATAAAAATGTTGTAATAAAAGAAGTAGATAGAAGAAAATTAAATGAAATGTGTGGAGGAGCAAATCACCAAGGTGTTATAGCTAAGGTTACTCCATTTAAATATTCTGAAGTGACAGATATTATTAATCGTGCTAAGAGAAAAGGTGAAGATCCTTTCATAGTAATATTAGATGAAATAGAAGATCCTCATAATTTAGGATCAATAATAAGAACAGCAGAATTATGTGGGGTACATGGAATAATTATTCCAAAAAGAAGAAATGTTGGAGTAACTCCTACAGTGTATAAGTGTTCAGCAGGTGCTATTGAGCATATGAGAATAGCTAAAGTTACCAATATAAATGCGACGATTGACCAATTAAAGGAAGAAGGCATATGGATATATGGAGCAGATATAGATGGTAAAGATTTTAGCTATAATACAAACTTTTCTGGGCCATGTGCATTAGTTATAGGTAGTGAAGGTAGAGGAATTTCTAAACTTACACTAAAGAAATGTGATGTATTAGTTAAAATCCCTATGATTGGAAAAATTAACTCTTTAAATGCTTCAGTAGCAGGTGGTATAATGATGTACGAAGTATTAAAAGGAAGATTAACAAAATAATTGTTATATAAAGGTGTTCAATGTGAAAATTATATTTGTTGATGGTTACAATGTAATAAATAGTTGGAGTAATTTAAAGAGAGAAAAAGAAATTAGTTTAGATAGTGCAAGACAAAAACTAGTTGATATATTGCATAATTATGGAGCTATTAATAGATGTAAGATTGTTATAGTTTATGATGGACATAGAGTAACTGGTAATATTGAAAACAAATACGAACACAATAAAAACTTATTAGTTGTATTTACTAAGGATGGAGAAACTGCTGATGCATATATTGAAAGAGAGGTACATAATTTAGGGAGAAGATTTGAAGTTTATGTTGTAACTTCTGACTCCTTAGAGCAACAAACAATCTTTCAAAGAGGAGCTGTAAGAATATCAAGTATAGAGTTTTATAATTTAGTACGAGTTGATATTGAGAATGTAAAAAAAAATAGTAAAAAAGTTCATGTATCAGCTAAAAATACTTTAGAAGATAATTTAGATGATGATGTTTTGAAAAAACTAGAAGCTATTAGGAGAAGTTAATAAATGGTATTGGGGGTGGAGGAAGTTTATGAATGAAGAAAGGGATTTTAATTCTGTAGAATATTTCTATAAATGTGAATCAGAAGAACAAATAGTTGAAGAAGCTAAAAAAGGAAACAAAAGAGCTCAAGAGTTTATTATTTCTAAGTATGAGAATTTTGTTAAGGTTAAAGCTAAATCCTATTTTTTAATAGGTGCAGATAAAGAGGATATATATCAAGAGGGTATGATAGGCTTATATAAAGCAATAAGAGATTTTAATGGAGAAAAATCTACTTCATTTAGAGCTTTTGCAGAGTTATGTATTACGCGTCAAATAATAACTGCAATAAAAACAGCTACAAGACAAAAGCATATTCCTCTAAATACATATATATCTTTGAACAAACCTGTATCAGAAGAAGAATCAGATAGGACTTTATTAGACATAATATCTAGTATAAGAACAACTGATCCTGAAGAGCTTATTATAAGTCAAGAGCAAAAAGAATTCATTGAAGAGGAAATTAATAAGGTATTATCAGACTTAGAAATTCAAGTATTACAATCTTATTTAGAGGGTAAGTCATATCAGGAGATAGCTTGTGATTTAGATAGGCATTCAAAGTCTATAGATAACGCTCTACAGCGTGTCAAGAAGAAGCTTGAAAAATGCCTTGTAAATAATAAATAATGTACTAATCTATATTGACAAAAAAAACAAATGCTAGTAAACTTTATAATTGGTATATTAAAGTGTAATACACTTTAATGCTCACGTAGCTCAGTCGGCAGAGCGTCGCCTTGGTAAGGCGGAGGTCGTCGGTTCAATCCCGATCGTGAGCTCCAATTATATACATTTAGAAATGCAAACGCTAGGCAAGGTGTATCTAAAGAAGTAAGGAGGAATTTCAAATGGCAAAGCAAAAATTCGAAAGAAGCAAACCACACGTTAACATTGGAACAATCGGTCACGTAGACCACGGTAAGACTACATTAACAGCGGCTATTACAACAGTATTAGCAAACAGAGGATTCGCTGAAGCATTCAACTATGCAGATATCGATAAGGCTCCAGAAGAAAAAGAAAGAGGAATCACAATCAATACAGCTCACGTTGAATACGAAACAGAACATAGACACTACGCTCACGTAGACTGTCCAGGACACGCTGACTATGTTAAGAACATGATCACTGGTGCTGCACAAATGGACGGAGCAATCTTAGTTTGTT
>OLNJ01000640.1_pt1 | contig 26428 bp, 25 predicted proteins | sample 1672191 | NCBI WGS metagenome assembly OLNJ01 (sample SAMEA3136657, study PRJEB25190) | human gut metagenome | biome: human gut; feature: human-associated habitat; material: faeces | place: Austria | collected 2013 | reverse complement strand
AACTTCCTTTTCTTTATCGGCAAATATCAAATTTTTTTTGATACAGCCCCTTTTTTGTTTATATCTAATGTTTTAAAAGGAAAAGTTTGATTATTAACTAACTTAATTAAGTGTTTCATAATGTACATAAATGTGGATTTTATATATTTAAACCAAATAAAAAAGAAAAAAATGGATTTAATAGAAAAAATAATTGACTAAAATTGTTAAATATAATACAATAATTTCGAACTGGTTTTAGAACATGTTCTATATTTGAGGGGGGAATTACAAGTGAAAAGAAAAAAATTAAGCACTGTTATTATTAGTGCACTAATGACTTTAACTATTGCCACAGGTTTAGTTGGCTGTGGACAAAAATCAACTTCAGAAGATTCAGCTATTACTTTTAAAGCTGGTACTTATGAAGCAACAGCGAAAGGGCATAATGCAGATTTAAAATTATCTGTTACTGTCGATGAAACATCTATTAAGGAGATAAATATTTTAGAGCATAATGAATCTCCTGGAATATCAGACCCAGCGTTTGAGAAAGTTCCAAATGAAATAATTGAGACACAAAGTGTAAATGTAGATAGCGTTTCAGGGGCAACTGTTTCAAGTATGGCTATAATAACAGCTGTAACAGAAGCACTTAAGCAATCAGGAGTAGATATAGATGCTTTAAATAAGAGAGCAGAAGGAAATGCTGTCGAAGTTGAAGATATCGAAAAAACTACTGACGTTCTTGTAATCGGTGCAGGGGGAGCAGGTATGGCTGCTGCAGTTACAGCGCACCAAAATGGAGCTGAAGTATTAATAATTGAAAAAATGGGTAAAGTTGGTGGTAATACTATGATATCTGGTACTGCTTACAATGCTGTTGACCCAGTGAGACAAAAAGCACAAGGAATAGAGGACTCAGTTGAAAAGCATTATGAGCAAACTTTAGAGGGTGGAGACAATTTAGGAAATCCAGAATTAGTAAAGACACTTACTGAAAATGCTTACTCAGGAATTGAGTGGCTTGAAAGTTTAGGCATGCAATTTAAGGATGAGGTATTCACTGTTTTAGGTGGATTATGGCCAAGAGCTCATAAACCAGTTTTACCTTTAGGTACAGGATATTTTGAACAAGCATATATGCCATATTTAGAAGAAAATAATGTGGAAGTTATGCTAGAAACAAAAGCTACTGAACTTATCGTAGAAGATGGAAAAGTAGTTGGAGTTATAGCTGAAGGTTCTAAAGGAAATAAAGTAACTATAAAAGCAAATAACGGTGTAATATTAGCTACTGGCGGATTTGGTGCTAATGTTGAGATGAGACAAGAATATGATGGTATTTGGGGAACTTTAGATGAATCAATAGGTACTACTAATCATCCAGGAGCTACTGGAGATGGTGTTGTTATGGCTGAAGCTATAGGTGCTGAATTAGTGGGTATGGATAAAATTCAATTACTACCAATGGGTGATCCTGAAACAGGAAGTCTTACTGGTAATATAGAGCAAGGCGTTGAAGATCGTATATTTATTAACAAAGAAGGTAATAGATTTGTTGATGAAGGTGAACGTAGAGACGTTATGACTAAAGCTTTATTTGAGCAAACTGATGACTTTATGTGGATAGTTGTTGACCAACACTCATATCCAACAGGAGATACAAAAAATAACTTTAACGAAACTATAGATGAGTTAGTTGAAGCAGGAAGAGCTTATAAAGCTGATACTTTAGAAGAATTAGCTGAAATGATGGGTGTAGATAAAGATAACTTTATAAATGCTGTTAATAAATTTAATGAAGCTGTTGATGGAGCAGAAGATGAGTTTGGAAGAACTTTATTTGCGAATAAAATAGATACAGCACCATTCTATGCAGCAGCTAGAAAGCCAACAGTTCACCATACAATGGGTGGAGTTAAGATAAACACTAATGCTGAAGTTGTAAATACTAATGGAGAAGTTATTTCAGGATTATTCGCAGCTGGAGAAGTAACAGGAGGAATCCACGGATCAAATAGATTAGGTGGAAATGCTCTTGCAGATATAACTGTATTTGGAAGAATTGCAGGTGAAAATGCAGCTAAAGCAAACAAATAAGAATATAAGCAGATAATAGTTAATCCCCTAAATTGATTATTATTATATAGGCCATAGAAGTTTTCTTCTATGGCCTAATTTATTTAATTGAATAGATAAAGTAAAGTGGTGATTATAGGTACCTTATGATAAAATAGTATAAAATATTAAATAGAATGCAAGAGTATTTCAGGAGTATAGATATGAGCAAATGCACTAGAAAGCAAATAGAAAAAAGAAAACAAATAATTGAGGCTACAAAGAGCATTATGGATGAAATAGGATTTGAAAATGTAACGGTAAGAGGTATATGCAAGGCAGCTAATATTTCTATAGGAACTTTTTATCATTATTTTAATGATAAAGGAGATATAATAATTCAATTATATACAAGTGTTGATGAGTATTTAAGCGAGATTGAGATAGAAAAATTAAGTGATGAAGATGAACTAAAAAATATAATTACATTTTCAGAAGAGTATGGTAGATTCGTAGCTGATAGTGGGTTAAGTGTAGCAAAACAAATATTTGGAGCAGCAATTAATACTGAATCTGATCAGATTTATAGATCTATAGAAAGAGATATAAATAGGATTATATTTAACATAATAAAAAGGGCTAAAGAAAAAGAACAAATTAATACTGACTTTAGTACAGAAGAAATTTCAAATATGATATTAATAAATATTAGAGGAATAGTTTTTGATTGGTGTAAGTTCCAGGGGCAGTATGATTTAGTTGCACAAATAAGAAATAGTATCAGTATATTTGTAAGAGGCATTAAAAGATAGTAAAAATATTTTATAAAAATTAAAGAAGTAGCCTTTGTATTAGCAAAGATTAATATAGTATATAATATTAATTGTATATAAATATAATAAGGGAAGTTGGTGAAATATTGGGAGCGTATATATTTTTAGCAGCATTAATATTTTTTATAAATATGGTATTAGTGTTCTCGTTAATATTTATTGAGAGGAAAGAGCCTGATACTACATGGGCATGGTTATTGATATTATTAATATTACCAGGTATAGGGTTTATAATATATTTAATGTTTGGCCAAAATCTAAGTAGACAAAAATTGTTTAGGGAAAAAAAGATAATAGATAAAGTTAAGACTAAAGCAGTAAAAGAGAAACATGAATTATCTAAAAAGGATGATAAAAAGTTTATAGATAATTATAAGAGCTTAATACTTATGAATTATAATCATTCAGGGTCAATATTTACTAATGGAAATGATGTTAAAACTTATATAAATGGAGAGGATAAGTTTAGAGATCTATTTAATGATATAAGAAACGCTAAAAAATTTATACATATAGAGTACTATATCTTTAGATTTGATGATTTAGGAAAAGCTTTGATAAATGAGCTTAAGTTAAAAATTGAAGAAGGTGTAGAAGTAAGATTATTAGTAGATGGAATGGGCTCTAAGAGTCTTAAAAAGAAAGAAATACGATATATTGAAAGCATAGGAATCAAATTTTCAGTATTTTTCCCAGGAATATTACCTCATATAAATACCCGTATAAATTATAGAAACCATAGAAAAATAGTTGTAATAGATGGAGATATAGGTTATGTTGGTGGATTTAATGTAGGAAACGAATATGTAAATAGAGGAAAACAGTTTGAGTTCTGGAGAGATACTCATATAAGGGTTCAAGGTGAGGCTGTAAATGAATTAAATAAGAGATTTATCTTGGATTGGGATTATGCTGCAGAGGAAAATATAAATGATATGACGGAGTTTTTCCCAGAGCATAAGATTTATGGAGATGTAGGTATGCAAATAGTATCTTCTGGGCCAGACCATATGGAAGAGTATATTAAGAATGCATATATGAAAATTATTAATGATGCCAAAGAATATGTATATATTCAAACACCATATCTAGTTCCAGATGGACCTGTTATAGAAGCATTAAAGATATCAGCATTATCAGGCGTTGATGTAAGGATAATGGTTCCTGGAAAGCCAGATCACTTTTTTATGGAATGGATGTTAAGTGCTAATATTGGACTATTACTTGATTATGGAATTAAATTTTATAGATATCAAAAAGGCTTTATACATGCAAAAACTATAGTATCAGATGGAAAAGTATGTAGTATTGGGACAGCGAATTTGGATATAAGAAGCTTTAAATTAAACTTTGAAGTAAATGCTATTATGTATAATGAGGAAATATCAAAAGAACAAGAAAATATTTTTTATAAAGATCAAGAAAAGTGTAAGCTTGTCACCAAGAAAGAGTACGATAATAGAAGTAGATCCCTTAGAATTAAAGAGTCATTAATAAGGCTAATTGCTCCTATCTTATAAAATGCGTGTTGACAATATGGTTAAAATTGGTATAATTAACACAAGAGAAAAATAAAACATTATACGAGGTATTATTATGAAAGGATTAAGAAAAGAATTATTTGCAAAATTATATAGCTATTTTTACTTTTTTATGTTCTGGGGCTTTTATTTTAGCGCTGGCTATTTCTTTTGCAAAAATAAATATAATTCTATCTTAATGGGAGTATAATAATAGTACACATTTTTATAATGTTATATAAATAAGTGTTAATAATTTTGTTATATCAAAGAGAACTCATTAAGAGTTCTCTTTTTATATTTAAACTCCAAATTTAAATTTGGCTAGTTTGAAATACTCCTACGAACGTATGTGAGTAGCGAGTTTCATTTAAATAGTAAATTTTTAATTTGGAAAGCTTATAGCACACCTACGAGTGAATGCGAGTAGTGTGTTTCATTTAATTATTGACTAAATAAAAGGGGGCAATTTAAATGGTTGTAATTTTAAAACCAAAAACAAGTACAGAGGAGATTAATAAATTAACTAAGGACTTAGAGTCAAAAGGGGTTACAGTTAATCCTGTAATTGGAACAGAGCTTATTATTTTAGGATTAGTAGGAGATACAAGTAAAATAGATCCATGTTATATTGAAGCTAATCCTTATGTAGAGAGAGTAATGCATGTTCAAGAGCCTTTTAAGAAAGCAAATAGAATGTTTCATCCAGAAGATAGTATTATAGATGTAAATGGAAATACTATTGGTGGAAGAAAGATTTCTATTATTGCGGGACCTTGTTCTGTTGAAACTGAAGAACAAATATTAACTGTAGCAGAAGATGTTAAGAAATATGGGGCAAGTTTCTTAAGAGGGGGAGCCTTCAAGCCAAGGACTTCACCTTATAGTTTCCAAGGGTTAAAATATGATGGATTGGAGCTATTAAAGATAGCTAGAAAACAAACAGGATTACCTATAGTGACAGAGATAATGTCACCATATGATATAGATATATTTGCTGAGAATGTAGATGTAATTCAAGTTGGAGCAAGAAATATGCAAAACTTTGACCTTTTAAAAGAACTTGGTAAAATAAATAAACCAATACTTTTAAAGAGAGGTTTATCAGCTACCATAGAAGAATTACTTATGAGTGCTGAATATATAATGGCAGGTGGTAATGAGAATGTAATTCTTTGTGAAAGAGGAATAAGAACATTTGAAACTTATACTAGAAACACTTTAGATTTAAGTGCGATACCTGCAATTAAAAAGTTAAGCCATTTACCGGTAATAGTAGATCCAAGCCATGCTACAGGAAAGTGGTGGATGGTTGAGCCTTTAGCAAAAGCTGCAGTTGCAGTAGGTGCAGATGGACTTATAATAGAAGTACACAATGACCCACAAAAAGCATGGTGTGATGGACAACAATCAATTAAACCGGAATTATTCAGAAATATTATGAATGATTTAAGAGTAATAGCAGAGGCAGTTGGTCGCGAAATTTAGGAGGAGTAAAAATGGATTTAGTTGTTGATTTAGGGGAAAGAAGCTATCCTATTATAATAGAAGATGGATTATTAGATAGAGTTGATGTTGAGATAAAGAAAGTCTTTAATGGTAATAAGATATTTATATTAACTGATAATAATGTTAATAAGTATTATGGAGATGTTATTTATTCAAAACTAGAAGAAGTAGGTTATGAAGTTAAAAAACATGTATTACCTGCTGGTGAAGAAAGTAAGAGCTTCTTTACCTTACCAGAGGTTTATAATTCATTATTAGAATTTAATCTTACTAGAAGTGATTTGATAATTACTTTAGGTGGTGGAGTAATTGGAGACCTTGGAGGGTTTGTTGCATCAACTTATCTTAGAGGTGTTAGCTTTGTCCAAATACCAACATCACTTTTAGCTCAGGTTGATAGTAGTGTTGGAGGGAAAGTTGCAGTTGATTTAGAAAAAGGAAAAAATCTTGTAGGTAGCTTCTATCATCCTAAGTCAGTACTAATAGATCCATTAGTATTAAAGACTTTAGATAAGAGATTCTTAATTGATGGAATGGCTGAAGTTATTAAGTATGGATGTATAAAGGATAAAGAACTTTTTAAATATCTTGAAAATATTAATGATTATAATGAATTAATCAACAATATTGGAATTATTATCCACAGATGCTGTGGTATAAAAAGGGAAGTTGTGGAAAAAGATGAGAGAGATAATGGAGAAAGAATGTTATTAAATTTCGGTCATACTATAGGTCATGCAATAGAGCAATATTATAATTACTCTAAATATACTCATGGAGAAGCTGTGGCTATAGGAATGTATAATATTTCTCTTATAAGTGAAAAGTATGGTCTTACACAGGTAGGTACAAGTGTGAAAATAAGAAGTATTTTAGAAAAATATGACCTTCCATATAATATGGATATTGATATAGAAAATATTTTAGATACTATGAATTTAGATAAAAAGAAATTAGGTAAAAAGTTAAATTTAATTATTTTAAAGGAAATAGGAAAATCTGAAATTTATAAAACTACAAATGAGTTTTTCAAAAAGTAAAGGTGAGATATTATGGCAGATTTAAAAGTATATCCATCAAAATTAGAAGGAAGTATAAAAGTACCTCCTTCTAAGAGTATGGCACATAGAGCGATAATTTGTGCAGGTCTTAGTGATGGAAAAAGTAAAATTGATAATATAGATTATTCTGATGATATAATTGCAACTATTGAAGGGATGAAAGCTTTAGGTGCTAATATTATTAAAAAAGGTGACAGTTTAGAGGTAGAAGGCATATATTCATCTTCATTAAATAGAAAAGTAGAGAGAGTTATTGATTGTAATGAGTCAGGGTCTACTTTAAGATTTTTAGTTCCAATAGCATTATTAATCCCTGGTAAAAGTAAATTCATAGGAAGAGGTAATTTAGGGAAAAGACCTTTAAAGACTTATTATGAAATATTTGATAAGCAAGGAATTAAATATTCTTATGAAAATGAAAAGCTTAATCTAGATGTAGAAGGAAATTTAAAAGGTGGAGAGTTTTATGTTGAAGGTAATGTAAGTTCTCAATTTATTACTGGATTACTTTTTACACTTCCATTATTGAAGGAAGATTCAAAAATAGTAATAACTACAGAGATGGAATCTAAAGGATATATTGATTTAACACTATCAGCTATGAAAGAGTTTGGAATTGATATAATTAATAATGATTATAGAGAATTCATTATAAAAGGAAATCAAAAGTATACTTCTAGAGATTATAGAGTTGAAGGTGATTATTCTCAAGGAGCATTCTTCTTATGTGCAAATGCATTAGGGAATGATATTGAAGTAAAAGATTTATCTCTTAAATCCCTTCAAGGAGATAAAGAAGTAGTAGATATATTAGAGAGAATGGGTGTTGAATTTATCAATTCTGAAAATGGTATTAGAAGCAAAGTTAAGAATGAAATTAATTCAACGATAATAGATGGATCTCAGTGTCCAGACATAATACCAGTACTAGCTGCAACGGCTGCGTTGGCAAAGGGAAGAACAGAAATAATAAATGCGAGTAGGCTAAGAATTAAAGAGTGTGATAGATTAGCTGCCGTAAATAGCGAATTATCAAAGCTTGGAGTAAATGTGGTAGAAAATGAAGATGGACTAATTATTGATGGTATTGATAGTTTAGATGGTGGTATTGAAGTTTGGAGCCACAAAGATCATAGGATAGCAATGACATTAGCAATAATTGCTACTAGATGTAAGAATCCTATAATTATAAAGGATTATGAATGTATAGCTAAATCTTATCCAAATTTTTTTGAAGACTATAAAATGTTAGGAGGTAAAGTAGATGAGTGGAATGTGGGGAAGTAAAATAAAGATATCTATATTTGGTGAATCCCATGGAAATGCTATAGGAATAAATATTGATGGATTACCTAGTGGGTTAGAATTAAATTTAGAAGATATAGCTTATGAAATGAGAAGAAGAGCTCCAGGTAAGAGTCCATTATCTACAGCTAGAAGTGAAGAAGATATTCCAGAAATATTGAGTGGATATTTTAATGGAAAAACTACAGGAACACCTCTTTGTGCAATTATAAGAAATACTAATACAAGATCAAAGGATTATAGTCTTTTAAAGGATGTAATGAGACCAGGTCATGCAGATTATAGTGGAAATATTAGATATAACGGTTTTAATGATTATAGAGGTGGAGGGCATTTTTCGGGAAGAATAACTGCACCTTTAGTTTTTGCAGGAGCTATATGTAAGCAAATATTAAAAGAAAAAGGTATAGTAGTAGCAGCTCATGTTAAGTCAATAAAGGATATTAAAGATAAGAGTTTTCTTGATTCAGATATAGATTTAAATTCTGTAGAGGCATTAAAAACTTTTGAGTTACCTTTAATAGATAAAAGTATTGAAGAGAATATGAGAAAAGAAATATTAGAAGCTAAGGAAGATATGGATTCAGTAGGTGGAACTATTGAATGTGGTGTATTTGGAATAAATCCAGGTGTAGGAGATCCATTTTTTGATTCAGTAGAATCAACATTAGCTCATCTTTTATTCTCAGTACCGGCTGTAAAAGGTGTTGAATTTGGACGAGGATTTGAATTGACTAATATGAGAGGTTCTCAGGCTAATGATGAGATATATTATGAAGATGGAAAAGTTAAAACTAGAACTAATAATAACGGTGGAATATTAGGGGGAATAACTAACGGTATGCCAATAATATTTACAACTGCCATAAAACCAACTTCATCTATTGGAAAAGAGCAGAAAACAGTAAATATTAATACAAAAGAAAATACAATATTAAAGGTTGAAGGAAGGCATGACCCTTGTATAGTTCAAAGAGCTATCCCAGTGATAGAGGCTGTTACTGCAATTGGAATATTAGAGCTATTATCGTAAAGTGAAAAGTTTAGATTGCGCAAAAGGTAAAAGGATTACCCTTGGTAATAGAGAAAAGTTTTGCTATACGAAAGGGGAAAAGTTGCCTAAGACAAGATTATGGTTTTGATTTGCAAAAGGTGATAGATTCCATTTGAATAGTGATGCTTTTGCTTTGCAAAAGGTAAAATAATTGCAGTTGGAAATTGAGATAGAGGAATGAACGTAGAGAAATATAAATAGAAGTGAGGTGGAGATTATGGATCTTTCAGATTATAGGAAGGAAATTGATGAGATAGATGAAGAGATGACTAGGCTTTTTGAAAGGAGAATGGATATCTCTGTTAAGGTTGCAGAATATAAAATTAATAATAAATTACCTATCTTTAATGGTGGAAGAGAAGCTGAAGTAATTCATAAAAATGTTAAAAGGTTAAAAAATTCAAGCTATGAATCATTAATAAGAAAGTATTTTAATCATTTAATGGAGTTAAGTAGAGCACTTCAACAAAGGAGATTTAATGAATGTAATAATTGCTCTACAGAAGCAAATGGAAAAATTAGAGATGGTAAGTTAGGATTTCAAGGTTTAGAAGGCTCTTTCAGTGAAGAAGCAATGATAAAGTATTTTGGAGAAGAGAGAGAAACATCTCACTATGAAACTTTTGAAGACGTATTTGAAGCTTTAAAAAATAATGAAATAGATTATGGAATTTTACCGGTAGAAAACACTTCAACTGGTGCTATAACAGAAGTTTATGACCTTATGAATAAATATGGTTTTTATATAGTTGGAGAAGAGTGTATTAAGATAAATCAACATCTTATAGGATTAGAAGGAGCTACTTTAGATAATATAAAGGAAGTTTATTCACATCCACAAGGTTTTCAACAAAGTAGTGAATTCTTGAAAACTAATAAACAGTGGATATGTATACCTTACTACAATACAGCAACAAGTGTTAAAAAAGTATATGATTTAAATGATATAACAAAAGCAGCTATAGGAAGTGAAAGAGCTGCTAAGCTATATGGGCTTAAAATATTAGCTCATAATATAAATAACCAATATGAGAATCAGACTAGATTTTTAATAATAGGTAGAAATTTAGAATTTGATGAAAATTCAGATAAAGTAAGTGTTGTTTTTTCATTAGAAGATGAAGTGGGAACATTATATAGTCTCTTAAAGCACTTTGCAGAAAATAACATAAACTTAAAGAATATTGAATCAAGACCAATTAAGAACTCACCTTGGAAGTATTTATTGTATGTAGATTTTGAGGGGAATTTAAATAGTATTGAAGTTAAAAATGCTTTGAAATTAATTCAAAAGAATAGTGGGTATTTTAAGTTGCTTGGTAATTATAAAAAATTTAGCTAATTAGGAGTTAATGTTATGGATTTTTTTGGGCTATTAGGAGAAAAATTAAGTCATAGTTTATCACCTGAAATTCATGGTACTATATTGAAAAGTATAGATAAATGTGGAGAGTATAAGCTTTTTGAAATAGAAAGAGATAAATTAGGTGAATTTATTGAAGCAGTTAAGCTTTTTAATGTAAGAGGATTTAATATTACTATACCTTACAAACAAGAAATAATGAAATATTTAGATTTTGTATCTGAAGAAGCTAAAAGAATTGGGGCTGTTAATTCTGTAGTATTAAAAGATAATAAACTATATGGATATAACACAGACTACTTTGGATTTGGAGCTACTTTTGAGAGGAAAAAAATTACTTTTAAAGATAAGATAGCAGTAATCTTAGGAACAGGTGGAGCTTGCAAAGCAGCTTTAACATATATTTTAGATAATGAAATAAAAGAATTATATTTAGTTAGTAGAAATCCGAAGGATGTAAGCTTGAATGTGGATGATAAGAGGTTGAAAGTTATTAGCTATGATGAATTAAAGTGTATAAAAGGCAATATTATTATTAACTCTACGCCTGTTGGCATGTATCCTAATAAAGATAGATGTCCGATAGGAAAGGATATAATTGATAATTATGATGTAGTAATGGATCTTATATATAATCCATTAGAAACTAAATTTTTAGAGTATGGAAGAGAGAAAGAAAAGATAACTTTAGATGGTCTTTATATGTTAGTAGCTCAAGCTGTAAAAGCTCAGGAGATATTCCAAGAAATTAATATTGATGATGAGATAATAGATAATATATACCGAGACTTACAAGATAAATTTAAGTAATTGAGGGTGTTATTATGGAAAAGACTAAAAAAAATATTCTTTTAATAGGAATGATGGGTTGTGGTAAGACAACGTTGGGAAAGATATTAGCTAAAAAATTATCTTATGACTTTATTGATATGGATAGTTATATTGAAGAAATATCAAATGATACAATTTCTAATTTATTTAAAGTAAGTGAAGATAATTTTAGAAATTGGGAAACAGAGAGCTGTAGAAGATTAAGTAAACTAAAAGGGACTGTTATTTCAGCTGGTGGAGGAATAATAAAAAAAGATATTAATATGAAGCTATTTGATGAAAATAGTATAATAGTTTTTATAGATAGACCAATAGAGAACATTTTGGAAGATATAGATGTATCTAAAAGACCTTTACTGTCTGATGGAAAAGAAGTATTATATAAGCTAAAAGAAGAAAGATATGATTTATATAATAAGTATTGTGATTATAGGATTGTTAATGATGGAAGTATAGAAGAGGCTTTATATGGAATTGTTGAAGTTATTGAGAAGAATTAAAGTAAAGTGCGAATCACTTTGGTGAAAAGTTTGACTACGTCAAAAAGGAAAAAGTCACTGACATGACAGTGAAAATATTGCTTATGGCAATAGTGAAAAATGTTTATATTGGTACTTTTCACTTTAACTTAAGTTAACTTTTTACTGCTACAACAGTATCTTATTCATCTCGATGTAGTCGACTTTTCACTGTGAAGTTTGCTTCGCACTTTATTTAGGAGGCGGGATTTTAAGTGAAGGTAATGGTAATAAACGGACCTAATTTAAACATGGTTGGAGTTCGTGAAAAAGGTATTTATGGTACTAGAAGCTTTGAAGATATATGTGATTATATAAAAGATGAAGCTAATAAAAGAAATATAGAAGTAGAGCTTTATCAAAGTAATATAGAAGGGGATATAATAAATCAAATTCATAAATGTTACTATGAAGATTTCGATGGTATTATTATAAACCCAGGAGCTTATACGCATTATAGTTATGCAATACATGATGCTATAAAAAGTGTAAATATAAACACTGTAGAAGTTCATCTATCTAATATACACGCAAGAGAAGAGTTTAGACATAAATCTGTAACAGCACCAGCATGCATAGGACAAATATGTGGGTTTGGAGAAATTGGGTATATCTTAGCAATGGATGCGTTAAAAAAAGTTAATAGTTAAGAATTAACAAATAAGAGTTAAGAATGAAACTATTAACTATTCATTATAAAAAGGAGTGATAGTATGATAGTTGTAATGAATCCAAATGTAACAGATTCAGATATAGATATTGTAAAAAAAGAGTTAGAAAGTAAGGGGTTAAGCGTTCATTTATCACAAGGAAGTACTTATTGCATAATTGGAATAGTTGGAGATGCTTCAAATATAGATCCAGATAAGTTATTAACTTTTGATGGAGTAGATAAGGTACTAAAAGTACAACATCCTTTTAAGAAAGCAAATAGATTATTTAAGCCAGAAGATTCTATAGTTAAAGTAGAAAATACTTTAGTCGGAGGAAATAATTTAGGAATTATGGCAGGACCATGTTCTGTAGAAAGTGAAGAACAAATAATAGATATTGCTAAAAAAGTTAAGGCTTCAGGTGCAAACTTCTTAAGGGGGGGAGCATTTAAGCCAAGAACTTCACCATATAGCTTCCAAGGATTGGAGCTTGAAGGATTAAGATTATTAAAGTTAGCAAAAAAAGAAACTGGACTTCCTATAGTTACAGAAATAATGTCAACAGATTACATAGATGATTTTGTTAGAGAGGTAGATGTAATTCAAGTTGGTGCAAGAAACATGCAAAACTTTGACCTTTTAAAACAATTAGGGAAAACTAACAAGCCTATTTTATTAAAAAGAGGATTATCAGCGACCATTGAAGAATGGTTAATGTCAGCTGAGTACATAATGGCTGGTGGTAATGAAAATATTATTCTTTGCGAAAGAGGAATAAGAACTTATGAGGGATATACAAGAAATACTTTAGATTTAAGTGCAGTTCCTGTAGTAAAGAGATTATCACATTTACCAATTATAGTTGACCCAAGTCATGCAGCAGGATATTGGTATTTAGTTGAGCCGTTAGCAAAAGCTGCAATTGCGGCAGGAGCAGATGGACTTATGATAGAAGTTCATAATAATCCACAATGTGCTTTAAGTGATGGACAACAATCTATAAAACCAGAATCATTTGACCAACTTATGAAGAAGATTAAGGTGTTGGCTGAAATGGAAGGAAAAAGAATTTAATATAGTTAATAGTTAAAAGATAAGAATAAATAGTTATAGCTAATACTATACAAAAGTTTTTATAAATTAATTTTAAAGTCAGCGTAAGCTGACTTTCTTCATACATTATTAACTATTAATCGTTAAGTGAATAAAAGGGGGCTATTTATGAATATTGTTATAATAGGACTTGGTGTGATTGGCGGAGGATATGCTATGGCATTAAAGGAAGCTGGTTATACTGAAGTATATGGGGTAGATAATAACATAGAAACATTAGAAAAGGCTAAGTTTTTAGGAATAATTAAAGAAGGTTGCCTTACAGGTGAAAGTGTTATTCCTAAGGCAGATTTAATAGTTTTGGCTGTTTATCCTGATTTAGTTAAAAAGTTTATTCAAAATAATATAAAGTTATTTAAAGATGGATTAGTTATTACTGATGTAACAGGAATTAAGGAACCTTTTATAGAGGAAGTAACAGAGATACTTCCAGATAATATAGATTTTGTTTTTGGACATCCTATGGCAGGACGAGAAAAAAAGGGAATAGATTATGCTACTAATACTGTATTTAAAGGAGCGAATTATCTTATAACTGTAACTCCAAAAAATAAAGAGAAAAATATAAGTTTAATTGAAGATTTAGCATATAAGATGGGCTTTAAAAGGGTTAAGAAAATAAGTCCAGAATATCATGATGAAATGATTGCTTTTACGAGTCAACTTCCACATGCATTAGCTGTGGCATTGATTAATAGCGATATAGAAGGTAGAGATACTGGAAGCTTTATTGGTGATAGTTATAGAGAATTAACTCGTATAGCTAATATTAATGAGACACTTTGGAGTGAACTATTTTTAGGGAATAAGAATAATTTAATTGTATCAATAGAAAATTTCCAAAGGGAGCTTGAAAGTATAAAAGAATGTATTAAGAACGATAATAAAGAGGGTCTAGAAAAATTATTTATAAAATCCACAAAGAGAAGAGAAAATTTATAAATTTTAGGAGGGTATTTATGTATTGTGAGAACTGTGGAATGGTAGTGAGTGATAATAGTAATTTTTGCTCAAATTGTGGGGCTAAAGTTAAAAAGCCTATACTAAAATGTAGTAACTGTGGAGCAGATGTTAAAGAATATGATACTGTCTGTGAAAAATGCGGACAAATAATAGAGCGAAAAACAAGCAATCATACTAAAAGCTCTACAGATGTAGAAGTATCATCAGTTAACTCAAATGCAAATAGCAACAGTACAGCTCAAAATACAAATGTTAATAAAAAACAAAAGTCTAAAGTTGTTGCTGGGATTTTAGGTGTTTTAGTTGGACCTTTCGGAGTTCATAGATTTTACTTAGGATATATAGGTATAGGAGTACTTCAATTAATATTAACATTTTTAAGTTTTGGATTAGCAAGTCTTTGGGGATTTATAGAAGGTATATTAATTCTTTGTGGTGTTGGAATCACAGAAGATGCTGATGGAGTACCACTTTCGGACGATTAAAATCGTGGTGAAAGGTTCCTACGGCAGATAAAAGGTCAGTTATGCTGAGGTGAAAAATTAGTTGCACTAAAATGAAAAATAATCTTTTACGAAGTAAAATAGGGAAAAATTTTGAGTTTGCATAAGTAAAAAGGGCGATTAACGCCCTTTTGTTTTACCTTGTATTCCTCTTTCGGCTAATATATCGTAAATAGTTTGAGAAGTTGTATCTTCTAATGTATATCCTAATAGCTTAACTATTTCTTCAAGTTTTTCAACAGAAGTTGTTTCGATTTCTAGGTAAGGAAAAGGACAGAAGCTTTTATCATTTATATCTATTTCTACAAGTGAATCATTAATTTTATAGCTTTCTCTATATTTGGATATAGACTCTTGAAGTTTAAGTCCTAAAGAAGTGAAAATTCTTCTAGCCATTTCTTTATTATCAACTATAACCTCATTTTCTTCCATAACTTTAAATGTATCTTGACTTAACATTTTTTTAGTAGTCATAAAAACTGTCTCTTTACCTTGTATTCTATCTACTGTAGTTCTTATTCTAGCATATCCTTTAGCAGATAAAAGTCTACCATCTTCAAAATCATATATTTCATTTACTTGGTCTTCAGATTTAACTTTTTCTCCACCAAGTGAAATCAGTTTATTTCTTATATCATCAACATCAATATCTACGATTCTTGTTTCTAATTCTTTCATTCAAAATACTCCCTTCAAATGTCATTAAAAATATTATAAACTAATGCTATAATAATAGCTATAATAATATATGTTTGACTACAATAGTAAGAGGTGTAAGGTATGGAATACATTAATGATATAAATATTCAAGAAGCTGTGATACATATTTTAGATAGTAATAGCGATGAGCCTATCTTAAATGAGTATAATTTAGAGTTGACTGAAGATATTTATAAATTTTTATATAGGCATATTGAGAAATGCTTAAAGGATGAAGAGTTAAAGACAGCTGTATTTAATCCAGAAAGAAATATAGTAAAAGAAATAGTACAGGATTATTTAAATGGAATAGATAAAGATATGATAACTTTATCTAGAGAACTAGCAAGACAACTTTTCGTAATAATGAAGGGAAATGTAAACATACCATCTTGTGATTTGATAGTTGCATTTTTGATAACGGACCAAGGACCTTTAATAGCAATATTAAAGATGGATTATGTTAAAAACTTTACTCATCAAGTTGATTTTGTTGGGGATAAAATAGGAATCGGAATAGTACCTCAAGCAGCAGGTCTTCCAGGTAGTTCTCAAAGAATACAGAAGGCGGCATTTATTAAACCAATAAGAGATGATCAAAGATTTGATTTATGGGTAATTGATAAACAGAAGAAGAGTAAAGAGGATGATGAATATGGAGCAAACTATTTTTTAAATAGTTTCTTAGGTTGTACAATAGTTGCTAATAATAGAGATATGACAAAAACTTTCTTAAAGGCTGCAGAAACTTGGACTAGAAGTAATGTAACAGAGGATGCAGATAAGGCAGAAAGAATAAGAACTACTATAAAGAGTAAGCTAAAGGAAGAGGATTCAATAAGTATAGATGATATTTCAAATCAGCTTTTCAAAGAAGAGCCTAAAGCAAAAGAGGAGTTTGCTACATTTGTTAAAGGACATGGATTAGAAGATGAAATTGTAGTTGATAAAATGTGGGTTGAAAAGAAGCTAAAAAGAATTAGATTAAAAATAGATAAGGAAATTGATTTATATATTGATGAAGAGGCATATCATGATCCAACTAAATTTGAGATTCAAAGAAATGGTGATGGAAGTATAAATATGATTATAAAACATGTAATTAATTATATTGAAAAATAGAGTAAAACAATTGGTGGTATCGCAAAATAGATAAATATATTTTGCGATACCACCTTATATTTTTATATATTTAGGGAGTACACTATTTAATTACTTTGCAGCCTCAGTTAAACACTGAACAACAGCCTTCTTAATACGCTCTGAAGTTAAAGTAGCTCCAGATACTGCTTCCACATCTACAGAGTTTGTTTCAACTATTTTTGCAGGAATATCTTTGATAGCTCCAGATGCGACTGCTTCCGTTTCTTTGTTATCTCCTACAACAACCTCTGATATTTTACCATCAGCAATTGTTACATTTACAGTCATTGGACCTTCTTGTCCATCAACTGTTGCTTCATATTTTCCATCTTTAAGTTCTTTACTCATATCAAATTCATTTTCACTAGTTTTATCTTTAATAAATAATTCCTCATCTAACATGTTTTCAGCTGGTTTAACTTCGTAGCCAGTTGCAGGTTCAGTTGACATAGCATGTCTAGCAGCTAAACGACCAAATGCTACTGGTCCCATAACTCCTGTACCACCAGAAACGAATTTACCCCAGATACCACCTACAACTTCTCCAGCAGCGTATAAACCAGGAATTGCAGTACCAGATGCATCTAATACTTGTAAATCTGTATTAGTTTGAATTCCACCTAAAGTCATTATACATAAAGCATTAAGACGTACTGCATAGTACTTTTGACCTTCTATTTTGTTGTTAGCTAATTTAAATGTGTTGAAGTTTTCATCATAACTACGACCGAATTCATCAGTTTCACCAGCTTCAACTGAAGCGTTGTATGAGTCTACAGTAGCTTGTAATTTCTCTACTGGAACTTCTATCATTTCAGCTAATTCTTCTAAAGAGTCTGCTTCATAAAGTGCGTGTTTTCCTGGAGCACCTTCAGCACCAAATCTTAAATCATACATACCAGCCGCATTATTAGCACGTAAGTCTTCTAATATTTTATCTGTGAATATATCAAATTGAACTGCATCTGGTTGTTCTTCAAGGGCAACTTCTCTTATTGATGGATTAGCTTCTGTTTCATTTACAAAACGCTCTCCCTCTTTATTTACAACTATACCACCAGTTTTCCAAGTGTAAGTTGAAGCTATAATTCCAGTTGTTGGATCATCTTTACTAGCAAGACCCATAGGGAACGTTGGTATATATCCCATTATTTCATCATCTTGTAAAGCTCCACCAACTTTTTGCATCATTAATAAACCATTTCCATCAGCTGTTGCTGGACTTCCAGTAATGTAGCTTCCACCATAAGTAGCGTATTTAGCCATAAGCTTATGGTTAGCAGAATATCCACCTGTAGCTACGATAATACCTTTTTTACTATTGTAACGAGTAACTTTTCCAGTTTGAGTATTTTCACCGCATACGCTAAGTACTTGACCTTCGTCGTTAGCAATTAAATCAGTAGCTTTTGTTAAGTATTCAACTTCAATTTTGCTGTTTGATTTAAGAAGGCCATCTAATACTTCATGTAATGGTGATTTATAATTAGTTTTATCTTTTGCTTGTGCTTTATAAGTACGTTGAATAGAGTAAAGTGCATGCTCAGGAGCAAAAACTGCACGATTTCCTTGCTGATCTTTCGTAAACTCATATTCGCTTAATCCATTATCCCAAAGCCATTGGAATGCATCCTTATCTTCTTCAACAAATATTTCAATCATTTCTCTATTAGGTTTTCCACCAAAGTCACTTCCAGTGTTCATTATATCTTCTACAAACGATTCAAGAGTATCTTCAATTCCATCTTCCTCTTGAATGATTGTTTCAGCAGCTGACATTGATCCACTAGTAAAGTTTAGTGATCCCCCAGTTTTATTAGTAGCTTCAAGAATAATAACCTTTTCAGCTCCATTGTTAACAGCCTCTAAAGCTGCAGATAAACCTGCTGCCCCTGCACCTACGATAACAAGATCTGCAGATTTCTCATCATCAAATTTAATTTCTTGTGTTTGTAGATTCGTATCATCATTACCAGATGTGCTTGTACATCCAGTAAACGAACCAACAGTAATTGCTACTGATAATAGTAGTAGTAAAGCTTTTTTTATCATTTAATTATTCCCCCTTATTGAATATGTTAACATAATAACATAATTGTATTTTTTTTAACAATAATATTTCTGTTTTAAAACTTATACAAATCATAACCAAACTTTCCAAAATAATGATATAATTAGAATTAATTTTATACATGAGGTGAACTATGAATAATAAAAAAATAAACTATTTTCCAGTGCTTGAAGAAGATCGTGTATCAAGGTATTTAGCAGCTCTTAAATATAAACTAATTACTTTTGGAATATGGCAGCAAAATGAAGATGTTCCCATGCATAATGAAGTTCTTGGACATTTTAAATTTATATATATAACTAATGGTTCTTGTACCCTGACTATAGGGAACGTAGACTATGAGGTTAAAAGTGGAGATACTCTATTATTTCCTCCTTTTATAACTTATCGTGCAACCTGTCATCAAGGTGAAGAGCTTAAATTTTATTTTTTACACTTTGATGTGGCTCCTGTTGACAAAAGAAATCTTTTAACCATGTTATTAGACTTACAGGATATTGCTATATACAAGGGGTTAATTACAGAGCGTTCTATAGCTAACCTTGGAAATCTTAATCAACAGCTTTTAGATAATAAACCTGGGATTTATTATAATATAAGCAACCTATTACATAGTACAATCTTTGCTGCTCTAAACGCTTCTGAACCAAGTGATTTATTAGGTCTAGCCAGTGAAGTAGCTGCAACAAATGAAGAACTTATAATTCAAGATTGTGCAAAATATATTGATACTTATATCCATGAACAAATACAAGTTGACGACCTTTGTCGCCATGTTAATGTATCACAAAGTTATCTATACAAATGTTTTACAACTGTTTTGGGAGTATCTACTAAGGATTTCATACAAAAGCATAAGCTGAGAAAAATAAGTGTAGAACTATTATCGAAAAGTATACCTTTACAAGAACTTGCAGATAAATATGGATTTTCCTCTGCAAATCATTTTAGTACAGTATTTAAGAAATATTATGGATGTTCCCCAAGTGTTTATAAACAAAAGCACCTAGAAAAGTTTAATTTAGAAAATAGTATATAATAAAAAAGCTAGCCTTTCTTCTGATTAGTGAGAAGAGGGACTAGCTTATTATTGTACGCTGATTGTGCTAGTAGATGAAACTAAAACATTAATTTAACTAATACAACCGTGACAATTTGAATAGAATATATTTATATATAAAAACTATTAAGTAGTGCATAAATATATTTTTTGATAGTTTTAAAATTAGAAGATATTCTCAATATTTGGAACCTGTAGTTCTTTCATGTGTTTAGTACTATATTTTAATAAATGAAGAGAAGCTTCACTTTCGCTTATATCATCATTTTCAAGGTATACTGAAAGCTTTAAAGCTTCATTTAACATAACATCATAATCCATATGGTTTATGTATATAGCGGCTATAGCACCTCTATCTTGAATCATATCAAATAAATCCATTGCTTTTTCAAAACTTACTTCTACATTATCAGTTTTTATTGACTCTTCCATTTCATCACAGATGTTAACTATATCAGTACAAAGACTTTTAAATTTAAAATCAGCATAAAACAAAAAAATAATTAAGGCTAAGAAAAGTGAAATTGAAATTAATGAATTTTTTATTTAAAACACCCCTTTTCATAGTCATCATACAGTTGGCATATAATTTTACCATTAGTATCTGTCATATATAGAAGTACATCCTTTATAGAATTTATTCCATGTTTTTTTAATTCAGCCTCTATCCAATATTTATTTTTACCACTAGTAGTTAAAGAATTCTTATTTACGTGGCCATCTAACACATAAATAACTGGAAGACGAGGTCTTTGATTGGAAGAACTACTAGTAGTTTTATTTGGACTATTACTTCCTTGAATATTAATAGTAGAAGTTCCGCTATTAGCAGGTGGTGAACTAGAAGAATTTGCCTTAGAAGAACTATTTTGACTAGAATCACCAGATGAGCTACTAGATTGCGATTGGTTTTCTTTAGATGAACTAGATTCTGAGGAAGCGTCATAAGTTAAAAAAGACATTTGCCCATTATTCTCTAATATCCCATATTCGATTTCATTTAAATCAAAATAGCCAGCTAATCGTAACTCTTCCATAAGTTCGTCTAAGTTAATCTGTTGACTTTTCAAAGCTTTAAAATTTATCTTACCTTTACAAATTAGTATACTTGGTTCACCTTCAAGAAATTTTCTTGCAGCTTGACTTTTTAATTGAAGCTGAGTTAATACAGTCTTAATAAATAGTAATGTTACAATAGGTATAATTCCTAAGATTAATGGTAATCTCGTGTCTTGCATTGGTAAAGCTGCTAAATCTGATATCATTATTGTTATTACAAATTCGTAAGGCTGAAGTTCTCCAATTTGTCTTTTTCCCATTAGTCTCATCACCAGTATTACTAACGCATATAAAAAGATAGTTCTAATTAATACAATAAACATTTAATCACCACCTCTATTTATGTATTATTAGTAAAAAGAAGTATTTTATTCTAAAAAATATGGTTAAAGTAAGCAAAAAAATTATAAATTAATAGAATAATAAATCATAAAGTATATAATAAAAGTATAGAATGGCAAGATTATAGATATAGAAAAGAGGAAGGAGGAATATTATGAATGAATACAAAATACAAATAGGGCAAGAACAATATGTAAACTGTAAAGAAGGAACTAAGTTTATAGATTTAGTTGGTAAATACTATAATGGTAAAGTGTTGGATATAGCTATATGTAAATTAAATAACAAATATTATGAATTGGGTGAAAATGTACCATGTTGTGGCAAGTTAACTATGATACCTTTTACTAGTGTTGATGGAATGAAGGTATATGCAAGGACGTTGCAATATGTTTTTATTAAGGCAACATTAGATTTATTTAAAGATGCAAAGATAGTTATACAACACAGTATAGATAAAGGAATATTTGGAGAGATTCATAAGATAACTCCTCTAGATGAAGAAGATATAAATAAAATAAAAAATAGAATGAAAGAAATAGTAAACAAAAATATTCCAATAAATAAGGTTAAAGTTAAAAGAGAAAAAGCTATAGATATATTTAAATCTTATGGGATGGATGATAAGGTGCTTTTATTGGAGCAAGTAAATTTTGAATCTGTAAGTTTATATGAACTTGATGGAAGATATGACTATTTCTATGGATACATGGCACAAAGTACTGGAGTTATTAAAGCCTTTGATGTTATGTACTATGACCCAGGATTTATTTTAAGATATCCCTTAGAGGAAGATATAAATACTTTAGTTAAATTCAAAGAACAGAAAAAATTAGCAAGTATTTTTATGGAAACAGAAAGATGGTTAAATATTTTAGGTGTAGGAGAAGTAGGTTCTTTAAATGAAAAAATAATAAATGGAGATTTAGCAAGTTTAATAATGACTTCTGAGGCGCTTCATGAAAAGAAGATAGCAGAAATTGCTGATAAAATATTTAATAGAAGAGATACTAGAATAGTATTAATAGCAGGACCTAGCTCTTCAGGTAAAACCACATTTGCCAATAGATTGGCGATACAATTAAGAGTAAATGGACTTATTCCAATTCCGATATCTTTAGATGATTATTTTGTCAATAGAGAAGATACGCCTATCGATGAAGATGGAGAATATGATTTTGAAACAATTCAATCTGTAGATATAAAATTATTTAATGAACAACTAAGAGAAATTTTAAAAGGTAATGAAGTAGAACTTCCAACATTTAATTTTTTAACAGGAAAGAGAGAATGGATAGGAAATAAAATAAAGTTACCTCAAAATGGGGTAGTGATAATTGAAGGAATACATGGATTAAATCCTATTTTAACTTCTGAAATTGATGATAAGTATAAATTTAAGATTTATATTTCTGCATTAACACAATTAAATTTAGATAATCATAATAGAATATCAACTACAGATGTGAGAAGAATACGAAGAATAGTTAGAGATCATTTATCAAGGGGGCATGAAGCTGAAGATACGTTAAAGATGTGGCCTAAGATAAAAAGAGGTGAGCAAAAAAATATATTTGTTTATCAAGAAGAAGCCGATGTTATGTTTAATTCCACTTTAGTATATGAGTTATGTGTTCTTAAAAAAGCTGCATTAGAGGAATTAAATAAGATAGATGAAGATAATACTATATATAATGAGGCAAAAAGGTTAAAATCTTTTTTAGGATTTTTTAAAGAGATTGACTATGATTTAGTGCCACAGAATTCAATATTAAGGGAGTTTATTGGAGGAAGTATTTTTTATAAATATTAATTTACTTTTTATTACTAATAAAATAATACTAGCATAAATAAGAAAATTTTGTTAATGTAAGATAAAGAATATTAAACAATGGGATTATGGTATAAAAAGAACTATAGATAAGGAGAGAAGAGATATGAAAACAGTTGGTGTATTTGATATACTTGGACCAATAATGGTTGGACCATCATCATCACATACTGCAGGATCTGCAAGACTTGGAAAAGTAGCTAGATCTATTGCAGATGCTGATATTAAAGAAGTAACATTTCTATTACATGGATCTTTCGGTAAGACTTATAAGGGACATGGAACTGATAGAGCCTTAGTTGCTGGAATATTAGGCATGGAACCAAGTGATTTAAGATTGAGAGATTCATTAAATATTGCAAGAGAGCAAGGTATAGATATAAGGTTTAAAGAAACAGATTTAGGAGAATCACATCCTAATACAGTTAAATTTTTAATAACAGGTAAAGAAGGAAAACAATACGAAATGGTAGGATCATCTATAGGAGGAGGAAGTATAGAAGTATCCGAGGTAAATGGCGAAAAAGTTGAATTTACAGGTGCTTATCCAACTATAATAATATCTCATGTAGATGTACCGGGAGTAGTATCTAATGTAACAAAATTACTTTACGATCATGCTATAAATATTGCCTTTATGAAAGTTTTTAGAAGTCAAAAAGGCAAAGAAGCAACAATGGTATTTGAGGTTGATAATGAAGTTACTGATGAGATTATAGAAGAAATTAAAATAATGGAATCTATTAATAAAGTAATTAGAATCAATCCAATTAAGGGCGGTGAATAAAAATGATAGTAGCAAGATCAGGCGAAGAACTTTTAAAGATTTGCGAAGAAGAAAATATATCATTAAGTGAATATGCAATAAGATTAGAAATGGAAGATAAAGGTCTTACTAGAGAACAAGTATTTGAAAAAATGGCGAAAAATCTTGAGGTAATGAGAGAAGGCGCTAATGAAGGTAGAGAAAAGAAAATATATTCTGTAAGTGGACTTATAGGTGGAGACGGATATAAGATAAATAAGTACTTAAGAAAAGGAAATACATTAACTGGAGATGTTACTGTAAGAGCTATGGCTATGGCGTTATCTTCATCAGAAGTAAATGCAGCTATGGGACGAATTGTAGCTTGTCCTACAGCTGGTTCATGTGGTATTTTACCAGCAGTAATTCTTTCAGCTGGTGAGAAACTTGAAAAAACTGATGAAGAGCTTATTGAAGGATTATTTGCTGCAGCAGCTGTCGGAATGATTATAGGAATGAATGCTACTTTGGCAGGAGCTGAAGGGGGTTGTCAGGCTGAGTGTGGTTCAGCAGCAGCTATGGGATCAGCAGCAGTTGTTGAAATGATGGGTGGTACTCCTAAGATGAGTTTAGATGCAGGAGCAATAGTTTTAAAAAATGTATTGGGACTTGTATGTGACCCAGTTGCTGGACTTGTAGAAATTCCATGTGCAAAAAGAAATGCAGCAGGAGCTATAAGTGCATTATGTACTGCAGATATGGTTATGGCTGGAGTGGATTCAAAAATACCTTTTGATGATACAGTTTCAGCTATGTATAAAGTAGGAAAGAGTCTTCCATCTGAATTAAGAGAGACAGCTATGGGGGGAGTTGCTATTACTAAAGCAGGGCTTGAATTAAGAAAGAAAGTTTTTGGAGAAGAATAAGTTAATATAAAAGAATATAAATAGCCTATGGTAGTTTTGATTTATATATACCATAGGCTATATTTATATTTAATAGCAAAATATATTATCAACATTAACTTATTATTTTCAAATAAAAAGATTTACACTTTAGTACCTAGTGAAGCCATATTTCATTTAAAAAAGCGAACAAAAGAACTTTTTGTCGAATACGATGTAGTAGGCGATTTGCACTCTAGATAATAAGGTGAGGACTAAATAATGAAACTAAGCAGTGAAACTATTACTAATGCTTTTAATTTACGAATGTTTAAGGAGCTAGTGATACAATGCATTGTTAGCAAAGATAGGATAAATGATATAAGAGAAACTATAGAAAGCTATAATAATAACATTAAGTTAATATATGAAATAACAGAAAATGATGAAGTTAATATAGATGGATTATTAATAAATTTAGAACATTTAGAGAGTGAGAATTTAATAGAAATAGAAGAATATCTAATATCATCTAAAAAGAGCAAAGAAATAATTTTAGATTTATGTGGAATTAATAAATCTAGAGATAATCGAGATTTAATATTAAGCTTTATAAATAGATATGATATCGATATTGTAAAAGGTACTAAAGAAGAGGTAATTTCTTTGATTGATGGACAAAAGTATTATTTAAGTTCACAGGATGATAAATATAGAGATTTTTCAAGAAAGAATAATACTATATTAATAATAAAAGATACGAATTATTGGATTACAGATGGATATAGTGAATTTACAGTTAGCATTGAGGAAAATTTATTAGATGATAAAGAATTTGAAGATATCTTAACAGGATTAATATTAGCATGTACAGCGCTTTATGATAGAAAAGAGCAAAGAGTGGAAGCCATACTGTTAGCTATTAATATTTTTGAAATTAGTAAGAAAGTAGCTTTGAAAAGAGTTGAAATAGATGGATTTAAAAATCTAATTAAAGAATATTTAATTAGAGAAATAGCATCTTTGAATAGCGAAGAGATATATAAGATAAGCGAAATAGGATATAGGTTTAAGCGATAATTAAAAAAGTAATAAAATAAAGTGAAGTATTAATTTACTTCACTTTATTTTTATATAAAATGTATTAAGCTTTGTTAACTGATCCGAAAAGTTCCATCTTTTCTTTAACTGTAGCTTTTATAGCTTCGAATCCAGGATTTAATAATTTTCTTGGGTCAAATCCTTTTCCTTCTTTATCTTTTCCAGCTTCAACGTAAGCTCTTGTAGCTTCTTGGAATGCTAATTGACATTCAGTGTTAACGTTGATT
>OLNJ01000639.1_pt1 | contig 26438 bp, 31 predicted proteins | sample 1672191 | NCBI WGS metagenome assembly OLNJ01 (sample SAMEA3136657, study PRJEB25190) | human gut metagenome | biome: human gut; feature: human-associated habitat; material: faeces | place: Austria | collected 2013 | reverse complement strand
TTTTGAGATTTCGTAAACCTAAGACCACAATAAAAAAATATACCTATCAGTGCTGAAAAATTTTATCAAGGCGTTGAAAATCTCCCCTGTTTATTATATGATGTATGAAGAATTTGTAGAGAAGCTGCAATGTAAAGAGGAGGTTTTTTATGAGACACTTGATGAGTCCACTGGATTTTTCCGTGGAAGAACTGGATAAATTGATGGATCTGGCTAATGATATCGAAGTCAACCGTGCAAAATATGCACATGCCTGTGAGGGGAAAACACTGGCAACTTTATTTTATGAACCTAGTACACGTACCCGTTTAAGCCATGAGGCGGCAATGTTCAATCTTGGAGGTAACGTTCTAGGTTTTTCTTCTGCCGATTCCAGCTCTGCTGCAAAAGGAGAAAGCGTATCTGACACTATCCGCATGACATCCTGCTATGCAGATATCTGTGCCATGCGTCATCCAAAAGAAGGCGCGCCGATGGTTGCATGTAAGCATTCCACAATTCCGGTAATCAACGCCGGCGACGGTGGACATCAACATCCGACACAGACACTGACGGACCTTCTTACGATTCGCTCTTTGAAAGGACGCCTGAATAATATGACCATCGGTCTCTGCGGAGATTTAAAATTCGGTCGTACGGTACATTCCCTGATCCATGCACTGGTAAGATATCCGGGTATCCGTTTCGTACTCATTTCACCGGAGGAGTTAAGACTTCCAAGTTATATCCGTTCAGATGTACTGGACAAGCAGAATGTTCCTTACGAAGAGGTTGTCCGTTTAGAAGACGCTCTTCCGAAGCTTGACCTTCTCTACATGACACGTGTACAGAAAGAGCGCTTCTTCAACGAGGAAGACTATGTCCGCATGAAGGACTTCTACATTTTAGACGCGAAGAAGATGGAACTGGCACCAAAGGACATGTATGTACTTCACCCGCTTCCTCGTGTAAATGAGATCTCCGTAGAAGTAGATGATGACCCGAGAGCAGCCTATTTCAAACAGGCACAATACGGTGTTTATATCCGTATGGCGCTGATTCTTACGCTGCTTGAAATTGAAGTCTAACACGGATAGAGAAAGGAGTACATATTCATGGTGAATAATACATTAAACGTTGGAAAAATTGAAGAAGGGTTTGTATTGGATCACATCCAGGCAGGCCGAAGCATGGAAATATATAAATATCTGCATCTTGATAAGCTTGACTGCTGTGTTGCAATTATCAAAAATGCAAAGAGCAGCAAGATGGGCAAAAAAGACATTATGAAAATCGAGTGCCCAATTGACTTCATGGATCTTGATATCCTTGGATTCATTGACCATAACATCACCGTCAATATTATTAAAAACTCTAAGGTTGTAGATAAAAAAGCGCTCAGCCTCCCGAAAAAGATCACAAATGTAATTCGCTGCAAAAACCCGAGATGTATCACTTCTATCGAGCAGGAATTGGATCATGTGTTCGTTCTTACCGATCCTGAGAATGAAATCTATCGCTGCCAATACTGTGAAGAAAAATATCACGGAAGAAAGTAACAAATAAATAGTTCAAAAAAATATCCGGCAGGAAGTAAATGATTTCAAACATTTATTTCCTGCCGGAATTCTTTATTGCCGAAAGAGCTTAACGAGAAAGCTGCTCATCATCTATTGACATACATTACGCATCTTCTCTTTAATCTCTTCTACGGAGCTTTCACTTGGCACAGTAACATACAGTGGTCCGCCTTTATAAGAATAACATCTTTTCTTGCCGCTGCTGTCTCCGACTGCGGCAACGGATTCAATGTCCCATCCTGCCAAAGTATCAAGCTGCATACGAATCAACGCTTTCATCTGCTTTTCTGACATGTTCGTATCTGCATTTCCTGCCACGCTGTTTATCATGCCATTGGCGTGAATCAATATCTTCGGAGACATGGTGCTTCGAATCAGCCCGGTAAGAAGTGCCTGCTGATTTTTTCCTCTCTGATTATCTCCCTCTGCCAGTGCTTTTCGCTCTCTGACGAATGCAAGCGCTTCTTTTCCGGTGAAGTGGTTCTTTCCTTGTTTTACATCTACAATTGCACCCGCTTCTTCTCCGGTTGTAAATGCCAATTCCGACTCTACATCCACGCCTCCCATGACATCTACGATCTCTTCCACTGAGGTAAAATTCACTCGCACATAAAACGGAATGTCAATATCGTATAATTCTTCTAATGTCGCAATCGAAGTATCGATTCCATAGATTCCTGCATGGGTCAGTTTGTCTCTCTGTCCGTCCGATACGTCCGGGATTGGAACATAGTAGTCTCTCGGTGTTGTTGTAAGAAGAATTTTATGTGTTTTTGGATTTACTGTGGCAATCAGATTCACATCACTGCGGCTTTCCTTCTTGATATCGCCATACACATCAATTCCGCTAATGTATACATGAAACGGTTCTTCTGTTACATTTCGGGCATGAGCTTCCTCGTATTTCCCGCTTTCCTCACCGATTGCAATTTTATCTAAAGCACCGTTTACCTTCAGACAGTAAAAGCTGAGAAAAAGGCAGATTGCACTGACAGATATGGCCAGTCCTTTCCCCGAAGATCTTTTCTTTCTGCTCCTTAAGGATCTTTTCTGCTTTCTCTTCACAACCAACAGAAGTAACACAAGCAGAACAAGTAACCCTGCCATATATTTCATCGGAAGAATACCAAGTATTGCCATGCTGCCAAATAATACAACTGCCGATACTGCCTGTACAAAAAGAAGGACTCGATTCAGGAAGCTTGGCTTTGCAGGTTTTTTGCCTCTATTCCGTTCCGGTCTCTGCTCTCCTCCGGTCGTATGATGAGATTTGATATACTTCAATTGATCTCTGTATTCCATATTTTATCTCCTTATTTTTCAAAAAAGGCGAAGTTATAAAACTCCGCCTCATTTCTCACTCTCCAAGCCCATCATCGATCGCTTTGATCATGGCTTCCATCGCTTCTTCCTCGTCTTCTCCTTCACAGATCAGTGTGATGACATCGCCTGACTTAATACAAGCTCCCAGCACACTGAGCACACTCTTGGCATTTGCCGTTGTGTTGCCGTACTGAAACGCAACACTGCACTTATAATAACTTGCCGTGTTACAGAAGATTCCGGCAGGTCTAAGATGGAGTCCTGTGGGATTCTTGATTGCCACTTCACGCCTAATCATACTCTCTACCGTCCTGTTTTTATTGATGTGTCTCTAATTCCTTTAATTCTATCGATACTGTCACCGACTTTTCCAATGTACAGTGTTCCGGAAGCTTTACTGTGACCGGAACATCATAGATTCCAGGCTCAACGTAATCTTTCAGATCAATACTTACACATTCGTTTATCTTGATCCCTTCTAATGTGTCCTTAGGTCCCCGCACCTGTACTTCCAGAGCATCCGCCGTTTTATAGTCAAGTACCAGACCTTTGGCCAGATTATCTACCGTAATCGTTCCCGGTGTAATCTCAAAAGTTTTTGCACCGTCCTTCTCTACAAACACTGTCACTACAACGGAGCCTGCATTTTCATCCGCCAACTCTATCTCTTCCGGCAGATAAGATGATATATCGACTACTTTCTCTGTCTTCTCTTTAATATCATCCATTTCGAGAGCCGAAGCCGGAATTTCGATTTTATCTACAGTTTTTAATATCCTCTGTTCGCCGGAAATACTGATTTCCTGAGGTTCATATGTAATCTTTGAAAATTCGTAGCCGTCTGCCGCCCGAATCCGAGAAGTATCAAATTCCAGCGGTATCTTTTTTGTCCGGAACAGTTCTATATTAATGCTGACGCCTTCTGTTCCCAGATTGTTGCTCAGAAGCGACTGATCGATCTCTTCATTGTCCTGATCATAAAGCTTCAGTTCTGATTTCATAAGTATATCCTGTGAAAGACCGGATACGTTAACTTTCGCTTCTACTTTGCTGATAGTCTCAACAACGGATTTTGGTCCACGGATAGACACTTGTTCCGGAACCGCAGTCACACTTCCGAGGACATATCCATCACGCACGGTACCGGTTGTCTTCGGCACGATCGGGAATTTCTTCGTCTCTTCATCTTCTAATTTGATTTGAAGATTTCTCGGATTGGAATATGCTTCCTTATACTCATGCCCTTTTACTGTCACTTGGATCGGTATCTGTGTATTCAAGGTTAATTCCTTCATATCTGCCACAGCAACGATATCTTTTGCTTCAATCTTGCTGAGCACAGATCGTTTTGCTTTAACTGTTACGTCTACCGTCTGAGTATCGTCTACAATCTGATAAGTTTTTGGTGTCTCTTCGGATGCAAGCACTTCTGCATTGATCACAGACACCGGAATATTCTTATATGTCTGGTCTGTAATCGGGTTATCAATATTGACCACTGTAAGCCATAATAAACCTGCTATAAGAAAGGCCAATATCTTAAGACCAATATTATTCGTTAGCCTTTCTTTCATCTGCGCGCCTTCCTTTCCGTAAAAATCTCCATTTCTTTAACTCCGGTTTGCTGTTCTGTATATTTACAAGCGCTTCGCGAAGTTCTTCCCGGGAAACATCTCTTTTCAATCTTCCGCTCTGGGCAATGGAAACTGCTCCTGTCTCCTCTGATACTACTACGATCAACGCATCACTTACTTCACTCATACCGACAGCCGCACGGTGTCTTGTACCAAGTTCTTTGCTAAGTCCCATATTATCAGAAAGCGGGAGATAACAGGTCGCTGAAACGATTCTGTCTCCGCGGACAATGATTGCTCCGTCATGCAGCGGTGTATTATGTTCAAATATATTCATCAGCACCTGCATGGAGACAATACAATCCATATGAATTCCCGTGCTCTCATATTCGGTCAATCGGATTGCCTGCTCAATTACGATCAAGGCACCCGTCTTCACTCTTCCCATGTTATATGCTGCATCTACGATGCTGTCTATGGTATCTTCACTGAATCTGGAGCGATCCTTAGATGTTTCAAACGGGACCACCGATGTGAGGAACTTCTTTTCTCCAAGTTTCTCTAATGCTCTTCGAAGCTCAGGTTGAAATACCACTATTGCTGCTGTTGCCATAACGGTCACTGCATTACGGGCAATGAACAGAATCGTATGCATCTGAAAAATTGCAGCAGCAAAAATAACAACAGCCAAAACACCAATTCCTTTTAACAGCATCCATGCCTTCGTATTTTTAATCCAGATCATCAGCTGATAGATCAAAAAAGCAAGAAACAAGATTTCTACAATATCCGTCACACGGATATTCGGAAAATATACTTCTGCAACATAATTTTGTAAAAATTGCGAAATTCGCTGTTCCATTTTTGCCACCTCCTATCTATGTTCGCTTATTCTTAATCTCTGATATCCATGATTTTTTAATCTCTGATATTCAGATCCTGTTTTAAGCTCTGTGTCAAAAGCATCTTATTCACTTCGTTAATGTCGTGTTTTCTTGCTTTTGGAGCTTTTTTTGCTTCCGGACGTTTTTTTGGCACCTCGCCGCCTCTTCCGCGTTTTGGTGCACGTTCCGGACGCTGATTTTTTCTTCTTACATCCGCTGTATCAATAATCTCTGTCTCTTGACGTTCATTAATTTTCTTCACTGTCTTTTCCGGAGACGCAACTGACAGTTTTGGAATTGCCTTCACATAATAATAGTATTCATCATCTTCAAACTGCAGATTCTCACTTTTTGCATAATCCACGGCGAAAAAGAACAGTTCAAGGATCAGTCCCACAACAGCAGCAGCGATATTACCGGCAAACAAAAGACCATATGATGTATGTACTCCCATTGCGATTCCACCTGCCGCAATAACTACAATATTAACAACTACTCCTGCTGCCGTTGCCACCTTCCATGCGTAATCCATCGCCTGACGACGAAGTGTATATACAACGAGAAGGCATATGATAAAAGCGATAACGGTAATCCACATTTCCTTATTCTGGAACACTTGTTTCAGATAGGCTGTGATTTCTGCAAGTAATCCTGCGCCGCCCTTTCCATCCAGACCAGGCGCCGCTTTTTTCACATACTGCATAATATAATAGATGATTGTTCCACAGCTGATTGCCACAAGAGAAACCGGAACAGACATCAGTCCGTATGCAACCGGAATCACATATGGTATTTTCAACATAAAAGCGATGGGAGTCAGCAAAAGTGCAAGTGCCATCTTCGGTGCCAGTCGAAAATAGAAAATATACATGATCAAAAATACAAGCGCGGTCACTATAAATACACTCAGGGACACTGAAAACATATGCGCAAGCATAAGCGCAGATGCTGCAATGACAGTCAGTGTCATCGGAAGGAATGTACAGATCACCGAAAGAGCCAGTGTCACCAACGGTGAAGCAGCCATCTTCATAAATCCTACATTGCTGTTGATCATATAAAATGTGAGAAATGCAACAACAAACTGGAGCGCCTTGTCAAAAATTTTGGAATGACTTGCATACAGTTCTCTGATTTTCTCTCTTATCATGAATAAATTATCCATTCTACCTTTTCTCCTTTTCATACATCTTAAGTAATTTGATCAGATCATGGTTATACATCTTCACTCTGTTACGTGCATGCTGATGCTTTTTATCGTAAATACGACTCGTCAGTGATAAAAACAAAATCAAAAGTACGAAATAACCTGCGACAGCCACGATCATAAGTGTGATCAAAAATCCCACAGACATTTTGGAGATGATCGCATCCATTCCGGCAAGCGCCAGCAAACCGGCCAAACACACATATCCTATCGTCACCCATAAAAAAGTACAGATCATATGCATTCCAACATAATCTTTTCTATAATATCCGCTGACCTTGAAATCATCTTTTCCTTGCGTTTCTTCATACAACGCAAGTTTGGTCATTAATTTTACTCTCTTTTCATCTAACATTATCCACCTCAAGCAATATGTTTCAACTTTTAAACGTCATTTTCAGTATAACAAATATCAGTTTCCTTGTCCAATACTTATAGTTAAAAAATAAACTTTTTCCACACCTGCTTCTTTCAGGATTCTTGCGATTTGATCGACCGTATTTCCCGTTGTGTAAATGTCATCGATGATCAGCACACTTCTGACGCTACGAATCCGATACCGTAGTGCAAAAGCATGCCTCAGATTTTCCTTTCGCATCCGGTGATCCTGCTTTTTCTGAGGGCGTGTATTTTTCACTCGCACTAACAACTGCGTTTCTACCGGAATTCCCATTCTCTCTCCTAATTCCTGTGCCAGAATTTGCGCCTGATTATATCCTCTCTTCCGACGTTTTCTGCGATGCAGCGGCACCGGAAGCAGCACCTCCGGATTGATCTTACGGATAAAATCTCCACAGAGCCTCTCCATTTCTCTTGCATAATATGTTCCGTATTCTCTCTGATTGTGGTATTTGAATTGATAAATAGACTGTTTGACCGGATCTCGGTGAAGCCACACCGCTCTCCCCTGATCATAATAATGACGTGTATGTGCACAGTCATAGCAATACTCCTGTTCTATATTGCGAACAGGTTTGCCACACTGCATGCACCTCGGTTCTCTGATAAACAATTCTTCTAATTTGTTCTGACATGCCGGACATGTTCCGTCCCGATGAACGTTTCCACAAAACGGACACACCTCCGGCCATAATAGATTCTTTAAAGTCTGTATAATTAAATTTTTCTCTCTTTTTATCACAACAACAATTCGCGGATTCGCTCTGCCAGACTGGTATTTCGATCCTGTTCCTGTGTATTACGGATCATTTCCTGAAATACTGTGTCACTCCCCACCAATGTCACACATTTCTTTGCTCTTGTTACTGCCGTATACAAAAGATTCCTGTTATATAATTGCCGCGGTCCCTGCAACAGCGGGATCACCACTGCCGGATATTCACTTCCCTGAGCCTTATGTATTGTAATGGCATAGGCAAGCTCTAATTCATCCAACAACGTAAATGGATACTTGACTTTTCTCTTCTCATCAAATTCCACGGTCACGGTCTCTTCGTAAGTATTAATCTCGCCGATTATTCCCATATCACCATTGAAGATTCCAAGACCTTTATCTACCGTCATTCCGTATCTGGTCGTCACTTCCCATTCCAACTGATAGTTGTTTTTGATCTGCATGACTTTATCACCTTCTCGGAACAACCGTTCTCCGTATTCTTTTTCTTTTTTATCTTTTGCCGGGGGATTCAGGTATTCCTGCAAGATACGATTTAACCGTTCCACCCCAAGCAATCCCTTGCGCATAGGTGTGAGCACCTGAATATCATAAGGTCTTGCATTTACGTATTTGGGCATCTTCTGCTGCACCAGCGTAATCACATTGCTGATAATCATATTTGGATCTTGTCGTTTCAAAAAGAAAAAGTCTCTGCTCTTATTATCCAGAACAACCGCTTCTCCCCGGTTGATCTTATGCGCATTTACTACAATATCGCTTTCTTCCGCCTGACGAAAGATTTTACTGAGCATAACAACCGGAAAACAATCGGAGTCAATAATGTCTTTTAATACGCTGCCCGGCCCTACACTCGGCAATTGGTTGCGGTCCCCGACCAGAACAAGTCTTGTACCCGGTACGATAGCTCCAAGAAGCGCATACATCAGCGGGAGATCTACCATAGACATTTCGTCAATAATAATCACATCCGCTTCCAGTGGATTTTCCTCATTTCTCGTGAAACCGGAAGGTCCTTCTTCTTCCGGATTACCGTTCACTTCCAACAAACGGTGAATGGTCTGCGCTTCACATCCGGTTGTTTCCGTCATCCGCTTTGCCGCTCTCCCTGTCGGTGCGGCAAGAAAAATGTCCATCCCTTCGTTTTCGAAGAAGTGAATCATTGCATTGATGGTTGTCGTTTTTCCGGTTCCCGGTCCGCCGGTAAGAACCATAATTCCATGGTGTGCCGCTTCCATCACCGCTTTTTTCTGCATTTCGTCCAGAACCATTCCCGTATTCTGCTCTATTTCATGAAGTCTATGAAGTAATACCACATCCGTAATCTCTTCACGTACATTCAGATCATGCAGCATTCTTGCCGTATTCAATTCCATGTAATAATAGTGTGAGGCGTATACACGGACACCGTCTGCCTCATTTTTTAGTACAATCTTCTTCTCCATGGCCAGATCCATAAGATATTTCTCTACATGCTCAATCTGGACGCCTAAGAGTCCACCCGCACGATAAAGAAGCGTTTCCTGCTTCAAATAAATATGCCCTTCGCCTACGCTTTGAAGCAAGGTATAAAAGATACCGCTGCGGATTCGAAAATCCGAATCCGTATGGATTCCCACTTTCTGTGCAATTTCATCCGCTGTTTTAAAGCCGACACCCGCCACATGATCCGCAATCTGATATGGGTTTTCTTCAATCACCCGATATACATTCTGACCATAGTGCTGATAAATCTTAGCTGCCAGCGCAATCGAAATCCCATATTTTTGAAGGTAGATCATTGCTTCCCGCATCTCCTTCTTCTCTTCTACCTGAAGCGCGATTTCTCTCGCTTTGCGCTCGCTGATTCCTTTAATCTCTGCCAGTCGTTCCGGCTCTTCTTCTATGATTCGAAAAGTATCTTCTTTAAATTTTTTAACGATCCTGCCTGCCAACGCTGTCCCGATTCCTTTAATCGCTCCGGATCCGAGATACCGTTCGATGGATACAAGATCTTCCGGTGCACATACCTTTGAAGATTCTACTTGAAGCTGGGTTCCGTACAATTTATGCATCGTATATTCCCCGGTCAGTTCCAACAGTTCACCCTCTTCAATAAAGTGGAACTTTCCCACACAGGTAAGCTCTCCGTCATCGTTATTCAAATCAAATACTGTATATCCGTTATCTTCATTCCGATATACAATGTGCTCTACATATCCTTTGATTGTTTCCATGAATTTTATTCTCTGCTGTTCCCCATAAATTCTACATATTGGCCGGTGCCAATGGCAACTACTTTCATTGGTTCTTCGGCAGTCATCGTATTAATTCCTGTTCGTTCTTCTATCATCTCTTCCAATCCCCGAAGCATGGCTCCGCCGCCGGTCAGTACAATTCCCCGCTCCAAAATATCTGCTGACAGCTCCGGCGGTGTGCGTTCCAGAACACCGATGACCGCTTCCACAATCTGTCCCGTTGTCTCCCGAAGCGCTTCTTCTGTTTCTGAGGAAGTCACTGTTACCGTCTTAGGTAATCCCGTCACTAAATTTCTTCCTCTGACTTCGATCACTTCGTCTTCGATCAACTGATATGTTGTCCCGATCTTAATCTTGATATCTTCTGCTGTACGCTCCCCGATCAGAAGATTATGCTTTTTTCTCATATAACGGACAATAGCTTCATCAAAATCATCACCTGCAATTTTTACAGATGTATTCACTACTGTTCCGCCAAGGGAAATGACTGCTATATCAGAGGTTCCTCCTCCGATATCCACGATCATATTTCCACACGGTTTGGAGATATCAATCCCTGCGCCGATTGCTGCTGCCACAGGCTCTTCAATCAGATGTACATCTCTTGCTCCTGCAGCGTATGTGGCTTCCTCAACCGCTTTGCGCTCCACTTCGGTTACGCCGCTTGGCACGCAAATACTGATTCTCGGCTTCTTAAACATGCGTTTACCGAGTGATTTCTGCACAAAATATTTGATCATTTTCTCTGTCACAGTATAATCAGAGATCACTCCCTGACGAAGTGGACGCACCGCCACAATATTGCCGGGTGTTCTCCCTAACATAAGTCTTGCTTCTTCACCAATGGCTTTGATCGCATTACTATCTCTGTCAATTGCCACAACAGACGGTTCTTTTAAGATAACGCCTTTACCTTTTACATATACAAGAATACTGGCGGTTCCCAGATCAATCCCGATATCTACCGACATATTCAGTCTCCCTTCCTGTTCTTTCCATCTATTTCAATTAATCTTATTATCATTTGTTATAATGCACGTATCATTATAATCAAATTCCCTGTAAATGGAAACCCCTTTTTCCTTAATTCTTTGTGAAGTATCCAGGGCTCGTGTCGAAGTTCGTTCTTATTTGTCAAGCATCTTCTTAATATATTTTCCTGTGTAGGACACCGGACTTTCTGCCACCTCTTCCGGTGTTCCTTTGGCGATAACCGTACCTCCTTTGTCACCACCTTCCGGTCCCATATCAATGATATAATCTGCGGTCTTAATCACATCTAAGTTATGTTCAATCACAACGACCGTATTTCCATCCGCGGAAAGTCGTTTCAAAATCTCTGTTAATTTATGCACATCTGCAAAATGAAGTCCTGTGGTCGGCTCGTCCAAGATGTAAATCGTTCTCCCCGTACTTCTTTTGCTTAATTCTGTAGCAAGTTTGATACGCTGCGCTTCTCCTCCGGAAAGCTGGGTAGATGGCTGCCCAAGGCGAATATAGGATAATCCCACATCATACAGTGTCTCCATTTTTCTTCGAATACTTGGCACATTTTCAAAGAAATGAAGCGCTTCTTCCACTGTCATATTCAACACATCATAAATGCTCTTCCCCTTGTATTTTACCTCCAATGTTTCCCGATTATACCTCTTTCCGTGACAAACCTCACAAGGCACATATACATCCGGAAGGAAATGCATCTCAATCTTCAAAATACCATCGCCGCTGCAGGCTTCACACCGCCCGCCCTTGACATTAAAACTAAAGCGACCTTTCTTATATCCTCTCGCTTTTGCATCCGGCGTAGAGGCAAAAAGATCACGAATCAGATCAAAGACTCCCGTATAGGTAGCCGGATTGGATCTCGGCGTTCTTCCGATTGGCGACTGATCGATCGCAATTACCTTATCAAGCTGTTCAATCCCTTTGATTTCTTTATGCTTTCCCGGAATTACCCGCGCACGATTTAAGTCTCTTGCTAACCGTTTATATAAAATTTCATTAATCAGAGAACTTTTCCCCGATCCGGACACACCTGTAATACAAGTCATAATTCCAAGAGGGATTTTTACGTCCACATTTTTCAAGTTATTTTCTTTGGCTCCCTTAATTTCCAGCCATCCTGTCGGTTCTTTTCTCATTTCCGGCACCGGAATCTTCACTTTCCCACTTAAATAAGCTCCTGTTATGGAAGCTGGATTTGCCATGATTTCTTCTGAATTTCCCACAGCTACCACTTCTCCGCCATGCTCTCCGGCTCCGGGACCAATGTCTACGATATAATCCGCTTCCCGCATGGTATCTTCGTCATGTTCTACTACAAGTACGGAATTTCCAAGATCCCTTAAATGTTTCAATGTCCCAAGAAGCTTGTCATTATCGCGCTGATGAAGCCCGATACTTGGTTCATCTAAAATATAAGCTACTCCCACTAAACCGGAACCAATCTGGGTTGCCAGACGGATTCTCTGTGCTTCTCCGCCGGATAAGGAACCGGTTGCTCTTCCCAACGTCAAATAATCCAGACCTACATCCATCAAAAACCGAATCCTTGCACGTATTTCTTTTAAAATCTGTCCTCCGATCAGATTTTGTTGTTTTGTAAGCTCTAATTTTTCAAGAAAATGCTGAAGTTCCTCAATGGACATTTCTGTAACTTCCGCAATATTTTTTCCACCTACTGTTACTGCAAGCGCTTCCGGCTTTAAGCGCTGTCCTCCACATTCGTGACACGGCGTGATACGCATAAATTCTTCATATTCTGCTTTCATTGTCTCAGAGCCAGTCTCACGATATCGCCGCTCTACATTTCTTACCAAACCTTCGAATGCCACATCATAGACACCTTCTCCGCGCTGTCCTTGATAATGTACTTTTACTTCCTTTCCTCCGGTCCCATGGATTAAAATATCCTGTATTTTTTTCGGATATTTTTCGAACGGTGTATCAAGAGAAAACTTATATTCCTTGCTCAGCGCGCTCAGGATTGCATACGTAAAGCTTTTTTTATCTGTGCAGGACTGCCAGCCCATCACAGTAATCGCGCCCTCGGAGATACTCAGACTTTTATCCGGAATCATCAAGTCAATATCAAACTCCATCTTATAGCCAAGTCCAAAACACTCCGGACATGCACCGAATGGATTGTTAAAAGAGAAACTTCTCGGCTCAATCTCATCAATGCTGATTCCGCAATCCGGACAGGAAAAGCTTTGGCTGAAATTAATCGGCTCTCCATCAATCACATCTACCGTCATAAGCCCCTCTGCCAAATGAAGTACATTTTCAATGGAATCTGTCAGGCGCTTTTCAATTCCCGGTTTTACAACGAGACGGTCTACGATAATCTCTATATTATGCTTAATATTTTTATCTAACGTTATTTCCTCAGATAATTCGTATAAATTTCCATCTATGCGTACTCTCACATAGCCGCTTTTCTTTGCCTGTTCCAGAAGCTTCTCATGACGACCTTTTCTTCCTCGCACTACCGGAGCCAGAAGCTGGATCTTCGTTCTCTCCGGCAATGCCATGATCTGATCTACCATCTGATCTACTGTTTGTTTCTTAATCTCTTTTCCGCATTTCGGACAATGCGGAATACCTATTCTCGCATATAGAAGACGAAAATAATCATAGATTTCTGTTACGGTTCCTACGGTAGACCGGGGATTCCGGTTTGTTGATTTCTGATCAATAGAAATAGCCGGTGATAAGCCTTCAATGCTCTCCACATCCGGCTTCTCCATCTGTCCTAAAAATTGTCTTGCGTAGGACGATAATGATTCCATATATCTTCTCTGCCCTTCCGCATAAATTGTATCGAATGCCAAGGAGGATTTTCCGGAACCGCTTAATCCTGTCAACACTACCAGCTCATTGCGGGGAATATCAAGATCTACATTTTTCAGATTATGCTCATTTGCTCCTCTGATCTTAATATATTGTTTTTTGATATCTGTCTTTTCTGCCTCTTTTTTTAACTCTTTTTCTATCATACTTCTACTACTTCGTTCCCTTCGTTATCTACTCTTTCATCATCCTCTTAATCTCAACTAACTTATCACGCAGCTCAGCCGCCGCCTCAAAATTCAACTCAGCTGCAGCTTTCTTCATCTGCTTCGTCAATTCCTTTGCCAATTTCTCCAGTTCTTTTTCGCTCATAGATTCCGGATCTTTCTCCATTCGAACTTCCTCTGCTGCCACCTTCTTCGAGACAGCAATCAGATCTCTTACACTTTTCTTAATAGTCTGTGGCGTAATTCCATGCGCTTCGTTATAAGCCATCTGTACTTTACGCCTTCTCTCTGTCTCTTCAATTGCCTGCTTCATAGAATCTGTCATCACGTCTGCATACATGATGACATGACCTTCTGCATTACGTGCAGCACGTCCGATGGTCTGAATGAGAGAAGTCTCGGAACGAAGGAACCCTTCTTTATCAGCATCCAAAATTGCTACCAATGTAATCTCCGGTATATCCAATCCTTCTCTCAAAAGATTGATTCCTACCAGAACATCAAACACATCCAGCCGCATGTCTCTTACAATCTCCGTGCGCTCCAACGTATCAATATCCGAGTGAAGATATCTGACACGAATTCCGAGTTCCCTCATATAATCGGTCAAATCTTCTGCCATCCGTTTTGTCAAGGTTGTAATTAAAATCTTATTTTTCTTGGCAACTTCTTTATTCACTTCACCGATCAAATCATCAATCTGACCTTCTACCGGACGCACTTCCACCTCCGGATCTAACAGTCCCGTCGGACGAATCACCTGCTCTGCCCGCAGAAGTTCGTGTTCTGCCTCGTAAGGTCCCGGTGTTGCTGACACAAACAGTACTTGATCGATCTTCTTCTCAAATTCATCAAAACTGAGTGGGCGGTTATCAAGCGCTGAAGGAAGGCGGAAACCGTAATCCACTAATGTATGTTTTCTTGACTGGTCTCCGTGATACATGCCTCCCACCTGCGGCACTGTCTTATGTGATTCATCAATCATCATAATAAAATCATCCGGAAAATAGTCAAGAAGTGTCCGCGGAGGCTGTCCTGCCTCTGATCCCGTCAAATGTCTGGAATAGTTCTCAATTCCCGAACAAAATCCGGTTTCTCTCATCATCTCAATATCGAAGTTTGTCCGCTCAGAAATTCGTTGTGCTTCCAGAAGTTTACCTTCACTTTTGAAATATTTAATCTGTTCTTCTAACTCTTCCTCGATTGCCTTTACCGCACGCTCTAAATCTTCTTTTCCCACTACATAATGCGACGCCGGGAAAATAGCCACATGACTTAGTTCACTTTTAATCTCTCCGGTCAACACATCTACTTTCGTAATGCGGTCAATCTCGTCTCCAAAAAATTCAATACGAACTGCCATATCTGCTTCGTTCGCCGGAATCACTTCCACCACATCCCCATGTACTCGGAAAGTACCTCGTTTAAAATCCATTTCATTTCTATCATATTGAATATCAATGAGCTGTCTAAGCACCTCATCACGATCTTTTTCCATCCCCGGACGCAGTGATACCATCATTTTTTCAAAATTCTCCGGTTCACCAAGTCCATAAATGCAGGACACGCTGGAAATAATGATTACATCCCGACGTTCAATGAGGGAGGCTGTTGCCGACAGCCGAAGTTTGTCAATTTCGTCGTTGACGGAAGAGTCCTTGGCAATGTAGGTGTCGGACGATGGGACGTAAGCCTCTGGCTGGTAGTAGTCGTAGTAGGATACAAAATATTCCACTGCGTTCTCAGGGAAGAACTCCTTGAATTCCCCGTAGAGCTGCGCTGCCAGGGTTTTATTGTGAGCGATTATGAGTGTTGGTTTATTTAATTGTTCAATGACGTTTGCCATGGTAAAAGTCTTACCAGAGCCCGTAACTCCTAATAAAGTCTGGCATTGATTGCCTTCTTTGAACCCTTTTACAAGAGCTTCAATCGCTTGTGGCTGATCACCAGTTGGTTTATATTCGGAGTGTAATATGAATTTATCCATGATTTTCCTCCTCTTTTCACGCATTTGTTATGATTACTATCAGCCACAAATTCGTGTAATTTCAAAATTTATTCGTGTAATTTTCCCTGAAAAATCTGGTTGAGTGTTGAATTTTTGCACTTACACGAATTTAGGTCACAAAACTGGATTTTGCGACTATGTAACACATATCAACACTGCCTAAATCTACTTGGACGATTCGTCAGGGCACACGATGATAGTATACCACAATCAGAATAAAAAATATAGAGGTCGCAAGTACCTCTATATGTCTCACACAAAATTTTCACAATTTATATTGCCAGTTCCAAAGCCACGGAATCCATATAATCCATAGCTGATAAATCAAACTCCTCTTCTTCCTCTGGAATCACTTCATCAATAAATGGTTCAAGAACTTCAAGACAATCCTCAATGATTTCCTGCTTATCTCCATACACATCAATCGTGATGATTTCCTTTGCATGTCCCATCAGCTTCGATACCGCTTTCGGATTGAAGTCATTCTTCAGTAAGATAGTACAATACGTAGCTCTCAGATCATGCCAACGAATGTCCGGCAAGTCATTCTCCTGTAATATTTGCTTGAAATATTTCCAATGAAAATCCTTGCTTCGTGGCTTACCGTATGTAGAGCAACAAATATAATTTCCATCAAAAAATGGATTCGTATCATTGATTCTTCTCTTTCGGTTCTTCTCGTATTTCTGCCTTTCTTCCATAATAGCTTCAAATAGAATATCTGGTATCGGAATCACTCTATTACTGGATTCTGTCTTCACATCAATTTCCTGCTTTGTATAGGTCTTTGGCTTAAAATCCTCTTTTTTACTCATTGGCACTTTTCCTAACTGACGCTCTACGTGAAGCGTTCTGTTGATATCCTTTATTGACCTTAGAGCAGAGAGCCAAAAGCCCTCTGCTTTTTCTTTTGAGCAAAGCGAAATAGACCACATACTCCAGTTAGGCAGTAATACCGATGAAAGCCGTAAGCGAATTGCCACAGAGTTTATGAAGCAGAAGTCAGTAGGAGAAATCGCAGAATTTCTGAAAACTGTATATCGTGGTGGTTTTGGGATTAAGGATGAAAAGAGAAATGTTGCTGCATGGTATGCCGAAGATGGGATTCATCTTGCAAAGGGAAATGCTGCACAATATGTAAACAATGCTCAGGTCATGCAGCTTCATACAAAGCATCATATTCTTTTGAAGGTTTCAGATTGGCAAATCCCTCTCTGATTGCAGAATCTTCCATAGAAGAAATCCAAAGCCTTTCAAATGGCTTTTTGCATTGACACTGATGATACACCAGACGGAAAATCAGCTCTCCCTCTCGTCCTGCGTCCGTTGCACACACAAGACTTTCTACATCATCACGTTTCATAAGCTGTCGGAGTACTCCGAACTGCTTTCTTGTTCCTGCGGACACCTGATATTTCCACTCATCCGGCACAATAGGTAAATCATCATACTTCCATTTGGAATATCTCTCATCGTAACCCTCCGGCTCAAACAGTTCTACCAAGTGACCCACACACCATAAGTGCATGACTGCTATGTACTACTATTCAATTTTATTCCTATTGTTCATATGTCATTATGCATTTGAATGGGGCTCATTCCATACTTGCTTGACTTCGGATAATCTTGCTCTCTCCTTAACCTCCAACACCACTTTTTCCAATTCCTTTTTAGAAAATGTAGTATCTTCCTTTTTTGCAATCATCATAATTAAGTCCATAACATTGTATATGTCCAAATTGTAGGAATCACTCGATATTTTTCTCTTCGCAACTGAACGAAGAAATTCAATATCTCCATCCTCTGAAAGAATAATCGGTAATCTCATAACCGCTTTCCGAATAAATCCTTCCTCTACCAATTTATTAAAATGAGGGAATACATCTAATTCTTTCTCTGCAATATATGGATGAACGACTGGTTTGTAATCTAAATCCACTAATACTTTTTTAAAAGCTTCAATGTTTTTTCCATCATTAGACAACTTGTTAAAAAAGCATGTGTCAACTATTGCTTCTTTTTTACTCATTGTCCTTATCTCCTATATGAATCTCCAGTTCATCTGATTCAGGCATATCTACGATTTCTAAATCTCTTTTGATTCTTTTTACTAAAAAATCATCTATGTTTTCTCGTGCTTCAGCCTCTTCTATTAATTCTCTAATTCCAGAAATGGTCTTTCTTCCTGTTCCCTTTTCCAGATAGGAATTTTGATACTGAGTCAGCAGTTCTACTAAATGTAATATTTCTTCTTCCTTAGATTCCAAAAAATCTGCTGCACTCTGTTGCATGAGTCCTATTTCTACTAATCTTCTTCTGACCGCTTCATACGGAACCATGAACGCATTCATCTGCATTACCATTACACGAACCAGATCATCTACTTTCACCTTTCCGCTTTTTATTCCCACTTCCTTCATGTTTTCCAAAAAGGATTGTTTGAATACCTCGGCAGGCATGAGAAGTTCTGCTGCGAATCTATTTGTAATGTTTTCTTCATCTTCTTCTGTCGGAAATCCAGAATATCCCATCATCTTCCAAACTTTCCCAGATACTTCAAAAATATGTCCAAATTCATGTGCAGCAGCAAAAATCTGTTCTGCAATCGGTTTTGCTGTATTTATATACACAAAATCTTCTAATTCATTTTTTACGATTCTCTTGATATGAAAGCCACGATTTTTCTCGTTCTCTAATGGATAGTAGATTACTGTGCAATTATCTTCTAATATGCCAAAAATATTATCCCTAATAGCCACATTCTTAATAATGCATTTGTCTTTTATATCAGAAACAATTTTCTGAATAGCTTTGTCAATTTCTTTCCAATCCATAATACCACCTCTAGAAGAAAAGGCTGCACGAAAACCGTACAGCCTCATATTACATAGCTTCCTTTAAATCTACATATTCATCCAACAAGTCCAAAATCTTGTCTAAATTGTTTGTATCGCTAAATTCTTTCATATATTGCAACTCTGGAACAAATCTATCAGCTTCATAGTGAAGTAATTCTTGCTTTGTTTTACCAAAAAATTCTGCAATCTTTCTCACTTCTGCAGGTGGTAGCATCAGCTTGCCTTCGAGAATTCTACACATATCTCTATATGAATAGTTCAGCTTTTCAGCTAAATCTTCTCGACTAATTCCAGCGTTCTGCATTAACGTAAAGATATTAACGCCAATCTTCCTTCCTGTGTTAGCCATAATCTACCTCCTCATTACATCTACCCATTTATCAACTATTATATGCACAGTCTAATTATTATACATTTCTAATCAATAATAGTCAATGTTTTTCCACCATTTTTGCAATCTAATTATACATTGAAGTTGCTTGAAAAGCAATTGGCTTCAAATATTTTTAACAATTTTTTTTAATTTATTCACGAAGATAATCCTCTTTTACTATCCTATGTAAAAGAGGCAGCTTTCGCTACCTCTCCACTCCTCTTATTCTGCTTCTTCTTTTCGACCAAAGCATTCACCTTTTTTACATAGGCTGTCATTCTTTCTACGTTTTTTGCTTTATTCATAGTCATGTCCTCCAATCTTATAAACTAACTGCATCACGATAAGATGTTTTCTTTGTACCAATCGTTGCTTTTGCTTCATCTTTCTTCTCTTCCAGTTTTTCCAAAACAGATTTCTTTTCGTGGGATTTATCTTTTTCCTGTTTTCTGTCCTCGTATCTGGATGCTTTTTCAAACACCTTATCTGTTACATCATAATGATACACCTGATCCGTAAGTTTGTCTTGTTTGTCGACTTCCGTTGCATTTATCTCCGTAACCATAGCAAGCAATGCTTTATATTCCATATTTCCATCGTTTGGAACAACAATGGTTTCATGGAGAGAAGATGGAAGCACAAAGAAATTGCCGCCCAATTTTTCTCCGATTTCATCCATTACGCCTAGATAAAACATGGTGGCTGCTCCATTTACTCTATCTTCGTTTGTTACCACTACCATAGGGATTTCTGCATGAGGCATATCATCCAACATCTCCGCAATTTCATCCTCGTTATATCCCATCATTTCATACTGCTCACGATACATTCCCGCCAACAACTCATCCATATTGACGATTTCAGGTGGATTAACTTTCGGACTGCTTTCCAAAGCATTGTCAAAAAGCTGTTCTTCTCTGATACCATACATCTTCAACATATTATTTGTAACGGGAGTTGAAGCAATACCTCTTAGGTCTTTTGAAACCAAAATATGGCATGTGACCGCCATATCTTCAATTTCTACATGAGGTACATTTTTTAAAAGTCCTCTGTTTTCTTTGCTGTTACATACACGAATGAACAGCTGATCTTTTATCTTATCGTAATCTGATAATCTACTCACATCCACTTGTGGTCCCTCCATCTGAATAATCTTTCCAATATCATAAAGCACATGCTTGTCTTAGCAGAATGACATCCAAAGCCTACCGATTGGAATTTCCAGGGCGTGACCGCCGTGTAAATCAAAGTAACTAATTAACCAACTGAGCGTTGCTCAGTTTCAAGCGGAATGGTGCTCCGTTCCTTCGGAACGGATGCGCAGATTTCGCGGAATATGCAGGTTTACAAATAAATATTCTCATTTCTCGCTTAAAGTATATTATAAGATAAGTAATTAATAAGATAATTATAAAACACAAACAAATAGCTTCTAGAAAAAGTGTCAGAATGACTCTCTTTCTAGAAGCCAACATATCTCTCGTCTACAAATCTTCAAGGCTCTTGATTACCAGTACTTGAAACAACGGCACTTCGGCCGGATCCATTCCCTCGAAATGTCCACATATCACATACTCATCTCCGACATTAATTTCTTGTAATCCTATCTTATTAGCGGTATACCCTATTAAAGGTCCTCTTTCTGTTTTCATGGTAATTGCCAGAGTATCATTCAGATTATCTGCCACATCAACTACCCGCCCAGATATAATTACTGTTGTTTTCATCTGATATGCTTCTGGATCTTCTATAATCTGCTCATATGTAACACCAGAGTCATATTGTTCCAAAACCTCCTCTGATAATACCTTCGAATAACGTTCTTTCTGCTCCTCTGAATCTTGTTCTCGTAATTCACCATCTCCACTGGTACGTTCCAGAACCGAATCAGCCAAACGCACAATCTCAATATTTTTCCAATCCTCAAATTCTATCACATATATTCGTTTCTCACGATTTTCACCTTCATTTAAAATAAGCTTCGGAACTATAATCTCACTATTATTTACACTCTTCTCTTCCGACATATATTTGTTCATCATAAGAATCTTTGTCTTATCTTTCCATTTTATTTTAATACTTGCATCACCAAAATAACTCTGACTTATTTTGGAAAATCCATTTAAAATAACACCTGTTGATGATACAGTAACATTTAATTCATCTCCAAATATGATTGCCTCATCATCAAGGTTCATTTTTGTTTCAATCTGGGCAGCAATATTTTCTTCTGTTCCTTCACAAATATTCAAAGAAATATTATCTTCTTCGAAGTTTCCGGACTCATTAATAAAATACACTTTCAGTTTTTGATATTTTTCCGTACTCTCCAATTCTTGTGCCAGCGAAAGGAGTATATTCTCTCCTTTCATGATACGTAACAAATATTCATCATCCACAATCTTTTTATTTCCGTCTCCCAAAACGTCATTGGATGTGGCAAACATTTTCTTATAGCCTTTATTCTGATATTCTACAGTTACTTCCATAGTTCCGGTACACGTTTTCGGACAATATGTTGCATTTTCAATGAATATCTCATATTCCTTGAATGTTTCACCTTGCTCCATTCGTAGATACAGAAGCACCATAGTAGCAATAAGCACTGCAAGCACTGTCGAAAGAACTAAAATCCATTTCTTCTGTTTAGACATAGAAACCTCCTTCTTTCAAATATAAAGTTTTATTTCTTTGTAAAAATATCTTGTCCGTTTTATTTTAAATTCCGAATTAGTCATATTGTCCTAAACGAACTACATTTTATATATAAGAAAAACTTGCTCGGTTAATATGTAATATTCATTGTCATAACAAACGTACAACCTACTTCTAGCAATAAACATCTTCTTTGCAAAATCTAATTAAATAAATTGATTACTCATAAAATTATCAAAGTTTTTCAGCAATTATAAATTGACCACTCTCACTATAAATCCCTTTTAGTAATTCAAAAACACTCTGAAAAGTTTCTTTTTTCGCAAAATGTATTACACCAATTTAATAATATCCTCTCCATATATCCTGGAGGCATTTTCGCTTCATATCTTTTTTCTCCCTCCTGTTCAATATTCTGTCTTTCTTCAATATTAAATACTTTTCCTGTTTTTCCTTCAAATAATTCTAACAGTTTATTAAAAACCTCATCATTTGACATATCAAAAACAAAATAATTACTCTCTTTCTTTTTTATTACCCAATCCTTCAAATATTTTAACAATTCCTCAATATCTTGGTCATTTTCATCAAGGTGTAATTTTTTCTCCAACTATCTACCAGATTATCAACCTCAACTTCTATGCTTTCAAACCGCCTATTCACTTCATCTATGACATCATACCTATCTTTACAAAATTCTAAAGCAACTTGATAGGGCATCCAAATTCGAGGCTTCAAGCATTCAAATGATTCTATCAATTGATTTCTAGTCTTATTACTATATCGATACAAATTCAAAAAACATTCGTATCAAAAACAAATGTAGCTGTATTCCATAAATCATTTTTTCTTCACTACTATATTCTATATACTCTTTAATAGCATTTCTCATGATATTCCCCCAACTTGACATTATTGAATACTTTTCACAAAAAAATAGCGGGTAATCTGTGCTAAGACCATCCGCTATATAAAGACTTCACTAATCACTTATTCTTCTATTGTTTCTTCTTCAAATGGCGGCAATTCTAACGCTGGCATTCCATACGCTTCTGTAACTTTTTTAACTGTTTTTCGTAACTCTGTTAATGCAACTGGGAAACATAATGTTTTAACATCATCTTCTTTAATTTCAATATTTTTTCCTGTTCTTTCTATTTCAAAAGTAGAAAGTGTATCTAGTGTCAAATAAAACCTTTCTTCTGGACTTCCTAAATTCAATTTTAATTGAACAGCCACATACTTACTATTTTCAAAATCTTTCGGAACTAAAACTCCGCCTTCCACGCCAACCTCTATATTATTTTTCTTTTCTTTTTCTCTATTTTCAATAAAAGAGGCTTCTCTTACATGATGTTTTTTCAATTTAAAATTATTCATAACCTCACCTCACTACGCTAAAAGCACTTTTTGTTGATGTACTTTTTCCGTTCTGTACTGCATCATATCTAAATCCACTGGAAGATCATCATCTGTTAGCAACACACTATGTCCTTTATAATGAAAGGCAACAAATCTACTAATTCTTGGCTTGATTAAATATTCAATATTTACATTTTGTTGCTTAAATAAAGCAATCTCTTCCACATATTCTCCCTCTTCTGCTTCCATATACTCGCCAGCAGTAGGTAATAAATTATCAGGTACATCGTTTCCTTTCACTATCTTATAATCTGTTTCTTTTCCATTATACTCAATAATAATTTTATTTTCTGTAATATTCAAAAAAGCATCTCGAATAGTAATTTTATTCTCCAGAAGATCAATTAAATTATCATATGTTGTTTTACTTCCTATCCATTCTACTTTTTCAGCACTTACCAGACAACAAATGAACAAATACAAATCTCCTTTATTTTTACATGTAAACATTACTGGATACTTACTTTCAAAAAGAATTGTATCCAAAACAATATTAGAAAACTCTGGAATTTTTCTGAATACATTTTCAATCTTCATTTTCTATCACCCCAAATTCTTTATGTGGTTCTGCATCTGCATATAACCACCAATCCACATGAGAGCCTTTATATTTTATGCCCAAATTTTTCTTCCATTCTTTTGTTTCTAAACAAATTCCATGCATTGGCTTTGTAATTCCCTTCGCTATTACGAATGGAACTCCATAGCGACTATCCATTTTCATAAACCTTTTTACATCTTTAAACTTCAGATAAGTAGATAATGAATATTCCTGTGGATCTGTTGCATCACCATTTATACTAATTTTATATCCGTTTTCTTCATAACTATTCAAAAAAGATTCCTTATCTACTCTACCTGTTGCACACGCTCGATACACTTCTAATTCTTGCTCTCGTGCCCATTCAGGTATTTCAAAATTTTCAAAATATGAAGGGAACTTTTTCTCTGCTTGTTTTTTATTCATCATATCACTCAATTCATCTAAACTGTATTATATTCTATTTATACCTACTTTATCACATTTTTATCATACCATATCTAAAAATCTTTTTCTAGCATTAGTATGAAAAACAAAAGGGGCATTCTCTTCCCCATCAGTTATGTATGTGGCGCCAGTCCTCTGACACCACATCTCTTATCGCTCCATCACAACCTTTTCTCTTGTTGTCTGCACTTCCACACTTTCATCCGGCTCCACATCTAAAATCGGATGTTCTTTCTTATCCATATCAAGCATTACATTTAATTCCCCTAATCTTGCAGTTTTCTGTTGTAACTCTTCTTCCTGCGCAAAGGGTTTCTGCACCTCTAGTTTCGCTGTTTCAAGTTGTTCCTTTAGCGTTTCCAATCGCTCCTGACAATGCAAGAGCCGATCTGGTATCTTCTCAATCTCATTATCAATACGTGTAATATTTCCATAGATATCCGTTCCAAGCGCTACTGGATAGCTTCTCTTTCCTTTCAATTCCACAACAAATTCTTTTGAAAAAGTATTATAAGAAAGTTCCATCCCAAATCCTCGGTATGCTCCAAGTACAACCGGCTCTGGAGATTTCATTGCTTTGCATGCCGCAATCAATGCCTGTCCCGCCTCTTTTTTATCTGCATATAACGTTCCCTGTATCTGCATAGGTGGAAAAGTCTCCCTGTCTCTCGGTGTCTGCTCTTTTACATGTGCTAGGTCTTCCTTATATTCTACGATCCACTTCTCCTGCTGTTTAATCTGCTGTGGAAAATACATCATCACTTTATCTTCCATTTCATACTTTTGACTCAGATAACTTTGCTTTAAAAGTTGTAACTTCAATACCTGAATATCCAAATCCATCTTTTCTTTGATAAACGGATTCCCGGCAGCAAGCGCTTTGATTTCCGCATAAGACAATGCTGTTGCGTCCACATCCTCTACTGCCCTTACCGGATTTTTTGAGGTCATGATCTGACTGATAATCTTCTGTTTATTCTCAATGACCTGATAGAGATACGCATCAAAGGTTCCTTCCGTTACATAACGGATAATATCCACCTTCTTATTTTTATTTCCCTGACGAACTGTTCTACCGGCTCTTTGCTCCAGATCACGGGGACGCCACGGGCAATCGAGATCATGACTGGCAATAATCAAATCTTGCACGTTCGTCCCGGAGCCCATCTTAAAGGTGCTGCCCATTAAAATACGAACATCCCCTTTCCTCACTTTTCCAAACAGTTCTTTTTTTCGGACTTCCGTATTTGCATCGTGGATGAATTGAATCTCTTTCTCCGGAACTCCTTTTGAAACTAACTTATCCCGCACATCATTGTACACACTGAAACTTCCATCTTTTTTCGGCGTAGACAATAGTGATAGGTAAGAGTTTGATATTATTGCTTTTTGCATAATTTTTAATTCGTCCCTTCAGGCTCATTGCTTTTGAACTCATAGTAAAACCTCCATATAGCGTTTTAATTCTTTATCGACTCCAAACATAGAAGCATACACTGCTAAACGATTCAGATCTTTATCTGGTGAAGCAGCATAATTTTTTACTGCACTGATGACCGTTTCCTCATCTATCCTATTTCGTGATCGCAATATATCACAGATGGTACGCTCTGTATCATAACAACGTACTATGTTTCCCATTGTATTCTTTTTTTCAATCACACCAATTAGATGAAGTTCTGGTTTTATATAATAACATTGACATTCATCTATCAACGAGTTAGGAAGTGATGTATTACTTGGAATTGTTACTGAATGCGTAAACGGTGTACGCTCAGATAAACCATTCAAAAATAATGCCGTGTCATGTGAAAAGATAATTTTATCAGAACGCATCATCAGTGTATACATATCATCGTGTACGGAATCAGAAAGAATATATATTCCCTGCCTACTACGTTCAAGAAGTCCTGCTTTGACATATTTTGAAAGAATCGCTCTTGAAAATCCAAGTTCCATAACTTGAGCTGTCGTTATCATATTGTTATTGCTCTTTATTTTTTCTAAAATAATTGGATTCATCTGCATATCAATCACCTCAGTTCAACATTCACATAGAAATAATGCAACTTTTCCATTCAAATGTCAACCTAGCGTGATGCAGATATGTAAAAGAGGCAGCTTTCGCTACCTCTCTACTCCTCTCCATATAATCAAGTGTTTTTTCAATAAATTCAATACTTTTTAATACCT
>OLNJ01000637.1_pt1 | contig 26677 bp, 30 predicted proteins | sample 1672191 | NCBI WGS metagenome assembly OLNJ01 (sample SAMEA3136657, study PRJEB25190) | human gut metagenome | biome: human gut; feature: human-associated habitat; material: faeces | place: Austria | collected 2013 | reverse complement strand
CGTGTATGCATGCGTGAAAGGCATGTGTGTTAAACCGCTTCACCAACGGGCCATTTTTTTAAATGGCGGAGCAGGAGGGATTTGAACCCTCGCGCCGGTTGCCCGACCTATACCCTTAGCAGGGGCACCTCTTCAGCCACTTGAGTACTGCTCCATTTTGTTTTCTGTCCTGACGACTTTTATATAATAACATGTATATAAATTATCGTCAACACTTTTTGAATAGTTTTTTTAATTTTTTTAAAAAAGGTCAAATAACTATTATTTGACCTTTTTTCTTATTTCTGTTTTTCCCATCGTTTTAGATGTGGGTATGGGTTAAATGCCCATTCACATTTTCCATCATACTTGTACAAACCAAAATGTAAATGTGGTGGGAATTTACCGCTTGTTCCTTCTTTCCCATATCCTGTACTACCAACATATCCTATCACTTGTCCCGGTTCGACTATGTCACCTTCTTTAATATTTCCTTCAAATCCTTGAAGATGTGCATAGTATTGATATGTATTATAAATATCTCTTATACCAATTCGATATCCACCAAAATCATTCCATCCCATTATTTCAATGACTCCGTAAGCTGTGGATAATACTGGTGTTGAGTATCCAGCAAAAATATCTATTCCTTCATGTGATCTAGCCCCACCCCAACTTCGTGCTGTACCATAGTTATCACTAAAACTATAACTATAATGGCGTGATACTGGTAACGATCGTTTATCTAATGTAATTGTATCAAAATGTTCAAATAGCATCGCAATTTCTTTTATAATCGTTAGAGTTTGTTCCTTTTGATAATAAGATGAAATGGCGGCTTCAAAATCATTATATGAACGTAAATACTCGACCATTGTATACATTACGTCTTCTTCATTATTAATATCTGCTATCCCATCTCCATCTCCATCTTTACCAATACCTCCAAAAAGATTAATAGTCAAACTATTATTATCATAATAAATTGGATTTTCAGGGCCTGACCATATTTCATTTGGAAAACAAATTGAGATGGTATCGTACTTAAATGTACATTCTTCACGGAATTTATAGGTATTGCGCTCGTATTGATCAACGGCGGCTATTTGATACCAAGGGACACCTGATGCCTGCTCGTAGTCTTTATAAAGTTTTTGTCTGATTTCTTGTTCATTTTGTTCGTTAGCTTCAGCTGATACATTTATAGAACTTAACATACATACCAGTATTGCCATGAAACTTACTATGATTTGACGTTTCATCGGGTCCACCCACTTCTACCTAGTTTTATAATTGTATTAATATAACTTAATGAAGGTGGGAATACTAATGACTCTGATTATATGTAATCAATTATGAGGTTTAGTCCCCATTCGTCTACTAATTTATAAGCTAGTTCCATTTTGTCATCGTAAATATTACTTGGATGGTGTGCATCTGCGTTAATTAGAACGGAAATGTTTGTTTTTGCAACTTTTGACCAGAATTTTGGATGCGGATATGGGTATCTTTCTTCATCACAAAATGCTTGAATTCCTCGTCTTAGTCCATTGGCATTAAATTCTAATGGGGTTTTTGTTTTAATTGCAGCTTCTATGATGATGTCTGACGCAAGTTCACAGTTTTGATCCCAAGCAAGATCATTTACAAAAATGACATCCGGATGTGCGATAAAAGCGAAATATCCAGTTTGAACTGCTTCTTTGATGGTTTGAGCGTATTCAATATATTGCTCTGTGTTGTTTAGACTATAGATGTTGATGTATTCTTTGTTTGGTGAGACGTAGATGTGTTGTCCTAGCACTAAGTATTCGACACCTTTTTCATTAAGTAACTGTTCATAGTATGCTTTTTTTTCGGAATCATATTCAATTTCAAGGCCAACACGAATTTCAATTTGGTTTTTATATTGTTTTTTAAAATTTTTGATAGTTTGTAAATAATCATCGAGTTCCTCATACTGCATTCGTAATCCAAATCTGTTATCTGGATACGGAGCATGGTCTGAGAATCCTAGAATGATCATGTTATTTTCGATAGCTGCTTCGATGTATTCAGTTTCTGTCCCTCCCGCATGCAGGCATCTTGGTGTATGAGTATGATAATTTGTTTTTTCCATTTTTTATTCCTCCTCTTTTTCTATTATTATACAATCAAAAAAAGACTATCTAAGGTCCATTAGATAGTCTTTTTTATTAATATTGTGTCCCATATATCCAAAATTGGAGATATAGGAAAACAATGTTGAAGAAGGCACAGAAGCTAACACCGATAAATCCTACTTTTTGATGGTGGTTTTGGTAAATATAATAGCTTAAAAAGGCAATAGCAACCCATAGTAATAAAAATCCCATGGTTATTCCAATTCCTGAAATGATTAGAATGATTAATGTAGCTAGTAATATGATGCCAAGTTCAATTTGTAAGAATTTCTTTTTGTTAGAGAAGATATCTTTTTTTGTATAGATTAGCCATGTAAATAGGCCGATGAAAAGAATTGCTATGAGTAATGGCATGTTTTTGACACCTACTTTGATTATGATAACTTATTATAGCAATTTATTCTGTGTTGTAACAAAAAAGGTTATAGAAAATACATTTTTTCTACAACCTTTTCTTTTTATCCGATGGCGAACATTAATTCTGCTTCGACGGCTACTTTATCTCCAAGTTTAGCGATGGCTTTACCAACTCCAACACTTCCCTTTATTTTTGTTAGTTCTGTTTCAAGAGTTAAGATATCACCTGGAATGACTTTTTGACGAAATTTTGCTGATTTGATACCAGCAAAGTAAGCAATTTTACCTTTATTATCTTCAAGACTTAAAATGGCAACAGCTCCTACTTGCGCTAAGGCTTCAATGATTAGGACTCCAGGCATGACGTGTTGTTGTGGAAAGTGTCCCATAAATTGCATTTCGTTTGCTGAAACACATTTGACTCCAAGGGCTCTTTTTCCTGGTTCTAATTCATCAATTCGATCTACTAATAAAAATGGATAGCGGTGCGGGATAATTTCTTGAATTTGATTACTATTTAAGACCATGCTTTCACCTTCTTTTTTTATGTATATATAATATAGAAAGAGTTATTCGTATTTTTTAAAGACGATACATGCGTTATGACCACCAAATCCTAATGAATTTGACATGGCATATTTAATATTTTGATGACGTCCAACATTAGGAACGATATCTAAATCACATTCTAGATCAGGTTGTGAATAGTTAATTGTTGCAGGAACAAATCCATCTTGTAAAGCTTTAACTGTGATGATAGCTTCTACTCCACCTGCTGCTCCAAGTAAGTGACCTGTATTTCCTTTAGTTGAGCTAACCATTAATTTTGTTTCTTTACCAAAGACTTTTTTGATACCAAGTGTCTCTAGTTTGTCATTCAGTGGTGTCGATGTTCCGTGGGCGTTAATGTAATCAATTTGATTTGGTTCAAGTGAAGCATCTTTAAGTGCCATTTCAAAACAAGCAGCAGCACCATTAGCTTCCGAATCTGGGGCTGTCATGTGGAAAGCATCACAGCTTACACCATATCCGATCATTTCAGCGTAGATTTTAGCTCCACGTTTTTTGGCATGTTCGTATTCTTCTAAAATTAAAACACCTGCTCCTTCTCCCATAACGAATCCATTACGCTGTGCATCGAATGGAATTGAAGCACGATTTTTATCATCTGATGTCGTTAAAGCCTTCATTGAAGAGAATCCACCAATTCCAAGTGGTGTAATTGAGGCTTCTGCTCCTCCAGTTAACATGATATCTGCATAACCATCACGGATATATTTGAAGGCTTCTCCAATTGAATTAGTTCCCGCTGCACAAGCTGTCACAATGTCAAGACATGCTCCTTTAGCACCTAACATAATGGCAACATTACCTGCTGCTAAGTTTCCTATAGCCATTGGAATGAAGAATGGTGAGACACGTTCGTATCCTTTTTTCATTCCTTTTTCCTTTTCCTCTTCAATCGTTTGAAGTCCGCCAATTCCTGAACTTAAAATAACTCCGAAACGATTAGCATCAAGTTCTTCTGTTTGAAGGTTTGAATCTTCAAATGCTTGTTTTGAAGCAATCATCGCTAATTGGCTAAAGCGATCTAAACGCTTTGCTTCTTTTTTATTAATATACTCTTCAACGTTTAAGTCTTTAATTTCTGCTGCTAATTTAACTTTGAAATCTGATGCATCAAAGTGAGTGATTTCATCGATTCCGCAAACTCCGTCTTGAATGTTTTTCCACATTGTTTCAACATTGTTTCCAACAGGACAAACTGTCCCAAGTCCAGTTACTACAACTCTACGTTTACTCATAATTTGCACCATCCTTCATTAAATTGCCATTCCACCATCTACGACTAATACTTGTCCTGTGATATAACGAGCCTGATCACTAACTAGAAAAGCAACTGCATTTGCAATATCTTCTACTTCACCCAGGCTTCCAAGTGGAATATTTTCTAATACTTTATCTGTAATATCACTTGATAATTTTGTGGTCATATCTGATTTGATATATCCTGGAGCAACAGCGTTAACTCGAACATTTCTTGAGGCATATTCTTTTGCTAATGATTTTGTTAACCCAATTACCCCAGCTTTTGATGCAGCGTAGTTTGCCTGTCCAACATTTCCGTTAATCCCAACGACTGACGATAAGTTGATAATTACTCCACTGCGTTGTTTTAAAATAGGACGCGTAATCGATTTACAAACATTCCATGTTCCTTTTAGGTTCACATCGATAACAGAATCAAATGAATCTTCATCCATACGCATCATAAGATTATCTGATGTAATTCCTGCATTATTGATCACGATATCTAAATGTCCAAAATCTTTTATAATAGCTTTCGTCATGCTTTCAACTTCTTCATAATTTGCAACATTTGCTTGATAAACGCTTGCTTTTACACCTAAGCTTTCAGCTTGTTTAGCAATGGCTTCGGCACGTTCTTTACTTCCGCAATAATTAAGTGCAATGTCACAACCAAGTGAAGCTAATTTTAAGACGATAGCTGCTCCAATTCCTCGAGAGCCTCCTGTCACTAATGCGACTTTACCTGATAAGTTCATAAAATTCCCTCCTGTATTCAAAACGATTAATACCATATCTAAAAAAATGAATCTTGGTCATTAAAATGCTTCATTATTGATTCAAACTATAAAATTTCTGTAGAAACTTAATAGGAACTTATTTAATTTTGAAGCGCCTTAATAGTTGCTTCTAATGATGCCACATCTTCTACATTTAAAATTTTAACGCTACGATCTATTTTTTTAACAAATCCACTCAATGTTTTACCTGGTCCAATCTCAATGAAGGTATCTACTCCATCTTCAATCATTTTTTTGATACTTGCTTCCCATTTCACACTTGTCGCCATTTGTTTTATCATTAAGTCAATTAGTGATAAATCGTGATGATAGAAATCTCCTAGCACGTTTAAAACGATTGGAAGTTTAGGTTGATTTAAGTTTTTCATTTTTAATAGTTGTCCAAAATTTTGGGCTGTTTCTTTTAATAAAGAGGTATGGAAAGGTCCACTAACTGGCAAGATTAAGGCACGTTTTGCCCCGTATCCTTTTGCTAATTCACAAGCATAATTAACAGCTTCGGCCTCTCCACCAATCACGATTTGTCCTGGGCAGTTTAAATTGGCCAACTCCACTACTCCCTTTGAAGAAGCTTCGCTACATAAAGCTGTTGCCTTTTCAACATCTAATCCAAGTAGGGCGGCCATTTTTCCATCACCTGATGCTACTCCCATAAGTTCTCCTCTTTTAGCAACAAGTTCCACTCCTTCAGTAAACGAGAAAACATCTGCTGCACATAACGCACTGTACTCACCTAGACTAAATCCCGCTACAACATCTGGTTTGATTCCTGCTTCTTTTAAAGTAGCTAATGCCATTTGAGAAATTGTAAAAATGGCTGGTTGTGTATAAGCTGTTTGATTAATTAAATTTTGTGAATCTTCAAAACATAATTCTTTTAAATCAAATGATAATAAGTCATTGGCTTGATTGAATAACTGACGTGCGGTTGGGTTTTGTTCATAAAGTGATTTCCCCATTCCGACATATTGTGCTCCTTGTCCTGAGAATAAGAATGCAACTTTCCCCATATTACATGACCTCCAAATTTTTAAAAACTTCTGATGCGTGATTTGTAATATCTTCTATAATTTCTGATACGGATTGGACTTTAGAAAGCATTCCTGCTACTTGTCCCGCCATGACAGATCCTGATTTTGTGTCTCCTTCTAGAACGGCTTTACGAAGTGAACCGAGTGTTAAATACTCTAATTCTTCGGCTGATACTCCTTTTTTCTCAAGAGCGATGTATTCACGCGTCATCGGATTTTTTAAACAACGAACTGGAACACCAACACTTCGTCCTGTTACGACTGTGTCTGTATCTTTTGCTTTGATTAGCGCTAGTTTATAGTTTTCATGTACTGGGCATTCTTTAGCGGTTAAGAAGCGAGTTCCAATTTGAACGCCACTTGCTCCAAGAGCCATAGCCGCCATAAATCCACGACCATCCGCAATTCCTCCCGCTGCAATAACTGGGATATCCACAGCATCGACAACTTGTGGAACTAATGACATAGTCGTTAACTCCCCAACATGGCCACCGGATTCCGTTCCTTCGGCAATAATGGCATCTACTCCTAAACGTGCCATACGTTTTGCCAAAGCAACTGAGGCAACAACTGGAATAATTTTGATCTTGGCAGCTTTCCATTTTTCAATGTATGGACCTGGACTTCCTGCTCCTGTTGTCACTACTTTAACCCCTTCTTCAATAATAACTTCTGATAGTTGGTCACAGTGCGGATTCATAAGCATTAAATTGACACCAAAAGGTTTGTCTGTTAGTTGTTTGCATTTACGAATTTCTTCTATTAGGCGTGGGGCATCCCAACCACCTGAACCAATGATTCCAAGTCCTCCAGCATTTGAAACAGCTGCTACTAGTTCTGCTGATGAGATGTTAGCCATTCCACCTTGAATAATTGGGTATTTTATATTTAATAAAGTTGTCAAAGACATCTTTTTATCCTCCTTTTGTTTTTTATCTACAGGGAGATCATACATCCACCCCATGTTTTACCGCCACCGAATCCGATGAGCATTATTTTATCCCCTGATTTGATGTGCCTAGTATCTATTGCTTCTTTTAAGGCAATCGGTATACTAGCGGCTGATGTATTTCCATAGTTATCTAAGTTTAAAAAGAATTTTTCGCTCGGAACTTTTAAATCTTTAACAACTTTATCAATGATACGTTTATTGGCTTGATGGGGAATGATGAGATTGATTTCATCGATTGTTAAGTTTGCTTGTTCTAATAGCTCCATAATTGTTTCTTTAATAGCATGTATCGCAAATTTGAAGACTTCTTGTCCATTCATTTGGAAATGAATAGGTTCTGCTTGGTTATCTGTTAGTGGATTTACTACAGCAATTGGTGTTGTGGTTAAGACTCCACGTTCATCTCCACTTGAGTTGAGATAGAAGCTCTCGGTTGTGTCTTGGTCATATTCAACTACGACTGCTCCCGCTCCATCTCCAAATAGAACACATGTATTTCGGTCATCCCAATCCATAATTTTAGAGAGGACCTCCGCTCCTATGATAAGTGCTTTTTTGATAGCACCACTTTTAAGGAATTGATTGGCTACACTCATTGCGTAAACAAATCCACTACATGCAGCATTCAAATCAAACGCGATCATTTTTACATCATTTAACCCAAGCTTTGCTTGAACTAGACAAGCAGTAGATGGTGTTAATTGTTCTGGTGTAAAGGTTGCGACAATAATCAAACCTATTTCAGTTGGATCAATATTGGCATGTTCAATGGCCTGTTTTGCAGATTGATAGGCTAATTCAACGGTATTTTCTGTTGTAGCGATATGGCGATTTTTGATACCTGTACGCGCCTTGATCCACTCATCACTTGTTTCTACGATGGATTCTAATTGTTTATTACTTAAAATAGATGTCGGGACGTAGGCCCCACTCCCAAGAACTTTGATTCCCAAGAAATTCACCTCAACTTTCTCGTTATTTTATGATGTCAAACTCTCCGATCGAGCGGTATTTTTTATACCGTTTCGCTTGGATTTGTTTAATTGATAATTTTTTAGTTTGTTCTAGATAATTATTTAAGTCGTCTCTTAAGTGGTCGAACACGTATTGTGGAAATTGATGGGCTCCTCCGATTGGCTCTTTGATGATGTGGTCAATAATTCCCATCGATAAGTAGTCTTGTGCTGTTAGTTTCATCACTTCAGCTGCTTCTTTCGCTTTACTTCCATCTTTATAAAGAATTGAAGCGAATCCCTCTGGGGATAAGATTGAATAAATTGCATATTGAAGCATCCATATTTGATCACTCACCCCTAGTGCTAAAGCTCCACCACTTCCTCCTTCACCAATCACAATAGAAAGGGTTGAAGTTTTTAAGTTAGACATATCTCTTAGACACTCAGCAATCGCATGTCCTTGGCCACGTTCTTCAGCTTCGGGTCCTGGATAAGCTCCCGGTGTATCTATAAAGGTTATAATAGGGCGATTGAATTTTTCAGCTTGCTTCATTAAACGTAACGCTTTACGGTATCCTTCTGGATGAGGCATTCCAAAGTTACATTCGATATTTTCGGCTGTTGTATTACCTTTTTGATGTCCAATAACGGTCACCACATGAGGTCCGATTTTAGCAATCCCCCCAATAATGGCTGCGTCATCTCCATATAAACGATCACCATGAAACTCAATGAAATCATCAAATATATAGTTGATGTAGTCACGAACCTTAGGACGTTTTGGATGTCTGGCAAGAACGACGTGATCCCATGCCGTTAAATTGTTGTAAGCACGATTTTTATAAAGATGCAGTTGTTGTTGTAATTCTTTGACTTCCGCTTGATTGTCAGTTGAAATTTCACTTAGACGTGATTCAATTTCAGCTACTTTTTTTTCAAAATCTAGAATTGACATCAATTTTCGCTCCCTTCGTGCCATTTAATGATAGTTGACAGTGTTTGTTTTAACTCTTTTCGATTAACGACTTTATCCACAAGTCCTTTTTCTTGTAAAAATTCTGCTGTTTGAAAATGTTCAGGTAATGATTGTTTAATGGTTTGCTCAACAACTCGACGTCCTGCAAATCCAATAGCTGCCCCTTTTTCGGCTAATATAATATCACCGAGCGTTGCAAAAGAAGCTGTAACGCCTCCCATTGTTGGTTGGGTTAATACACTGATATAAAGTAATCCTGCTTCGTTATGTTTAGCGATGGCTGCTGATGTTTTAGCCATCTGCATTAATGAATACATTCCTTCTTGCATTCTCGCTCCACCTGAAGCGCAGACTAATACTAATGGCAGTTTTTTTGATGTTGCAGTCTCGATTAACCTTGTAACCTTCTCCCCGACAACTGATCCCATACTTGCCATCATAAAGTAGCTATCCATGACACCGATAGCAACCGTTTGTCCATCCAGTTTTGCAATTCCTGTAACAACAGCTTCATTTATTTGATTTTCTTCCATTAAATTATTGATTTTCTTTTCATATCCAGGAAATGATAATGGATTTTTAGAAATCAGTTTTTGATTTAATTCTTTAAAAGTCCCTTCATCTACTAATGATTCAATTCGAGTCATTGCTGACATTCGATGATGAAATTCACATTTGGGACAGACGTGTAAATTAGCATGAAGTTGTTTGACTGGAAGAACTTCTTTACAGGTTTCGCACTTTGTATAAATTCCATCATTTATATCTCGTTTCTTAGCAACTGGTTTAGATTTTTTTTGACGCTGTAAGAAAAAACCCATTCTCTATCCCTCCAATTCATGCATGTGTTTTTGAATAAAGCTTGTATCATACTTGTTATCTATAAAGTTTTTATGTTCCATAATGGCATATTGAAAATCTATATTTGTATCAATTCCATCTACTACTAACTCTTCAAGTGAACGTTTCATTTTAGCGATAGCTTCACAACGATTAGCACCATGAACAATAAGTTTTCCAACCATTGAATCGTAAAATGGTGGAATCGTGTAGCCTTGATAAACAGATGTATCAACTCGAACACCAAATCCACTTGGAATATTGAATGTTTCTACTGTTCCAGGAGAGGGTTTGAAGTTAAGAGATGGATTTTCAGCGTTAATACGACACTCCATAGCATGACCATTAATTTTAATATCCTCTTGTGTGAAAGATAGAGGTAAATTAGATGCAATTTTAATTTGTTCTTTAATTAAATCGATGCCTGTAATCATTTCCGTGATTGGATGCTCAACTTGAATTCGAGTATTCATTTCAATAAAATAAAAGTTTTGATGCTTATCTAGGAGAAACTCAATTGTTCCGGCATTTTCATATCCAACCGTTTTAGCCGCCAGAACTGCTATTTCCCCCATTTTTTGACGTGTTAGCTCATCTAATACTGGAGATGGAGCTTCTTCGATGACTTTTTGATTGCGTCTTTGAACTGAACAATCTCGATCATAAAGGTGCACGACGTTCCCAAATTGATCAGCTAATATTTGAAACTCAATATGTCTTGGATTCTCAATGAATTTTTCCATATACATCGAATCATCTCCAAATGACATTTTTGCTTCAAGTTTAGCCGTTTGGAATAAATCTTCAAATTCATCTTCCGAGTTGATAACACGCATTCCACGTCCACCACCACCTGCAGAAGCTTTAACTAAGACTGGATAACCAATTTCTTTTGCCACCCGTTTTCCTTGCTCAATAGATTCAATTAACCCATCACTTCCAGGGACAACAGGTACATTAGCAGCTATCATCATTTCACGAGCTTTTGATTTATTTCCCATATTATCAATGATGGATCCTTTTGGACCAATAAATTTTAGTCCTAATTCCTCAACTAATGAAGCAAAGGTACTATTTTCTGATAAAAATCCAAAACCAGGATGAATCGCATCGCATCCCGTTGAGATAGCAGCGCTCAAAATATTATTAATATTTAAATAGCTATCTTGAATTTTTGTTGGACCTACACAAATTGCCTCATCTGCTAAGTCAACATGTAATCCGCGATTATCAGCCGTTGAATAAATAGCAACTGTTTCAATTCCCATTTCTTTACATGCACGGATAATACGAACTGCAATTTCACCACGGTTAGCAATTAAAATTTTTCTAAGCATCATGACACCTCACTTTTTCTGCCCTTTATCTTGCCTTAAACTTCGATTAGCATTAAAACTTGATCATATCCAATCGCTTCTTCATTTGTTACTTTAATTTCTTTAATGATTCCATCACATGGAGATTCAATTTCATTCATAACCTTCATGGCTTCAATAATGCAAAGCGGCTGTCCTTTTTTAACCTGATCTCCAACTGATACAAAGGCTTTTGCTCCCGGTGCATTCGAACCGTAGAATGTCCCAACAAGTGGCGCTTTAACCTCTTGAATGTTTGTTTGTTCTTTTGGAAGTGTTGTTTCAATTGGGGCTGTTGTCATTACCTGAGTTTGAGAGACTGGTGAAACTTCGATGACTGGCTGAACCATTGGTGTACTTGCAATATTTTGAACGATTTCTTTCACTTCTTTTTTAAGATTCAGTTTTAATCCATCAACCTCAAGTTGGAGTCCTGTCATTTCACTTTCAGTAAATCTTTCCATTAATTGTAAGACTTGATTTAGATAATCTGTTTTCGTCACATCTCGAACTTCACGTTCTTGTTTTTGATTCATACAAAATTCCTCCGATATTCAAATATTTTTTTAATCAAATATTTTGAACTTCAAATATATAGCTTAATATATAAGACAGAACCCTTTCTGTCAATAGTTTCCAATTACGATGTCGCGATTATTTCAGACTTTAAAGTTTTTAATAAACGTTCTACAGTTGTCAATTCATTTACTTTATAGGCTTTTGCCCCACAGAATAGTAAAGCCTCTTCAACTTCTCCTCTTACTGCATGTAGAAGTGCCTTGCTAATACAGTATTGAGTTGTTGCGGGATTACAAGGGATAACACATCGGTAACATTTTTTTATTTTCTCTTTTTTGATACCATATTTTTTACTAAATGGATTACGAATGGCACGACCTGGCATTCCAACCGGACTTTTCACTAAGATGATATCGTCTTCTTTAGTATCAATTATAGCTTGTTTAAAGTTCGGGTGAGCATCACACTCTTCAGTTGCAATAAAACGTGTTGCCATTTGAACCCCATCTGCTCCAAGTTTTAAATAATGAGCAATGTCTGCTCCGTCATAGATTCCTCCACCTACAATGATTGGTATATGTTTTTCATATTTCATTGCATATGGTTTAACAGCTTCAATGACTTCTTTAACAATTTGATCAAGATCGATATTTCCTTCTTCTAAATCGGCTGGTTTGAATCCTAAGTGTCCACCCGCTTCTGGTCCCTCAATCACAATCATGTCTGGTGCTACTTGATGTTTTCTATCATAGTGTTTTAATAAAACAGTTGCTGCTTTTGCACTTGATATAATCGGTGCAAACATTGTTTTTGTATTTTTTGTATATTCTGGAAGTGCAAGAGGTAACCCTGCTCCCGATATAATAATATCAATTCCTGCCTCAACAGCTGCTTTAGCATATTGTTCGTAATTCTCCATTGCAACCATTAAGTTTAATCCAAGCATTTTTCCTTTTGCTGCCTCTTTGGCCTTTTGTATATGTTTTTTCATTGCACGCAAGTTAGCTTGCACTGTATTATTTTCAAAATCAGGTTCATCATGTCCAATTTGAACTCCCGATAAAACGCCTAACCCTCCGTGATTTGAGACAGCCGCCGCTAAGTTAGAACGTGAAATACCAATTCCCATTCCACCTTGTACAATCGGTAACTCTAATTCAAACGGTCCAATTTTTAATGGTTTAATTTCCATTTCTCCACCACCTGTTATTATTTTGCATTTCAAACTATGTGAAGGATTATAACACACAAATTTGTAAAATGTGAATATTTTTTTGATATTCAAAGTAAAAATTTTGAGTTTCAAACTTAATTTGAACAGGCCACATTAACTAGATTATTAACAAAACCTTATTAAATGAAGGATTTAACACCATCTTGTTTAAATATTCACTCATGCATTTGTCGAAAAATAAGGCTTTCAAAAATAATCCTTCTTAATTATCCTAATTTCATCAAACAATTAGAACTTTAGGCGAATTATGATGGGTAGTACTTCCCCTATTAGGCTAGTAAATGTGTTATGTTAATTTGTAGATATGCATTAATTCTTAAGGGGGAGATACTGATGCTAAGAACGAATGAAGGTCGACTTGTGAAATGGTCTGTTCAAGGAAAAGTTCATCATCCACTAGGCGGCAATTATAGAATTACTCAAGAAGGGGTTCCGATGATTTTACCTTCAACAGGGGGGATTTCTTATAATGTTTCTGTTGGCGATCCTGCATTTGGGTGGATAGGTGATCATGTTGAACCAGGTGTTTCGATTCGTAATGAGAATGCTTCAGAGAATGATGCTTTAATGACGTTTGCTTGCATTGGAAATGTGGCTAAGGTTGTAAGTGGTGATGCAAAAGGACGTTTAGGTTATGTGACGGGTTCTCACGGTGGAATTGAGCATACTTTAGTTCATTTTGATGCGGATATATTAGAAGACCTTTGCATTGATGATTCTATTTTAATTAAGGCATATGGCCAAGGGCTCAAATTACTCGACTATCCTGATGTTCATGTCATGAATCTTGATCCTATTTTATTACAGAAATTACAGATACAAGAGGTCAACGGTAAGTTGCAAGTTCCCGTATCAGCGATTATTCCCCCCTATTTAATGGGGTCTGGAATTGGAGCTAATAGTGCTTATTCTGGGGATTATGATATTATGACAGGAGATTTGGATGAGGTACGACGTCTAGGGCTTCATCATTTACGTTTTGGAGATCTTGTGTTATTAAAGGATTGTGATACAACGTACGGTCGCGGTTACTTAAAAGGTGCTATGACACTTGGAATTATTGTGCACAGTGATTGTGTAAAAGCAGGACATGGCCCTGGTGTAACGACGATTATGTCATGTAAGTATTCTATTTTCGAACCAATTGTTGACCATTCAGCTAATATAGCAAAGTATATGAAGCAGCTATAAAATGAGAGAGACTAAATGCTGTCCTAAGTGTGAATTTAAATCATTAATTTTTATCTCGAGTAAGGTTTTAATTCATGGAACTGGAAATAATATTATGGTTAACGTGACATTATCAATTGTGGCTCGTTTACATCGTTATGTATGTGAAAATTGTGGATATACTGAGGAATGGATTGAAGCAGATGATATTAAGGAATTAAAGAAACATTTCTCATAATTAAAAAAGACTGAGTCGAAATTATTTCGATTCAGTCTTTTTTCTATTTATCCAATTAATTTTCCCATCATAATCATACCTTTAGATGTTTCAAATCCTCTTTTGTGATAGAATCCTTCTGTTTGAGGCCCAGGAGATGTTAGTAAGATAATTTCTCTGATTCCTTTTTCCTTCAATCGTTTCTCGAATTCTTCATAGATGCTTGTTCCAAGCCCTTTTCCTCGCAACTGATTATTGATGCAGAATTCTTTAATGTTAAACATTAATCCATTATAGTATTGTTCTTCGGCTCCTAAAATCATTCCAGCAGGAACATTATCCACATACGCTAATAATCCATATGAATCTGGACATTTAATCATTTGTGTTAATCGTCTGGATGCCGTCTCAACTGTCCACTCATCGTTCCAAGGCCCTGCATTGAATGTTTCGATATACATTTTTACTAGTATATTTAAGTCTGATAATTCGATCTGTTTAAATTGCATTGCCTTCTTCCTTTCAATGTGAAAAAAGAAGAGGATTCCTCTTCTTAGTTATTAATATATTTTTCAAATACTTCTGTAAAGTCTTTTTGAATGTAGGCTTCACGTGATTGTTTAATCCAATTAAATGCGTATTCGTTTACCTTTACAAATTGATCTAATAAATTACCTGTTTCTTGACGTTGTGAACCACATGCAACGGATGCAAAGTTTAATGTTTGTTCTGATTTTTGTAATAATACCTGATTTTCTTCGATGATATGAGAAATTTTAATTAAAGCTTTATAAATATCTTTTAGTTGTTCTAATTGATTACGATTAACATCAATTGAGAACTCTTGATTATCGATATCAAATTTTAATTCACAATCTAAATCCACTGTTCCTGCTGTTTCAATCATAACATGGCTAATCGTATGTTTATAGTAATCATATCGTTTCACTAGACGTTTACTACTAACAGCTGATGTACCATCGACATGAATTAAAGCTAAGTTTGTAAAACAGTATTCATCTGTTTTTGATTTAATTAAGAAGAAGATTTTTTCATCATCTTCATGCATAATAAAGTCATCTGCCATTACTTTATCATAGTCGTTTGGACTAATAATTTTCCCAATATCACTAATTCCTAATGCATCTGCAGCAAATTTTTTTAACATCTTGATTTCCCCTTTGTTTAGATATTGAGATGATTATATCACATGCATTTAAATTAGCAAGGGCTACTTTTTACCTATTTTAATATCATTTATGAAAACAGTAAAATATCCTGCTGATAGAAAGAGCAATGTCAATTTTATCATATTTAAACTAAATCCTTTGATGCCTATGTCTCCTATATCTAAAAAGAAATATAAAAATGGATGCTCGGGCTCTGGAACAGGTACGTGAATAAAACTACACGTGACAACAAAGAGGAAATATAAGATGGGGATACTAAGCCACTGAAATGGGGTGTACCAACTATATTGTTTTTTAGGATCAAATAAAAGGAAATCAATAAAAACGAGAAACGGTGCCAGATAATGTACCGAAATATCTGATGGTGAAAACATTTGATGAACCGATCCATGTTCAAGACAATACGGAATAATGATAAATTGGTATAATAAAAAGGTGACTAGAATTGCCGATGTTAATCCACCTTTAAGCCAAGATGAGCATATTTTTTTTTGAATTGATTGGTGTTTTCTTAACTGATATAACATTTTAACTACGATATAACTATATAAAATCAAACACCATAAATTGCTTTGCATCGTGTAATACAATAAAATTTTAAAATTTGTTTCTCCACTTATAAGAAATACACCCGCGTAAATTCCGTAGGCTGTACTAATAATAATTAAGATACGCCACAATAAAGTAAACCACACATTTTTAAAATTCATAAAATCCCTCCCCTACTTTTGCTAGTTTATGTAAGGAAGTATTTAAAAAGAATAAAAGGAGATTTAGTAATGAAATATAACCTAAAACAATTTACTAATGTAATTAAAGTTTTACCCCTAAAAAAGAAGTATACGAAAGAGGAGTTGTTAACGCCTGATTTTTTAATTGAACAACAGGGGGCTGTTGAAATCTATTATGCTCCTCATAATGAATATTTAAATCCTCAAGCAAAGATTTTTATTGTAGGAATTACACCTGGATTTGAACAGATGTCAAGGGCTATCTCTGAAGCTAGAAGCTGTTTTGAAGAAAATCTATCACTTGATGAAATTCAATATCGTTGTAAAAAAGCAGGTCGTTTTAGTGGGAGCCTACGTCAAAATTTAATTCAATTTCTTAATCAATTAAACTTAACTGATAAATTGGGGATAACTAACGCTTCTGAACTGTTTGAAGAGCATGATGATCTTCTTCATACAATATCGCTTATCCCTTATTCTGTATTTGTAAAAGGAAAAAATTATACAGGTCATACACCTAATCTATTAAAATCGCCTATGTTGATGTCCTATGTAAAAGATAACTTTATAACTGAATTAAATAAACTCGATCCTGTTTTAATTATTCCTCTTGGGAAAAGTGTTGAAGAAGTTCTACTTTATTTAGCACAAGAAGGTTTAATAAATGAATCGCACATCCTAAAGGGATTTCCACACCCTTCAGGAGCTAACGGTCACCGTTTTAAACAGTTTAATGAAAATAAAGAATCTATGATGCATCAAATTGATAAATACTTTTCTAAATAACCACAACTAAAGGAGTTAAAAATGAATCTATCATTTAATTTTTCTATGGCAGGATTTCTTCTTGTTTTACTACCCATGTTACCTAATGTTTTATATTTTATATTTTCAGAAAAATTCGGTTCTGAAACGTCTCCTAATTCACATAGAACACTTGATATGATTGAACATGGTGCCCAATTTATTTTTATTGGTTTGTTAATTTTCTTTGAGCCTATCAATCAGCCTGTAATTTCTATGAGTTTAGTGTCTATTATAGCTCTATTTTTAATTTTTTATTATCTCCTGTGGGGATTATTATTTTTAGGGCGTAAAACATTAACTATTTTATTAGCCATGTCCATTGTTCCTGTTATCTATTTTATATTAGGAGCTATCCTACTTCGTAATTTTTTAGCAATTATTCCTATGATTATTTTCTTAATTCTCCATGTTTTAATCACTTATTTCAATTATAAATCGTCTAAGCCTCTGCATTTATAAAGATAATGTGAAATCAACTAGTTTTTATGTTAATAAAGGATTTAAAATCCTCGAAACACAGTGAATGAACATTCACGATATGAGGAGGTTTTGATGAAGTATGAGTAAATTTATTGGTTATTATGAGTCACCTATTGGCTTAATTGAAATAATAACAGATGAGCATTTTTTACGTGAATTGTGGTTTGTGGATAAGATTCAAGAGACAACAGTGCAACCTGAAATTCTTAAGAAAACTTTGATTCAACTTGATGAATATTTTAAAGGTGAGCGAGTGAAATTCGAGCTTGATTGTGTATTAGAGGGAACTGAATTTCAAAAGTCAGTTTGGAATGCTTTATCAGAGATTCCTTATGGGAGTTTGGTAAGCTACAAAGATGTTGCAGATTCAATTAATAACCCTAAAGCGTGTCGTGCTGTTGGAAATGCAAATAATAAGAATAAGATTGGAATTGTTATCCCCTGTCATCGAGTCATTGGTGCTAATCAATCTTTAACAGGCTATGTAGGGGGACTTGATCGAAAACAATGGCTTATTGACCATGAACGAAAACATAAAAAATAGCTCTACGCCAAAAGTAGAGCTATTTTTTATGCTAATTTTCTTTTCTTCTATTTAAAACTATTCCACCTGTACATAATACAACTCCGATACCAAGAAGGAGCCAGCTATTAAATCCTGTGTTGGGTGTAACCTGATTCATGACAGTAATTGTAACAGAATTCGTGACCAATGCTCCATCACGATCACTAACCTGATACGTGATATGATACGTACCTGAAACAGATGCATTCACATTATTTTCAATAATTTTGATTTCAGAAGTTAAATTTCCATCTTCAATATCATACGCAGTAACACCTTCTGATGGATCAAATGCATCACCAACTTTAATAATTTTATCCCTAGCTTGAATGACTGGAAGTTCATTGATGATACTACTTGATGGCAATACCGAAATGATTCTCGTAACCGTCGTCGTATTTCCACTAGAATCCATCACTGAATAAATCAGTTCATATCGTCCAACTATATTAATATCTACCATTCCCCTAACTTGAATTTGAGATGTCAAATCATCATCTTCTGCATCATAAGCTGTAACACCTTCTAATGAATTAAAAGGGGTCCCAACACTCAAGGTTAAATCAGTTGCTCCACTTATGATGGGAGTTTGTCCTAAATCTAGATTAACATGAAGAAAAACTGTTCCATCAAACTCAATTTCTACCCCATCAGATGAAGAGGCTATTTCTGAAAAAGTAAACTTTAGATCTTGGCTTTCTTGAATATTCTCCCATACTACTTCATCTGTTTTCAAATCATAATAACCATCTTCAACATTTACTTTTCCAACAGGACCATTAAAATCTAAAATAGGATTTTTTATTTTTAATGTATCCCCTTTTTTCACAGAATATTCTCCTAAATCGATAGTCTGTTCATGGCCCCATCCATACAAATACTGAGCTAAACTTTTAAACCGACTAATATCTTTCACGTGATTATTAGAAAAATCAATAATCTCTAAATCCTCCATCTCTGTGACAGGAGTCATATCATAAAGGTTATTATCAGCTAGGTACAAATAAACTAATTCATCTAGATTAGATAAAGGACCTAAATCCCTTATCTCATTACTCGCAATATTTAATAAACTTAAATTAACTAAATGAGAGAGAGCCGAGATATCTTGAATTTTGTTATTGGTTAAAATAAGGTAATTAAGCTTGCTTAAATTCGTTAATGGGGACAAGTCGGATATTTGATTATCTTGCAGTCTAAGTAACGTCAAATTAGTTGCATACTGTAATCCTTCTAAATTAGAAATTCCTTTACCATTTAAATTTGCTACCTTCAATGTTGATAATTGTTTTTTCGTTATATCACTTTCACTCGAGTTCCCTAATGCTTCATTTAAAGCGATTTTCAAACTTTGATCTGGAATATTGACAATATCATTGCTCATTGCATGAGTCGTTGATATTGTTGTAAAAGTCATGAATAAAATAAACAGAAAGAGAATACTTTTTTTAACCATTTTAGATAGACAACTCCTATTTTACAAATTTTATTCGTTGCTAATAGTTTCCCTTTCTTTCTAAATTTCTACTCATTGATTTTAAAAATATTCTGTTGTGTCTGTCGGTAATCCCTTTTTACTTAAACGAATTTCAATGACATCTTTAACGATTGAATAAATTAGTGCAAACATTGGAACTCCAATAATCATTCCAACTAATCCAAATAGTTTCCCTGCAACTAAGATAGCGAATAAAATCCAGAAAGCTGAAATTCCGATTGAGTCACCCAAAATTTTAGGTCCAATAATATTCCCATCAATTTGTTGAATCACAAGGATAATAACCCCGAACCATACTGCCTTAATTGGCGAAATGAATAAAATAATAATCGCTGATGGAATAGCTCCAATAAATGGTCCAAAGAATGGAATAATATTCGTTATTCCAATAATAACAGAGATTAATAATGAATATGGCATTTTAAAGATTGTTAAGATTATAAAGGTTAAAACCCCAATAATAGCTGAGTCAATAATCTTTCCACCAATAAATTTTCCAAATGTCAAATTAGTGCGATTAGCAAGATTTAAGATAATATTTGCATGTTTATCATTAAATAATGCAACGACTACTTTCTTTCCAAGTGCAAAGAACTTTTCTTTATCAACCAGTAAATAAACCGAAATGATAATTCCTAAAATAATATTCCATACACTCGATGCAAAAGCCATGACGATTCCACCGATAATTGGTAGAAGATTTGTGACTAATTGGAGCACCCAGTTCGTAATTTCTGTTAATTTATCATTGATTAACGTCATGTATTCTGGACTAATATCCGTCTCATTTAACGTCTGTTCGAGTATTACTTTCATATCATATAGATATCTTGGAATGTCATTAACTAACCCTGTAATACTTTCGACTAATTGTGGAACCACGAATTGAATAAAGACATAAAAAATTAAACTTGCAGTTAAATATGATAATATAACCGCTACCCCACGCAGAGATTTTTTTGAACCTTTAATAAACTTCTTAAAGACTCTATCCTCATAAAATTTCAAGATAAAATTAATTAAGTAAGCGATGATAAAACCAATAATAAATGGTTGAAAAACGGCCATTATTTGGCTCATCTTTCCTGTAAAAGCATCTAATTTTGATATAATGTTAGCAAAAACAATACTGAAACAAATGACAATAAAAGCATATATCGCAATGGTAGTATATTTTTTATCCCAATTAATCTTCATAACTCCTCCTATTATTGTTATTTCATACTAAATTATAACTCTATTATATACTATTATTAGGCTAAAAAAGTAGCTTATATTCGCCTATATTTAAGTAATTTTTGTAAAAAAGCCACCTATCCTATTAACGAGATGAGGTGGCATATAAAAGTATTTTATTTTAATTTAATTGATTCGCTTAACACGTCATATCCTGTATATGCTAAAGCTAATGCTGCAATGACTAGACGTTCATGTGCAAGACTTGTAACGGTTGCATCAACCATTTGTTGTGAGTGTCCAACAATCTTACAATCACCAATTCCAATATAGGGATGAATCGTTGGACAAATGTTACTAATATTTCCGATATCGACTGATCCAGTTTCCTTTTTAGCTGGATGAATATCTGTGATTCCAAGTTGACGTAAATTTTCATTAAATGCATTTGATAATACTTGATTCGTTTTTAAATCATCATAAGATAATTCATAGTTACTAATCTCTACTGTTGTTCCTGTTATTAAAGCAGCACCTTGTGCAATGTTTAAAACTTTTTCTTTAACAACTGCTAAGTATTCTTTCGTTGCTGCACGAATATAAAATTGTGCTGTGGCATGTTCTGGTACAATATTCGCTGCTACCCCACCATTTGTAATGATCCCATGCATACGAACATCTGATTTAACATGTTGGCGTAATGCATCAATTCCATTAAATAATTGAATAACAGCATTTAAAGCGTTGATTCCATTCTCTGGGCTCGCTGCTGCATGAGAAGGACGTCCTGTGTAATCAAATTGTAAAGCTTCCATTGCTAAAGATGTTCCACTTTCTGTTGTATATCCATCCGGATGAACCATCATAACAGCATCCATCTCATTAAATAATCCTGCCTCAGCCATGGTTACTTTAGCGCCATTTGTTTCTTCAGCTGGCGTTCCAAAAACATAAACTTTTCCACCAACTTCATCGATAATTTTACTCAATAAAACCCCTGCTCCAGCACTCATTACACCAATCATATTATGACCGCATCCATGACCTAAATCAGGTAATGCATCATACTCACATAAATAAGCGACAGATAATCCAGGTTTTTTACTATCGTAAACCGCTGTAAATGCTGTTTCTAATCCTGCAACACCTACTTCAACTGAAAAATTATGTTCTTTTAAAAATGAAGTTAATGTATTTACAGCTTCGAACTCTTGGTTTCCAAGCTCAGGATGATCATGAATATAGTCACTCATTTCCCATAATCTTTGTTTAAGCTCTTCACTAATTTGCAATAATTGTTCTTTCATAATGCCCCTCCTGTATACAAAAATCTATTGATAGATTTCTTCTTATTCTAATTCATTTTTCATTTTAAGTTCAACTATAGTTTACTAGGCATTCTCTATAAAGAAAATGCCTAGCAAAATTAATATTATGACCAACCCATTAAAATAGCAATTGTAATAAAGATAATAGCAATTACTCCAAAGATAACTTGTAGTGGTAAAATCCATTTAATCCATTTTGACCATGGGATACCTGCTACCCCTAAACAAGCCATTAAGACTGCACTTGTTGGGAAAATCGCATTTGAGAATCCATCACCAAATTGGAAAATTAAAATTGATGTTTGCGGTGTAATTCCAACTAACTCACCAAGTGGCGCCATAATCGGCATTGTTAAAGCTGCTTGTCCTGAACCTGATGAAATAAAGAAGTTAATAAACATTTGAACAAAGAACATGACATATCCCGCAATTAACGAAGGTAATTGACCGATGAAGTTTGATAATTGGTAAAGAATTGTATCAATAATTTGACCATCTTGTGCAAGAATCACGATTCCACGAGCAAATCCAACCACAATAGCTGCTCCAATCATATCTTTTGCTCCACTTACAAACGATGTTGCCATATCATCAAAACTTAAACGTCCAATAAATCCTGCCACGATTCCTGTAGCTAAGAATAAAGCCGCGATTTCTGGAATAGCAAAATCAAATTTTAGTACTCCAACGACAATTCCAGCTAAACAAACTAAAATCGAAGATAAAATAATTTTATGTCTTACTGTAAACTCGATATGTTCTTCAGTTGATTCTTTTAATGCTTCACGACGTGACTGATCAATTTCATAAACGGGACTTAATTCTGGATTACGTTTGATACGACGACCATACCACATTAAGAATAGAATAGATGCTAAAGTTGTAACTGCCCAAATTAGAGTACGGAATCCCACACCTGATCCAGCTTGAACATTTGCAATACTTTGAGCAACCCCTACTGAGAATGGATTAATCATTGCTGTAGCAAAACCAACAATACATCCAACATAAGAAATAGCCATCGCCATAATACTGTCATAACCTAAAGCTAAACAAAGTGGAATCAACATTGCAATAAATGGAATTGCCTCTTCCGTCATTCCAAAAACTGCGCCACCTAATGAGAATAATCCCATAATAAACGGAATCATTAACATCTCTTTTCCATGGAACGATTTAACGGCACTTGTAATTCCAGCATCAATTGCACGTGTTTTTGTAATAATAGCAATTGCTCCACTTACGATAAATAAAAAGGCAATAATTTCTGAAGCTCCTACAATTCCTTCTAATGGAGCTTGTAATAAACTAAATAATCCTTGCGGTGATTGCTCGATGTATTGGAACGATCCATCCACAACGACTGTTCGACCTAAATCATTAACCACTCGCTCATACATCCCAGCTGGTAATATCCATGTTGCTACGGCAACGATGACTAAGATAAAAGAAATAATAACTAGCGTATGTGGTACTTTAAATTCTTTTTTCGCACCTGCCTCAGTTTCAATACTTCTGGCTCTTCTAAGACTTAACATATATTAATCTCCCTTCAGGTTTTTAACATCCAATAAAGCATTGTCCCCATCTTTTCTTGGATGGTATGAGGTGCAAGAGCTTCACAATAAAAAAAGTCTTGAGTATCACTCAAGACTTTTCAGAAATAATCACATAACGTGCGTTTACTTTTGAATGCTCAAATGATAGCCCTCCACAATTTTTATGGTTGGCTTTAATAAAAAAAAGCCTTGAGCAAATCACTCAAGACTTTGAATTTTAATATATCATTTAATCGATATACAATGCATTCATCTTAAATGATAGCTCACCACAAAATATTTTGTGACAGTGTTAAGTATATTTTACATAACACCAGCTCTATCACCTTAAAGTATCGATGATAGGCTTCGGCGAGAACTCCTTTCCTATTGCGTCTACGTCTTCACTCTTCAATAGTACTCTTAGTTACCGCACCTCTATCTAAAACCTATTTATTTTTTAATTAATTAAATCATAAACTATATTCTATTCTTTTGCAAGTGTAAATTTATGTAACTATCCAATAAAATTTCTATTTTATATTTTTTTAATAAATACACTATAGAGAGCTAACTATAATAAATTTTTAAAAATGAGATGGCCTTAATGAGTATTAAAGAAAAAATTCATGAAATGGAAATTCATCATAAAGAACAACATCATGAGGAAAAAAAATTTGAGAAAAAAGAAGATAAATTATATAAATAGCCTATAAAGACACGCTAGTTTTAAAGCGTGTCTTTTTTATTTACTCATTTTTTTAGATTTCTTTGCACAAGCTTCCATAGCATTCATAATACTTGCTCTAAATCCCTCTTGTTCTAATTTAGCAACTGCCTCAATTGTTGTGCCACCTGGTGAACAAACTTGATCTTTTAATCCCCCTGGATGCATCCCTGTTTCTAGTACCATTTTCGCCGCTCCAAGCACTGCTTGTGCAGCAAATTCGTAAGCAAGATTTCGTGGCATCCCTTGTAAAACAGCAGCATCAGCCATTGCTTCAATCATCATATAAACATAAGCAGGTGATGATCCACTCACAGCAATAACGGAATCAATTAATACTTCAGACACCACTTCACATTTTCCAAAACTATTAAAAATAGCAATCACTTGATTTAACTCATTTTCTGTAACATTGCGATTTGGTATAATTGCTGACATCGCTTCACCGACTTGTGCTGGTGTGTTTGGCATTGTACGAACTACCTTAATACTTTTTTGAAAATAGTCCTCAATCATTTGAAGTGTTGGTCCTGCTGCAATACTCACAATAATGGTTTCTTTATGAATACTTTCTTTAATTTCATCAATAATAGCGGGATATAAATATGGCTTAACTGCTAAAATAACAATTTGACATAAATTTGCAACGTCTTGGTTTGAAGTTGTCCCATTTATTTTATAATCTTCAACAAATCGATTAACTTTTGTCTGGCTAGGATTAGACATCAAAATATCATTTGATAATATTAATTCAGATTTCAATAATCCTTTTAACATCGCCATCGCCATATTACCACTACCAATAAATCCAACCGGATACTTCATATTTCATCCTCCTTTATTTTATTATAGTCTTTTATTCATACTTCTCAATAATAATAAAAACGTTTACTTAACTATTCATTGCCTTCGTGGTATAGTAAGTTTAGTAATCATACTAGGGGGGGATTTTTAAATGATGAAAGCTATTGAGTTTGTAAGAGATGGATTTGTTTTACGTGGGACTGAACACCTTCCTAATCAAATAAGTTCTTCTATTCCAGCTATAATTTTATTTCATGGTTTCACAGCTAATCGTTGTGAATTTGGATTTAGCTTCGTAAGATTGGCTAAACGATTAGAGACTGCTGGTATTGCAGTTTATCGCTTTGATTTTATGGGAAGTGGTGAAAGCGACGGTGATTTCTCAGATATGTCTGTAAGTACCGAACTTGAAGATGCCCATGCTATTTTAAATTATGTTCGCTCACTTGAGTATATTGACTCAAATCGTATTGGTGTTCTTGGAATGAGTATGGGTGGCTGCGTTGCTAGTCTATTAGCAGGACTTCGTCCACATGATATTCAGTCACTTTGCTTATGGGCACCCGCTGGTTTTATTCCTGACATGGCTAGAAATGGATTTTTACTTGGAAAACAAATAACGGAAGAGATAAAGGAATCTGGTTATCTTCCATGGGGAAATCTACAAGTCGGTATGAAATTCTTCACTCAAGATATTAACTTACACGTTTATGAAACGGCACAGAAATTTGAAGGATCTGTTTTATTAGTTCATGGAGATAAAGATTTAACTGTTCCAATCGAGACTTCTTATGAATATTTGAAATACTACAATAATCGAGCACAACTCATTACAATCACCGGTGCAAGTCATGGATTTGAGACTCTTAATTACTTAGCATTATTATTTGAGTCAACAGAATCATTTTTTAAATCGCAATTACTTTAGGCAGGGAGTTTCCTGCTTTTTTGGTGCTTAAAATAGTTATCATATCAAAAATTTAGCTTACATAAAAATTAATGAAAGGGTGTGTTAACTATTGAATTTTCAGTTTATCATAGAGTATATTTATCAACTTTTTTTATTAAGTCCTTACTTATTTACCTCAGTAGTTTTAGTTCGATGTGTATATTTTTCTTGTCGCAATAATGAATCACACGAATTAGATTTATCTAAAAGTTTATGGGGAATTCCTATTATCACCCTTTTAACCTTGATGGAGTTCTTTATTCCTGGTATTTGGGACCTAAAAATCTCACACAATGTAATAACCCTCTTTTTAACAATTGATTTAGTATTAATCTGTCTTGTCACTATATTCCATAACAGTAGCGAAAGCAAAAAAGAAACTAGTTTATTTACTTTCTATTCCTGCTCTACTAACCTGTTTAATCCTATTGAATATTATTGCTTTTTAGACAAAAAAAGAGTGTTAGTACCCTAAAATAGAACCTACAAGATAGACACTTAAAAAAGTGTGAGCTTATAGGTTCTTT
>OLNJ01000634.1_pt1 | contig 26795 bp, 22 predicted proteins | sample 1672191 | NCBI WGS metagenome assembly OLNJ01 (sample SAMEA3136657, study PRJEB25190) | human gut metagenome | biome: human gut; feature: human-associated habitat; material: faeces | place: Austria | collected 2013 | reverse complement strand
TAATAACTATATATATTGTTGATAGTACTATAAACCTTATTCAAGGACTTTCAATGGCTGGTATTTCTCAGAGAATAGTAAAAAATATAAGGAAAAGTTTTTTTGACAAGCTTCAAAAGTTACCTACATCATATTTCGATGCTAATTTAAATGGAGATATTATGAGTAGATTAACTAATGATATAGATAATATAAGTACTACAATATCCTCATCAGTAACGACTCTTATGAGTAGTTCTATAAGTATAGTAGGGTCTTTAGTTATGATGATTGTATTGAGTCCTATTTTGACTATAGCAGGATTAATAACTGCACCTTTAGTTCTTTTATTATCAAAAACAATTGCTAAGAGAACTAAAATATATTTTAAAGAACAACAGGCGGCTTTAGGAAATTTAAATGCACATATTGAAGAAAGTATTTCAGGATTAGAAGTTATTAAAGCTTTTAATCATGAAGAAAATATAAAATCTACATTTGAAGACTTAAATAAAGATTTAAGAATAAAAGGATATAAGGCACAAATATGGACTGGTTATTTAATGCCATTAATAAATGTAATAAATAATTTTGGGTTTGCAATGATAGCTTTATTAGGTGGGATATTAGCAGTTAATAATATGATAACTATAGGAATAATTGCATCATTTATAAGTTATAGTAAACAATTTGTAAGACCTTTAAATGATATAGCTAATATATTTAATACTTTACAATCAGCACTTGCAGGAGCTGAAAGAGTATTTGAAGTATTAGATCAAAAAGAAGAGGTAGAAGATAAGGAAAGTTGTAATGAATTAACAAATGTAAAGGGAGAAGTAGAATTTAAAAATGTAAGCTTTGGATATAATGATGATAATATAGTTTTGCATGATATAAACTTTAAAGTTGAACCAGGAAAATCCTTAGCTATAGTCGGAGCAACAGGTTCAGGAAAAACTACTATAGTAAATTTATTAACTAGGTTTTATGAAATAACAGAAGGGTCTATAACCATTGATGGAGTTGATATACGGGATTACTCAAGGGATAGTTTGAGGAGAAACTTTGGAATAGTTCTTCAAGACACCTATTTATTTTCAGGAATAATAAAAGAAAATATTATGTATGGAAAAGAGGATGCAACAGATTTAGAAATAATATCAGCTGCAAAGATAGCAAATGCACATACATTTATATCAAGATTACCAAATGGATATGATACAGTTCTTTCTGAAGGTGGTAGTAATTTAAGTGCGGGACAAAAACAATTATTAGCTATAGCTAGAGCTGTATTATCAAATCCTTCAATATTAATATTGGATGAAGCAACTAGTAATGTGGATACTAGAACAGAGCTTAGAATTCAACAAGCTATGTTAAGTTTAATGAAAGGCAGAACAAGCTTTATAATAGCGCATAGATTAAGTACAATAAGGGATGCAGATAATATAATGGTTGTAGAGGATGGAAGAATAATTGAATTTGGAAGTCATGAAGAGCTTATAGCTAAAGGTGGAAAGTATTATAACCTATATATGCTTAATAAAATAGGATAATTGTAAAATAGATTTATATAAATGAGATAATAGTCGATAAAGTACTATAAGAAATTTGAACTTATAAAACTTCTAAGGAATAACTTAATATAGAGAATGTTTTTGAGGAAAACTATGGGCAAGGTAATTGATATAACCGATATTTTAGCTTTAAGAAAGGCTGTTAGAATATTAGAGTTATTAGATAAAGATTATGATTATGATGTACTTAAAGCTCATCCTAATATATGTAGAGAAATAATAGTCTTATTTGGAAAAGAGCTAGATAAGCCAGAGAATAGTAAAAATGAATATCTATCATAATTTTATCATTACAATTTTTAAAAATATATAATGATAAAATTATAAATAAAAAAGAGGCTTTACGCCTCTTTTTTATCTATTAGCTAATACCTAATATGTTATTTATTTCATTTTTGTAAGCATCTGCTTTTGCACCGAAGATAGCTTGAATTCCGTTACCAACTTCCATAACACCAGCAGCACCTAAATTCTTTAATTCAGCTTTATCTACTTTAGCTTTATCTTTAACTTCAACTCTTAATCTTGTGATACAAGCATCAACAGATACTATGTTTTCTTCTCCACCTAAAGCAGCTAATACAGCAGGAGCTTTTTCAGCTATTTCACCTTTACCAGTAGATGTAGTAGTAGCTTCTGTCTTTCCACCTTTTTGAGCTTGGAAATCAGCTTTAGTGTAAAGTTTAGTTTCTTCTTCTTCATCTCTACCAGGAGTCTTTAAGTTCATCTTAGTAATCATGAAGTAGAATACGAAGTAGTAAACTACTGCATATATTGCACCAACAACTAATACCCAGATCCAGTTAGTAGGAACACCTGCACCTGCTGGAAGTAAACCGAATAATGAGAAGTCAATTACACCACCAGAGAATGTCATACCTATGAATACATTTAATATATCCATTAACATGAATGATAAACCTGCAAGTACACAGTGTACAACATATAGTACTGGAGCAACGAATAAGAATGTAAATTCTAATGGTTCAGTTATACCAGTTAAGAATGAAGTAACAGCAGCAGCTAATAATAATGATCCAACAACTTTCTTCTTGCTTGGAAGTGCAGCTCTATACATAGCAAATGCAGCAGCAGGAAGACCAAACATCATGAATGGGAATTTACCAGCCATGAATCTTGTAGTACCGCTAACAATATCATTCATAACTGATGCAGAAGCACCTACTAAATCAGTCATGCTTGATAATTGAACGAAATAAGCAGTATTAGCACCAGCAACAGTTTGGAATGATCCGTTTACTAAAACTTGTGCTTCAACGAAAGAACCATACCAGAATGGAGTATAGAATACGTGATGTAAACCAAATGGTATTAATGCTCTTTCAATTAATCCGTAGAAGAATGTTCCAATTGTACCTGCTTCTCTAACAAGGTTAGCAATTACAGATATACCATCTTGAACTAAAGGCCATGCAAATGCTAATACAGCACCAACTAAAGCCATAACTAATGAAGTTATTATTGGAACAAATCTTGATCCTGAGAAAAATCCAAATACTGGTGGGAATTGGATTGTGTGGAATCTATTGTGTAGACTTGCAGCAACTATACCTGTAATAATACCACCGAATACTGACATATTTAATGTGAATATTCCAAGATTAGTAGTTACGTAAGTACCATATTCCCCAACGTTATCAGGAGTTAAAACTCCTAATTGAGTAACACCTAAACCTAAAAGTGTAGAAATAACTTGGTTCATAACTATGAATCCAAATACTGAAGCTAAAGCAGCAGTACCTTTGTCTTTCTTAGCAAGACCAACTGCAACACCAACAGCGAATAATAGTGGTAAGTTACCGAATATTATATCACCTATATTTTTCATAACTGTTAATATAGCAGTAACGGCTGGAATACTAACGAAAGAAATTAGTGGACCATAAACTGCTGGTGGATTTGATAAACCACCGATACCTAATAATGCACCACCAACACCAAGTAATATACCTGCTATTGGAAGAGCAGCGATTGGAAGCATTATTGCTTTACCGATTCTTTGTAAAAATTGCATCATTTTATTATTCCTCCTTAGACAGTATTATTATATCCATTTTACAAAGTTATAATTAACTTTGTATTACACGGCCATAAAAAATAAAAAGGCCTAAATATCTATAAATATACTTTTATACACAAAGAAAACATCATTATTTCTCTGTAAGTAATATTTATACATATTTAAGCCTTGCCTGCATAACCAGTAACACGCTAATTATTTAATTTACGAAAAATATACTATCACAGAGAAAATATTTTGTAAATGTTTTTTTTGAAAAGGTTTTATAATTTTTTAAATTTATAGTTTTATAGTTAAATTTTTATAGTTATTATCTTTATTATTTAAAGCTATATCTACGTAATGTTTAATAAATGGAGATGGACAGCTTTTTAAGAGATTAAATCCTTTTGAAGAAATAATACTATCCCAAGATATTTCTTCAGAATCATCATTATATTTAAGTCTAATATTAGATAGTGTTTCACACATGGCTTTAAGCTCTTCTTCAGTATAATCATCACTATATGATAATCTTTTAAAGTTTTGGTTATAGACAAAGTTTTTAAAAGATTTTTTTGAATTACTCTTAAATGAAGGATCAAAGTTATCCATATTTAGTGTTGCAATTTCATAGGATAGAGATTTATCTTTATTAAATGTAGCTATGCCATACTGTTGAGGATAAATAGCTAAAGAACTACTTGCTATATCAGTTAAAATAGAATTATCTAGAGAAGTACTCTTTATGCTTTGAAAATGAATATGTCCAGTAAAGCATAGATGTATATTATTATTTTTTAAGGTGTTTAAAACCTCGTCACTATTATCTAAAGTAAATCCACTATAGATATAATTGCTATGGTTAATTATATTGTGATGAGATACAGCAATAATTTTTGCATTATTATTTTTAGCTAATTTACCGCAATTATTTATCCAATTTAATGTATCCTTAGAAATACATCCATTAACTTCAGGATAGTTTATGGATAAATTATTGTTATATAAATTATCATCTAGCATGAGTATGTATAATTTATTAGAAGGAGCTACTAAGTAACTTAATGATGATTTATCTTTTGATATAGCATCATTAAAACCAAAGTCCTGATATATGTTTATAAACTCTTCTTTAGAAACAAAATCAGTTTTATATTGATTTTCTTCTTTGAATCCACGGGCATTAGGATTATTTATATCATGATTTCCAGGAATTATGTAAACATCAACTCCAGAAGCTTTTATTTCTGCAAGCTTTGATGATAAATCTAAATGACTTTGCTTTTCACCATTAAGCGTTAAATCACCACTTAAAATTAGAAAATCAGGCTTTCTATTTTTAATTTCATTTGCAAATTCATTAAAAATTTCACAGATGAATTCTAGTTGTTTTCCATCTCCATTTTTATTAAATCTATTAAATGCAATGCCATAATCCGTTAGAGATTTAGATAAATAATGAATATCACTACTAATATAAAAAGTAAGCTCATCAGTAGTATTTATATTATTAGTAAAAGATAATTTTGAAGTATATTGGGTATAAGGTTTAAAAAACATATATATTATGATGATTATAGTAGAAAAAAAGAGCGGAAGATAAAAATTTTTAATATTTTTCATAGTATACTCCTTTTATAAAAAGCATTTATATCTATAATTTCCCAAAGAGAATAGTATTATGAGTGTATTTACAAATAAATAGAATTTTCTATAAAATTTAGTTTATAGTATAATATTGAATATATATAAAGATAGGAGTGAGTGTATGTTATTATTTGAATTAAACAAAGAGGAATCAAGAGCTTTTATGAGATTGGTTTCTGAGTTCGTAACTGTTGATAAGAAAATCAATAAGGAAGAAAAAAGTGTAATAGAAAAATATTTAAATAAATTAAATATGAATAAAGAGGAAATTAATGAAATTTCTCATACAGAAGCTATAGAAATATTAGATAAGTCAGAAGATAAAATAAAGAATATGGTGTACTTTGAATTGTTAGGGGTTGCTTTAATTGATGGAGATTATGAAACTTCAGAAGTCGATTATTTAGAAGAAGTTGCAGATAAATTTAATATTTCTAGAGCAACAAAAATAGCTTTAGCTAATTATTATTTTGATGTTGATAAAATGAAAAATAAATCAGAAGAGGAAGTTAAAGAAAAACTGATAAAAATATTAAATTAAAATAAAATAGTTGTTGCGGTAGTATATGTTTAACTTACCGTAACGACTTTTTTATTTTATGATGAATATAATAAGTTCAATTTATAGTGATAATCTATAAGTTGAAGGGTTGATAAATCCTAACTGAAAATGTAGGTTTCGATTTACTAAATGCAATTGTAAGGAATGAGCTAGTAAATGTGAAATAGAATATAAAAATGAATAAATAAAACAATAAAATGAATAAATAACATCTATAAAAATATAAAATAATCTTTATAATTATTAGAAATTTTGTTATTCTAGTTTATGTTGTTAACAAGATAAGAGGAATAATTATGTAAAAATTAGTTTGTTATTAAATTATAATTTGGAGAGATGAACAAATGAAGAAAGTTGATTTAAAGGCTATTGATTGGAAAGCAATAGTAAAAGAGTATTTTATAATAACTTTAGGTTTAATTTTGGTTGCTGTAGGGATAGAGTATTTTTATGCACCAAATAATCTTGCAGCTGGAGGAATAAGTGGGTTAGGTATAGTAGTTAATCATTTTATACCATTCTTAACACCGAGTGTATTTTGTTTCTTTGTAAATATAGCGTTATTTATTCTAGCATTCTTTTTAATTGGAGGAGACTTTGGAATAAAGACTCTTTATGGAACCTATGGATTAATATTTATAATGTGGGTTATTGAAAAGTTTTTAAACCCAGTAGCATTAACTAATGATTTAATGTTAGCATCGATTTTTGGACCAGCTATAATAGCTTTTGGTATGGCTATAGCTTTTAATGCTAATGCATCAACAGGTGGAACTGATATAATAGCTAAATTACTTAATAAATATACAACATTTAACATAGGAATTTCATTGGCAATAATAGATATATTGGTTACAGTAGCAGCTGCTATCGTATTTGGGGTTGATACAGGTTTTTATGCATTCTTATGTGTAATATTAAATGGGTTTTTAATAGATAAGTTCATTGCTATGTTTAATAAGACAAAGCAAGTAACAGTCATAAGCGATAAAAATGATGAGATATCTAAATTTATAATAGAAACTTTAGATAGAAAGTGTACATATTTTAAAGGTTCAAGCGCAAATAGTGGAGAATCTAAGGAAATAATTTATGCAATAGTAAAACAAAAAGAGTTAAATAAATTAAAAGATTTTATAGATAAGATAGATGAAAAAGCATTTATAACAATAGGACAAGTTGATGAAGTAAGGGGTAGTGGTTTCCCAAAATTAGAAGGTATTTAAGCTTTTTATAAATAAAATGTAAACTAATATTTAATAACTTATTAAATATTAGTTATTAATGTCTACTTCCAATAACACTCTATTGAGAGAAGATATAAAGTAATATAAAATGAACCTAGAACATTTAGGAGGGATAAATAATGCAAGCTTTTATAGTAATAGGACTTTTAGTAGCAGCAGTGTTTGTATCATATAAATTAGCTATAGAAAAACAACAAAATAAAATAATATGGCCCGCAATAACATTATTGATAGGACCTGGAATATTTATAATTCAATACTTAGTATCAGTTTTTAAAAATAATAAAAAATTCGCTTAAAATATGAAAAGAAAAGCTTAAATTTCCACAAAAGCTTTTCTTTTTTTATTAGTTATTAACAGAGGATTTTGAAATGCAAAAAATATTATTAGTAATATTGAAATTTTGTTTAATATTAGAAAAAAATCTAAGAGTTATCCACAATTAGTAGGCTTTGAAATGGAATATTTTCAATAAAAAGGTATAAAAGAACTAAAGTTCTGTTAAAACTGTTAAAAATTATCCACAAAATGTGGATAAACATTAAAAACTGTTGAAAAGTCTATAAAAGATATTGACACAATATATTATGTATAAAAAGTAGACAAACCCAATATAATGGGTGTCGTTGAAAAAACTCATAATTTGTTGCATAATGTAACTTAATAAAAAATATAAATAACAGAGTTATCAACAGAATCAACACTATTGTGGATAAATACTGTGGATAAGCATCCGATTTGTGAATAAATTCATTTGAAAATCTAATAAAAAATAAAAAGTTGTGGATAACTATTGTTAATTCGTAACTTTTTAATGCTATAATTAGACAAAATTAGTATTTACTATGGAGGAGAAATTTATGAATTATAATAAGAGAATTTTAAGAGCTGAATTTATAAATAGGCCTAATAGATTTCATGCAAATGTTATTATAAATGGAGAAGAGATAAAAGTTCATGTTCCTAATACAGGTCGTTGCAGAGAAATACTTGTACCAGGTTGCACTGTGTATTTAAGAGAGGAAAACAACCCTACAAGGAAGACCCCCTACGATTTAATAGCCGCAATTAAAGGAGATAAGCTTATAAGCATAGATTCTCATATACCTAATAAGGTTGTAGAAGAAGCTCTTAATAATAGAAAGATTGAGAAGTTAGAAGAATACACTAATGTATTAAGAGAAAAAACATTTGGAAAAAGTAGATTTGACTTTAAAATATCGAAAGATAATGGAGAGGAATATTTCCTAGAGGTTAAGGGCGTTACACTAGAGGATGAAGGTTATTGTAGATTTCCTGATGCCCCAACAGAAAGAGGAGCAAGACATCTTTTAGAGTTAGTAGAAGCTAAGAAGCAAGGATATGGTGCAGGAGTTATGTTTTTAATACAAATTGAAGATGTAGAAAAGTTTTCACCAAATGATGAAAGAGATCCTAAGTTTGGTGAAGCACTAAGATTTGCAGCAAGTAATGGAGTAGATATTTTTGCTTATAGCTGTATTGTTACAGAGAATGGAATAGAGATAAATAAACCTATTGAAATAATACTTTAATAAATTAAAAATACTACGAGCTAAGCTCGTAGTATTCTAATTTTCTTCTCTTATTAACTCTACAGTTAATATTTTTCCGTTATATTCAACTTTAGCTGAATCAACCATTACACCGATTAAAGTAAGTTCACATTCTACTTCACTTTCTCCACCTAATTGCCAATAGCATTCTTCAACCTCTTGTTGTCTAGGTCTATTAAGTATAGTATTTAATTGATTTAATTTTTCAGTTGATATATTAGCTACATCTCCAGAAATTAAAAAATGTGATTTAGTTTCATCAGAATTGAAATCTAGATGAATGTTTTTGTTTCCTAACTTTTTAAAGTATGTTACCATCTCATTAATAATTTTAAGGTTTTTTTCAAGTTTAAGTTTCATACTAACTCTCCTTTTTAAATGCTGTTATTAATGGAACAAGAATCATCGCAGTAAATCCAGCAGCAAAACCATTATTATATAAGTTAAGTGCACCGTGAAGATATCCTGTATTACATACTATGCAAACATGTATAAATCCTGCTAAAATTCCATATTTCCAACCAAACATACCTGATATAGGAGCTAAGCAAGTTGAAAATAATATTGCTAGTGTTAAACCAGCTGAAGATATTGGATTAATATGTATCATTGCAGCTATTGTTGCACCAATCATTACTGGAAAGACATTTCTGACGTTTTTACCAAAACATCCAAATCCTACAATAGTAAATATACCACAAATAGATCCACCGTTTATGTCTATACCTAGAGCAAGTATAAATAGAGTTGATAAAATACCTAATATCCCCATATTTATATATACTGTCTCTCCAAATGAAGTATAGAAATCATTAACTAAACGTCCACTTTGCTTTGTAATATTAATCATATTATTTTTAATATCTTTTGATGAAATTAAACCAACTATTATCAAGTAAATAAATATTATAAACAGGAAGATTAAAAGAGAAGTTTGATTTCCTGTATACCATTCTAATCTACTTTCAAAAGTGATATTGAAAAGTCTAAATATAGACATAAGCATTGTTCCTATTATTCCACAAGCAAAGCCTACATTATATAAATTATAACCGTTATGTGCTTTAACAGAGTTACTAGCTATTGGTGGTAATATAAAGCCAACTAATATTCCTAAAAATATTCCTATTATTAATGAAGGCATTTTAGGAAGATAATCAGTGTAATATAATTGAGTAACTATAGGAGATAAAGAAGTTCCTAATAAAGCTGCTAGAGTATAATTAGAAAATTTCTCTTTCTTATATCTACTAAATAAATACACTCCAAATATTATTGGCCATACATTTAATATATTCTTACCAAGAAATGCGAAGGCTGTAACAACCCATAAAGCCATTATTGTAGATCCATTAGGGACAATATTAGTAAATATAAGCAGTAACAGACATAATAAACTTGTTAATGCTGCATTTATAATACCTCCACCTATTCCCCCTACTTGAATATAATCAGTTATTAATATGTCTGGAGTAAGCAATATATTTTTTAGTCCAGAAAATATTTCAGCAGGAGTATTAACTATAAAACCAAATAAAATCATAAAAATATACAAGAGCATTAAAACTTTATAAGGCTTATAAAAATTTTTTCTTAAGTCCATAAAATTCACCTCTATGAGAGTGTAACAGATGATACTTAAAAAATAAATTAAATTTTTATAAAATATATTTAAATATGTCTACAAAATAGTATAATTAGTGATGATAGTTAACTTTATGGTGAGGAGAAGTGGAAAAAATGGAAAATAAAAGAATAAAGAATGTTCCTGAAATAAAAGGTATATTAAGAAGTCATGTTGTAGAAGTTCCACCATGTATAAGAGATTGTTCAGGAATAAAAATTTTTGGAAAGAGAATAAAATCTTTATTATTTACAACAGATGTTGCAATTATAAGGAATACTAATGCTGATGCAATAATAGCAGTATATCCATTTACTCCACAACCGTTAATAACTCAAGCTTTAGTTATGGCTGCTGATGTTCCAATATTTTGTGGAGTTGGTGGAGGTATAACTCAAGGGAAAAGAGTTGTTAACCTAGCTTTAGATGCAGAGTTTAAAGGAGCTATGGGAGTAGTAGTAAATGCACCAACATCTAATGAAATATTGAGAAAGATAAGAGAAACTATAGATATTCCTGTTATAGTGACAGTTGTATCAGAGTGTGAGGATATAAAAGCAAGAATAGAAGCTGGAGCTACGATACTAAATGTATCAGGTGGAAAAAATACAGCTAAGATAGTAAGAAAGATAAGAGAAGAGTTTCCAGATTTTCCAGTAATGGCAACTGGAGGACCAACTGAAAAGACTATTAAAGAAACAATAGAAGCAGGAGCTAATGCAATCACTTATACGCCACAATCTACAGGGGATGTAATGAGTGAACTTATGGATAAATATAGAGGAGTATAGTCGATAAGCAAGGTAAGAGTTGACTATACCAAGTGAAAGCTTTCTGTAAAAAAGGTAAAAAGTCTGTTAACGTAAAGGTTAAGATTTTTTTGTAGAAAAGAGAAAGAGTTTACTTATAAAGAGAGTAAGCATTTTCTTCGTAAAAATGTAACTTTATTTATTGAAGTTAAATATTTAATTAATATATTTGGATGACAGATGGCTAGTTTTATTAGATTTTAAACTCGTCATTTGTCTTTATTCATTTTATTTCATTAATTAGGAAATAAATTTGAAACATAAATGACATAAATATAATGTAGAATTATTACAGAGTAATTAATATGAGATAATATACCTTCTTTTATAGAGTATTAATTACTACTTAATTTGGTTAAGTAATAGATTTACGTATAAAGTTATGTTATACTGTAATATAACTGAAAATCCAAATTTCATCCATGGGATACACGCAACTTAGCTATTTAAACTATATAGAAAGTATATGTTCATAATAGAATGGGAATAGTTTGGTTTAGATATAAATAATTTAATATAGGGAGTAGTTTATATGGGTAGAGAATTTTATGTTGTAGATAGAATTGAAGAAGCATCTCTTGTATTAGAAAGTTACAATGGGGAAATAATTGTAATAGAAAAATCAAATGTTAATAAGTTGCCTAATGAAGGTGATGTGTTAATAGAGGATAATAATTTCTTTTACATAGATGAAGAGGAAACGGTAAAAAGAAAAGAAAAAATTAAAAATATAACGAAAGGTATATGGGCTTAGATTATGGATGAATTCAATAATAACGATGGATACATACATGAAGAAGGAAAGACTTCTAATGTAGATAATAATATTGAAAATTCAAAGCTAGAAAAGCGTAGTGAGAGAAATGCTAAAAAAAATGAGAAAACAGGTTTCTTTTATGATTGGGTAGTTCCAATACTTATAGCTGTAGTTTTAGCTGTATTAATAAACAAATTTATAGTATTTAAGGTTAAGATACCATCAGAATCTATGGTTCCAACTTTGAATGTAGGGGATAGGCTATTTGTAACTAGAGTATATAATCCTGAAAATTTAGATCGTGGAGATGTAGTAGTTTTCCATTCTGATGAAAAAAATGAAGATATGATAAAGAGATTAATAGGAAAACCAGGAGATCAGATAGTAATAAAAGATGGAATTGTTACCGTAAATGGAGAAACTCTTTATGAGAATTATATTGGAACACCAGATAAATTTAATGGGACATATGAGGTCCCTGAAGGGAAATATTTCTTCTTAGGAGATAATCGTTTCTTCTCAAGTGATTCAAGATATTGGGATAACCCGTATATAGACTCTAGCGATATTATGGGAAAAGCACAATTGAAAGTATATCCATTTGATGATTTTGGTATGATTAAATAATGTTAAATTAGGGAGAAGACATATGAGTGAAAATGGACGAAATAAAAATAATAACAATAATAATGCACCAAAGAAAAAGAATAATAAATTTCTTATAATATATGCAGTTATAGCATTCTTATTCTTGTACTCATTTAGTACAGCAAAAGACATGTTAACAACTACTCAAATATCTTATAATGAATTTATTCAGTTAGTTGAAAATAAGGAAATAGAAAGAGTTAGTACAGAAGGAACCGCCTTAGTAATAGTACCTAAAGATACTAGTGAATATAAAGGTAAAGTTCTTTATACTGGTAATGTAGATAATCCAGAGTTAATAAACTTATTAACTGAAAATGGGGTTGATTTCTACCCAGAAATAGTTAAACAAAATTCAGCTATAATGGATTTCATAATAATAAATGTTTTACCATTTGTGCTAATGTTCTTTATTGTTAGATTCATCTTTAATAAGATGGGTAAAAAAATGGGCGGTGGCCCAATGGGAATGGGTAAAAGTAATGCTAAAATATATATGGAAAATGATATAAAGATTACTTTTGATGATGTTGCAGGTCAAGATGAAGCTAAAGAGTCATTAACAGAAATAATAGACTTTTTAAATAACCCAAAAAGATATACTGAAATAGGAGCAAAATTACCTAAAGGAGCTTTATTAGTAGGGCCTCCAGGAACAGGTAAAACTTTACTTGCGAAAGCTGTTGCAGGAGAAGCAAAGGTTCCATTCTTAACTGTATCAGGCTCAAACTTTGTTGAAATGTTTGTTGGTATGGGTGCAGCTAAGGTTAGAGATTTATTCAAAGAGGCAGAAAAGAATGCTCCTTGTATAATATTCATAGACGAGATAGATTCTATAGGTAAGAGTAGAGATAATCAAATGCAAAGTAATGATGAAAGAGAACAAACTCTTAATCAATTACTAACAGAAATGGACGGATTTGATACTTCTAAAGGTATAGTTATCTTAGGAGCAACAAATAGACCAGAAATATTAGATAAAGCTCTTTTAAGACCAGGTAGATTTGATAGAAGAGTTATTGTTGACAGACCTGACTTAATAGGAAGAAAAGCTATATTAAGAGTTCATTCAAAAGATGTTAAGATGGCACCAGATGTAAACTTAGATGAAATAGCTAAGGGTACTCCAGGAGCTGTAGGGGCTGACCTTGCAAATATAGTTAATGAAGCTGCTTTAAGAGCTGTTAAGCATAAAAGAGATGAAGTAATTCAAGAAGACTTACAAGAAGCTGTTGAAGTTATAATTGCTGGTAAGGAAAAGAAGGATAGAATACTTTCAGCTCAAGAAAGAAAGATAGTAGCATTCCATGAAGTTGGTCATGCGCTTGTTGCTGGACTTTTAGAAGGAACTGATCCAGTTCATAAGATTACTATAGTTCCAAGAACGATGGGAGCTTTAGGTTATACAATGCAATTACCTGAAGAGGAAAAATACCTAGTATCTAAAGAAGAATTATTAAATCAAATAACAGTTATGCTTGGAGGAAGAGCTGCTGAAGAAGAAGTATTTAATCTTATTTCTACAGGAGCATCTAATGATATTGAAAGAGCAAGTCAAACTGCTAGAAGCATGGTAACTGTTTATGGAATGACAGAATCATTTGATATGATGGCATTAGAATCAATTCAAAATAGATACTTAGATGGAAGAGCAGTAAGAAATTGTAGTGAAGAAACTTCAACTTTAGTAGATAAGGAAATATTAAAAATAATAAGAGAATGTCACGAAAAGGCAAGAACTTTATTAAGAGAAAATAGAGATTTATTAGATAAAATTTCTGAATATTTACTAGAAAAAGAAACTATATACGGAGACGAATTTATGAAGTTCGTTCATGAAAAATATTCTGAATTAAAAAAGGATAAAAAAGAAGATAATGAAATCGCAGTAGAAGCAGATAATAATACTTTAGTAGAAGAAATAATTGCTAAAGATGAATTAACTACTGAAGTAATAGGAGAGGCATCTAATGTAGTTAATGATGATGCTGAAATTGAAGGCACTGAACTTGATGAAGCAACTGTTACTGTAGATGATGAAGAAACAAAATAATTTGTTAACGAAAAAGAGAAATATACGCTAAAGCGTTATAAATATTGGCTTTCGCTAGTAGAAATGTATGCCATTGGCATAGATTAATATTGCCTGACAGCAAGAGATTATAACTCTGCCGTCAGGCATGTTTAACTTAACAGGATAAAAGATAATATCTCTATAATTATGTAAATGTAGTGATATTACATGCTGCCATTTGATAAATAGAGATAAACAGGAGGTTTTTAATGAATAAGTTTGAGTTTTTACAAGAAGAGCAAAATTTAGATTATACTCTTAAGGTATTAAACCATGAAATTCTTAATTATATAGAAAAGAGAAAAGGTATAGCTGAGTATATACTTGAATATAGAAAGAAATTTATAGAAGAACATAGAGATGATGAAGATAAGTTAATTGAGTACTTCGACCATGAAAAGTATGTTAAGGAAGAGTCTTATAAGACTATAGATAAAAAATTAGCAGAATACACTAAGCTTAAAGAAAATCCTTACTTCGGAAAGGTTTCTTTTGCTGATGATGGTATTCAAGAAACAATTTATATTGGGAGATATGGATTAAATAGAGAAGGTGAGTTTGAACCAGTTGTAGTTGACTGGAGAGCACCTGTATCATCTTTATTTTATAAAGGAACTTTAGGTGAAACTAGTTATAAGTCTCCAAATGGAGAAGTACCAGTAGATATTTTATCTAGAAGACAGATAATGATTAAAAAGGGAGTTCTTCAAGGATTCTTTGATTCAGACGTAGATGTTAAAGATGAGATACTTCAAATGATACTTTCTTCAAATACAGGAGAAAAGCTTAAAGATATAGTAATGAGTATTCAACAGGAACAAGATGAAATTATAAGAGAAGATAGGCAAAAGGTTGTTGTAGTTAATGGGGTTGCAGGTTCAGGAAAGACTACTATAGCTCTTCATAGAGTAGCTTATTTGCTATATAATTTTAGAGAACAATTAGGAGATAAAGTTCTTATCTTAGGACCAAATGATATTTTCATAGACTATATTGGAGAAGTTCTTCCTACTTTAGGGGAAGGTGGAGTAAGACAACAAACATTTGTTAATTTTGCTATGAGTGAAATTGGGCTACAAGAATATGTTGTAGATTTTACTGAGTATTTAGAAAAGGCATTAAGAGGAAATACCGAAGTCATTGATGAGATAAAATATAAATCATCACAAGAGTATATTGACTTTTTAGATAAAAAATGTAGTGAATTTGAAGAAAGTTATTTTAAAATTAAACCAGTAACTTATTTCGGTGAAGAAATAGTAGGAGTAGAAGAAATAAAGGAATTATTTGAAAAGTATTATAAATATATGCCTTTATTTAGAAGAAGTAAAAAAATAGAGAGAGTTCTTATATCCAAGATAAAGGATAAGAGAGATGAAAAAGTAAGGGAGCTTAATGCAGAAGTTAAAGAAAAACTTGCAAGTCTTTCAGAAGATGAACTATTAATTGAACAAAATAATATTGAATTTACTAGAAGAATTAGAGTAAGAGAAATAGTAAGAGAAGTTATGAAAGCAAAGGCTGAATTAGCTGCTTGGATAGATCATAAGAATATCGTGGATATTTATAAAGAGATTATGGATATTGAAACTTTATCTTACTTAGATTTAGCACCGATACTATATCTAATGATTAAGCTTGATGGTAAGAAGTGCAAGAGTGAAATAAAGCATATAGTTATTGATGAGGCTCAAGATTATAACATGCTTCAATTTATAGTTTTAAAAGAACTAACTGGGTGTAGAAGTTATACTATAGTTGGAGATGCAAATCAAAGATTAATTAAAGCTACAAAAGGGGCTGCAATGCTTAACTTAAAATCACTTTTTGGTGGATTTACAAAGTATTTTGAACTTAATAAGAGTTATAGATCAACTTATCAAATTATGCAATATGCAAATAAATTACTTGATGAACATGCTATTGTGCCATTTGTTAGAGAGGGTAAATATGATGTTGAAGAAATTGATATAAAGGATAAGGAAGATTTAATAGATACTTTATTAGAGACTCTTGAATCTTATGAAGATGAAAACTATGAAAATGTGGCTATAATAGTTAAAGGTAAGAAAGAATTGAAAGAAATAGCTCCAGAATTAAAGAAATTTACGAAGATTCTTTCTTTTGATAGAGAGGATTTAATATACAGAGGTGGAAGAGTAATAATTCCATCATATTATGCAAAAGGTTTAGAATTTGATGGAGTTATAGTAGTAAATCTAGATGATGAAACAGATAGCCTAGTTAAATATATTATGTGTACTAGAGCACTTCATAGATTGAATGTAATTAATTTTAAAAAATAATTGAATTATAAAAAAGGTGTTTCAGTTGATATAAACTTTTTAGTAGTGTTTTTATAGCTATTATTAGAAGGAATTTATCAATATTAAGAAACACCTTTTAAATTTAATATATATCTTAGTTTGTTAAGAGTGAAATATTGTGAAATTTATTTTAAAATATAATGTGAAATACTGTAATTTATAAATTTTGTGGTAATATAGTATTATACAATGATAATAAATATATATACAATTCAATACAATACAAAGTAATCGTTTTAAAAGGAGTTTAGTTAAGAACAATGAAAATTAATGAACCAATATATATTAAAATAGAAAAATATTTAAGGGAGTTAATAGACTCAGAGAAAATAAAACCAGGTGAATTATTACCGTCGGAAAATCAATTAAGTGAAGAATTTAATGTAACTAGAATGACAGTAAGGTCAGCTTTTAATAATTTAGTTAAACAAGGATATATTATTAGAAAAAGAGGAATAGGAAGTATAGTTTTAGGAAATAAAGTTTCTGATAATATGGGAGCGATGGAAAGCTTCACAAAAGAAATGTTGAGAAAAGGATATGAAGTAACAACTAAACTTATAAGTTTACTTGTCATAGAAGCTGATGATACTATAAAAGAGAGATTAAATATAGAGAAAGGCGAAAATGTTTGGGAGATAAAAAGAGTACGATATGCTAATGGGGAACCGGTATCATATATGATAACTTATATGCCTGTGAAGATGTTTCCTAACTTAAAAAAAGATGATTGTATATCTTTGTACAATTATATTAGAGATAATAATTATAATATATATAAAGCAAATCGTACAATTGAAGCTATAATTTCAAATGCAGAGCTTATTAATTTGCTTGAGTTAGATTCTGAAGCTCCGATATTGCATATAGAACAGGTTGGGATATTACAAAATGGAGAAGCTTTTGAATATTCACATACTTATCATTATGGATATAAATTAACATTAAATGCTCTTGTAGAAAGTTAATAAGTTAATATTAAAAATTAAATTTAAAATAGTTTTAAAATATATTAGATTATATATTTTATTTAGATCGATTTATTGGTAAATCTAGATAAAACTGTATAGTTTGATATATTTTTTTGCTTTAAATTAGGAATTAATAACTTATAATAATAAAATTACCAAAATAATTTTTTGGAAATAAGGAAAAATACTATTTATTAAATAAAGTTTATAAAAAGCACTTGAAATGTCTATACAATTGTTGTAATATATACACGAAGTGTAGAAAACGAATACACATTTAGAAAAATGAATAATACAAGTGAAAATTAAAATTTTAAAAACGGGGTGGATTAAATGGAAAAATTTACGGCGTTTATGGACAAATATATACTTCCATATGCAACTAAATTAGGTGCGCAAAGACATCTAGTAGCAGTAAGAGATGCATTTATAGCTATGATTCCTTTAACTATAATCGGATCTTTTGCAACACTTATTAACAACATGCCTTTCAAGGCTTTATCAAATTTCTTAGCAGAAAATACATTTGGTCAACAAATAAAAACTATAAATGGAGATATTTGGTGGGGAACACTAGCAATAATGGCGCTATTATTAGTTATTGGTGTTGCTTACAATTTAGCTAAATCATATGAAGAAAATGGTTTACAAGCAGCAATGATTGCAACAGCAATATTCTTCTTCTTAGCACCACAAGTTGCTTCAATTACTCCAGAAGGAGCTACAGAAGCAGTAGTTGGTTGGGGATTCATGCAAATTTCTTATTTAGGAACAACAGCATTATTTACAGCAATTATAGTTGGACTTTTAGCAACAGAATTATTTGTTAAATTAGGAAAAGTTAAAGCATTAGTTATCAAAATGCCAGATGCAGTTCCTCCAGCAGTTAGTAGATCATTTGCTAAGCTTATACCAGGTATGTTAACAGTTCTTATATTTGCAGTAATTGGTTTAATAGTAAGAACAGTTGCAGATGGTGCATTCTTAACAGATTTAATAAACAAATATGTAGGAATTCCTCTATCAGGAGTTACAGATTCATTAGGTGGAGCTATTGCAATAACATTATTTATCCATGGATTATGGTTTGTTGGATTACACGGTTCAAACATTGCTTTACCAATAACAAGTACTTTATTAACTAAGTTAGGTGCAGATAATGCACAAATAATGGCAACAGGTTCTAGTGAGCCATTACATACATTAGCAGGTCCTTTCTTCGATGCCTTTGTTCACATGGGTGGAGCAGGATTAATAATAGGTTTATTAGTAGCTATAGCTATAGCAGGTAGAAGCAGAAAAGATATGCTTGCTTTAGGTACAGCACCAGCAATATTCAACATAAATGAACCAGTTATATTTGGATTACCAATAGTTTTAAATCCAATATACGGTATACCATTTATAATAGCACCGGTTGTTACTACTATAGTTTCATATTTATCAATAAAATCAGGTTTAGTAAGTCCAGTAATTGTTGCATCAATGCCATGGACTACACCACCAATAATATCAGGATTCTTAGCTACAGGTCATATTTCAGGTGCAATATTAGCGTTAGTTAATATAATTATATCAATAGTAATTTACTTACCTTTTGTATATGCAGCAGAAAGAATGGAAGCGAAGAAATACGCTGAATAAAAAAGTATTTATTAATAGAAATATTTGAGATATAAAAAAGAAATGCCTTCGGATTATTTTGGCCGAAGGCATTTTTGTATAATAAACAATATTATTGGCAAAGATAAACTATCACTTCAATGGAGTTGACCATAATCTTTGTGTAGAAAATCATCACCTCAGCATAGCGATATTTCCAATTTTGAAAAAGCAAAACCTTTCATCTTACCTCAGCTAATCTTTCACCTTTACGAAGTAAGCTTACTCGTATTTTTCTATTTTTTTAATTACGTTTTCATACATGGTATTAACAACATCAAAATTCATAGCTTTTATATAGAATGATTCTAAATCATCATGTAGAGCATGAGAATTACTAATTAGAGAAATAGCTTTATCAAGTAATTCATAGAAGATTTTACTATTATATTCTATTTCTGAAGCTTTAGAAGCAAGTGAATTAGGTTTTGTATAGTCTTTTAGATAATAATTTATTCCGGAATAATTTGCTCGGTTAATTTCATTGTTGGTTAAGACACATGTTGATATTTCAGGAATGAATATATGCTCAATACGCTCAGGAATAAATGGATCATACATATATTCAACATAATATCCTTTCTTTTGTCCAGAAGTACCTAAGTATTTTAATATATCTGTTTTTCCCATACCTGGTCCACCAGTCAGAACATATATGTTTTTATATCCATTAGATAAATTATCTGCAAAAGTAATTATACCATTAGGAGTTATAGCCGTTGCAAAAAGTCTACGCTCTCCACCATAGCCAGATATATCTGTTCTAAAAATATCATTTTTTAATGTTTCTATTAATACAGATATTTTATTAGAATCTAGAGATTCATAATTAAGATTACTCCAATCATCATGAATAGACCTTGCAGCAGCAAGATATCTATAAGCTCTTTTGTAACATTTGCTTATATCTCTGTTTATACATAAAATGTCTCTTTTATGCTTTGACAGCATATCCATATCTAGTGCATCACCCATATTTAATATTTCATCTACAGCTCCTGGAGTTATTGGATCAACTATGTGTGGAGATGTGCCATCAATTAATGCTACACCTAATTCTTTTATTACTATTCCATCTAAAGAATTATTGTCAGAGGAACAATGATGATATTCGATTGTATAGCCTTTACTAAAGAAATAATCTCCTACCTTTTTCATTAAAGAAGATTTACCTGTGCCAGGGCCACCTTTAAGACATAAAATACGTTTGGCATCATCTTGACTTAGAATATATCTATAAAAAGAGTAAAATCCTTTTGATGTATTGCCTCCAGGAAAAAAGTGTCTCCCTTTCAAATTATCCATTTGATCACTCCTAATAAAATTTTAATAATATATTTTATTCAAGCAACCTATAAATGTAGACTTTAAAGAGAATAAAAAATGAAAATACATATGAATAATTGGTGAAAGTTTATGCATATAGATATAAATACTGTAAAAAAGGTATCTTTAAGAATTGATATAAACAAGCATTTTTACTTGTTTATAGTTATGTAATTAGCTTGAAATTATAAAAAGGGAAAAAATGTTTAAAAAAACTCTTGCATAAATATGATTTTATGATGTATAATTATGCAAGAGTTAAAAAGACATTTCAGAAATAAAAAGGGGGATTAAATATGAAAAAATCATTAATAAAAAAAATAATGGCAGTTGTTATTGTTGGGGTAATTGGAATTATGGCTGTTGGATGTAGTAGTAAATCTACAGGAGAAGTTAAAGACAAACTTACAGAAATAAAAGAAAGTGGAAAATTAGTTGTAGGTATGAGTGCTGATTATGCACCTTACGAGTATCATGCCTTAATAGATGGTGAAGATAAGATAATTGGATTTGATGTTGATATAGCACAAGCTATAGCTGATGATATTGGAGTAGAATTAGAGCTTAAAGAAATGAACTTTGATTCATTATGTGAGGCTGTTCAATTAGGAAAAATTGATATGACTATATCAGGAATGACTCCTAAACCAGATAGAAAAAAAGCAGTAGATTTTTCAGACATATATTATAAAGCAGAGCAAGCATTTTTAATACAAGCATCTAATAAAGATACTTACAAAACTTTAGCTGATTTAGAAGGTAAAAAAATAGGAGCTCAAATGGGATCTATTCAAGCTGAGATAGCTGAAGGAATTGAAGGAGCAAGTGTGAAATTATTATCTGATGTTAACACTTTAATACTTGAACTTAAAAATGGAAATATTGATGCATTAATTATTGAGGCTCCAGTTGCGAACTTAGCAACAACTACTAACACAGATTTAGTTGTTGGAGAAGAAATAATAGAAGATTCTGAAGGGGGATCAGCTATTGGCATGCCAAAGGATTCACCAGAATTAGTTGAGCAAGTTAATTCAACATTAAAAAAATTAATGGATGAAGGAAAGATAGATGAATTTGTCCAAAAAGCAGTAGAACAAGTTAAAAACCAAGTGGAATAGTAGTTAAGAGTTAACAGAGAAAAGTTAATAGTTTATGATAGTTTAATTAATGACTATTAACTTTTAACTATTAATTTCTAACTAAGAAAAGTAGGTGGATAGGATGAATTGGGATTTTGATTTTATAACCAATGGACAGATGGTTTATTTTTTTCAAGGGGCAAGGTGGACTTTAACAATATCACTTGCTTCAGTTGTATTAGGGGTAGTATTCGGAACTATATTAACATTTTTAAAACGTTCAAAGATTAAATTATTAAAATTTATAGCATCAGCTTATATAGAAATAGTTAGGGGAACACCGTTACTATTACAAATTTTTATAGTTTATTTCGGTTTGAGTAATGTTCTTAAAATAAATGAATTATTTGCAGTTATAATAGCATTGTCATTAAATTCAGCTGCATATGTTTCTGAGCTTATAAGAGCTGGTATTGAAGCGGTTGATAAAGGACAAATGGAAGCAGCAAGAAGTCTAGGCATGAGTGAAAGTATGGCTATGAGATTGATAGTTATACCACAAGCTATAAAAAACATATTACCTGCTATAGGTAATGAATTTGTTGCAATAATTAAAGAGTCTTCAATGGCTTCAACTTTAGGAGTAGCAGAGCTTATGTATGCAGCAAATGTTGTTAGTACAAGAAGTTTTAATAAGACAGAAACTTTAATAATGTCAGCGGTATTTTATTTTATAATGACATTCTCATTAGGTAGACTTATAAAATACATCGAGAGGAGGTTGAAGGTAAGTGATTCAAATTAAAAATCTTCATAAGAGTTTTAATGAAAATGAAGTACTAAAGGGCATAGATGATAATATAGAAAAAGGTGAAGTAGTTGTAATAATAGGACCTTCAGGCTCAGGAAAAAGTACTTTTTTAAGATGTTTAAATTTATTAGAAGTTCCTACAAGTGGAGAAATAATATTTGAGGGAACTAATATAACAGATAGAAAGATTGATATAAATAAAATAAGAGAAAAGATGGGAATGGTTTTTCAACAATTTAATTTATTCCCTCATAAGACAGTGTTAGAAAATTTAATTATAGCACCTGTTATGGTAAAAAAAATAAGTGAAGAAGATGCCAAGAAGAAAGCATATGACTTATTAGGAAAAGTTGGACTAGTAGATAAGGCAGATGCATATCCAGCATCACTTTCAGGTGGGCAAAAGCAAAGAATAGCAATAGCAAGAGCGCTTTGTATGGAGCCAGATGTTATGCTTTTTGATGAACCAACATCAGCGCTAGACCCAGAAATGGTTGGAGAAGTTTTGTCAGTTATGAAAGATCTTGCAAAAGAAGGAATGACTATGGTTGTGGTAACACATGAAATGGGATTTGCAAGGGAAGTTGGAGATAGAATATTGTTCATGGATAATGGAAAGATAGTTGAAGAAGGTTCCCCTCAAGAAATATTTAATAATCCAAAGAATCCAAGAACAATAGACTTTTTATCAAAAATTATTTAAAAAGAGCCGAGAGGCTCTTTTGTTTTGCTGCGTAAAAGGTGAAAAGTCAGCTTTGCTGAAGTGAAAAGTTTTTCTTGCGGAAAAATGAAAAGTCTCCTGCGGAGAGAAGAAAAGTTTTGCTTGAGAAAAAGGTGAAAAATTAGATTTTCATTATTATAGAGCAATATTTTCACTCTGACCAAGTCAGATTTTACCCAGAACATAGTTCAATTTTCACTTGGAAATAGTCCACTTTTCGTTGCTACAAAGTAGACAAATAATCATATATAAACTTGCTTACTAATAAAATAGTAATAGATATTAAGAGTGCTTAGGAGGCAAGATGGAAAATAGACTTAATTTGGATTTTTTGAAGATAGAATTTAGAAAGTTATACACTGAAGTTAATAATATCTTCGATTATAAAGGAAAAGATATAATAATTCATTTTAAGAGTATAGTAGAGTATATTATTTTACTTATTTATGAAAAAAATAAGATTTTGTATGATGATAAAGTAGGGTTAAATGAAAATATAACTAGATTATATAATAAGCGAATACTACCTGGAAAGATTTACAGAAATATTATATTAGTTTTATCACAGATAAATATTTGTTATCAGTGTAAAAATGACGAAGATGAAACTGAATGGTTTGAGGGGTTTATAGACAAATACAAAGATAGACTATATGAAATATTAGTTTTTGTAGCTGTAAAATGTGGTGAAGAAAATTATTCTCTTATATTAAGCGGATTAAATGAAGAGGAAAAAAATATATTTAAACAATATTTAAATAACAAAGAAAGCAATATTATTGATGATAAAGATGAAGAGAAGGGATTAGTTTTATATGAAGATGCGGCAAATATGGAAGATATAGATTCTGATGAAGTAAAAGAAAAAGTTTCAAAGTTAGTTGAAGCTGGTGAAAATTATTATTTAGGAAGAGGAGTACAAAAAAATAATAAAGAAGCTTTTAAGAATTTTATAGAAGCAGCTAAATATGATAGCGAAGTAGCAGAAGCTTATCTAGGTTTGTTTTATGAAAGAGGATTGTCTGTTGAAAGAAATTATGATTTAGCTAATAAGTGGTATAGGAGAGCTGCAGCTAAAGGTAATTCTTTTGCTCAATATTCATTAGGATGTTTATATCTAAATGGAACAGGAGTAGCTAGGGATTATCAGAAAGCATTAATATGCTTTGGAAAGAGCTCAGAAAGTGAGTATAGTCCAGCCTATTATCAATTAGGAAGAATGTATTATAACGGATATGGGGTAGACAAGAATTTAGAGTTTGCTTTTAAGTGGTATAAGAAAGCTGCAGAGGAAAATTTGCCAGCGGCGCAACATGCTTTATCGTATATGTATAAAACAGGAGAAGGTTGTGAAAGAAATATAGTTAGAGCATATTATTGGGTAGAAAAGGCAGCAGAAAATGATTATGAAGATGCTTATTATATTGTAGGAAAATCTTATTTAGAAGGAATATGTTATGAAGTAAATTATGAAAAAGCATATTATTACTTAAAAAAGGGATATGAAGCTTATGATACAGATTGTATAGAGTCTTTAGCAGATATGTATTATTCAGGACTATATGTAGATAAGGATGTAAGTAAAGCTTTAGATTTATACAATAGAAGTATAGAATGTGGAAATAGAAATATATTCTTTAAAGTAGGTAAAATATATGAAGATGAAAACTTGATTGATGAAGCTATAGACCTATATGATATGGGAAGTAGAGAAGGGGATTTGAAATGTATACAGAGATTAGGAATAATGTATTACAATGGGGAATTAGTAAAGAGAGATACAGAAAAGGCTATAAAATATATTGAGATAGCTGCAGAAAATAAGGCTCCACATGCTATGTATATGCTGGCTATAGCATATCTTAGAGTTAATAAATTTGGAGAAGACACTACAAGGATAGTTAAGAAATTATTAGAAGAGGCTTACGAGTTAAAGTCACAATTTGCTGCAGAGTATTTAGCATTTCTAATGTTAGCAGATAAAAAGGATGGTAAAGATATAAATGAAAAGAAACTACTAGAATATTTAGAGTTTGGGTTTGCTAATGGAGTAGTTGGATCATCTTTTCAATATGGCTATATATACGAAAATGGTATCGTAGTAGAAAAGAATTTAGAAAAAGCTTATTCATATTATAAGATGGCTGCTGATAGAGATTATATAAAAGCTATAGTTAAGCTTGCTTCTTGGTATAAGATAGGTAAGTTTTTACCTCAAGATATAAATGAATCTATAAAATTATATACAAAAGCAGCAGAGCACAATGATATTGAAGCTATAGAAAGTCTTATAGAGATATATGAATTAGGGTTTGGAAATAGTAAAAGTGATATTAAAGCATTAAAATATGTATTTAAACTTATAGAGCTAGATGCGTTAAAAGGGAAGTGTAAGCTTGCTTATTATTGTTTAGCTGGGATAGGTGTAGAAAAAGATGAAAAGAGAGCAAATGAGATAATAAAAGAAATAGAGGATATTGATAAAGGAACAGCTAATAATCTTAGATGTATTTTAGCAGAAAAACGATTAATTACTAATATGTCTCAAGATGAAATAATAAACACTTATATGGAAGGAATAGATGTTGGAAATTCAGATTGCTATGGAAACTTAGCATTATATTTATATAATAATAATCTATATAAAAATAAAAAATACGAAGAATACTTTAAATCAGCAATGGCAGGTAAGGATCTTGGAATAAAGAAATGTAACTACGTTTATTTAAAAGATATATTAAAGAAAAAAGAAGAAAATTCGATTGTAACAGAAGAAGAGATGAGAGTTGTAAGAGATTTAAGAGATATGATTGATAAGGGTATGTATGAAGCTATAAATGACTTATTAGAATGGTATGATATCAGAGATAAAACAGATGATAAGAATTACTATGAATTAAAAAAACAAGCTATCTTTTATAATATTACAAGGCCTAAACAAAAGCATAAAAAAAAGCTGTCAAGGCAAGAAACGCTTAATGTAATTACTATAGTTTCAGTATTTATGCTGATTATAATAATGATATATGCAATAGTTAAATAAGGTTTAGAAATTAGATTAAAGTGCAATAATTTAAAAAGTATAACTTAATAGTTGATGTGGGCTACTGGTATCACTTATACATAAATAATGTATTTCCTTTTTATGAGGAGGTGATACTAATGACGAATGAAGCTTTAACTATACTATTACAATGTGGTTTATTTTTTATAGCCTTCTTAGAATTAATAATAGGCTTGATAGATAAATTTACAAAAAAATAGTAGCCCCACCTCACAATTGGACGCTACTAGTTTTTTATAACTATATGTGATACCAGTTGTCTTAAACAACTAAAGTTATATTATAGGAATCTAACATATAACAGTA
>OLNJ01000632.1_pt1 | contig 26875 bp, 33 predicted proteins | sample 1672191 | NCBI WGS metagenome assembly OLNJ01 (sample SAMEA3136657, study PRJEB25190) | human gut metagenome | biome: human gut; feature: human-associated habitat; material: faeces | place: Austria | collected 2013 | reverse complement strand
CAAAAGTTCCACAACTGGCTTATCGAGAATCATTGTTATCATGTTTGTATGGAATCCACAGGAAAATACTGGATTCCTATTTTTAATTATCTCGAAAACGACATGGAAGTCTGTCTTACCCACCCCAAATATGTCAAAGCCATCAAGGGGAAGAAGACGGACAAAAAAGATTCCAAATGGATTGCCGACCTTTACAAATTTGACCTGGTTTTGGCAGGACGGCAACCCAAATCATGTCTTATCTGTTGGAACATAACGCTGATACCATTGATGAAAAAGCCGTTTGCAAACTTATAAAAAAGGGAGCCAAAGCCAAGTCGGATGAAATCATTGAAGCCATTAAAGGTTATAACATTGAAACAGACCAGGCTAAAAAGCTGGAACTTACCCGCGGACATCTCGAATATCTGGATGATATGATTACCCAAACCGAAGTGGAGCTCTATGTCCGCATAAAACCTTATTATGAGTTTGTCGAGTTCGTAAGCACGATGCCGGGCATGACAGAACTAAGTTCCACCATCGTCCTTGCTGAAACGGGTGTCAACATGGGCATCTTTGACGATGCCAAACAACTTTGTTCCTGGTGTGGTCTTTCTCCTGCCAACAATGAATCTGCAGGCAAGAAAAAATCTGTCCGTATCGCAAAAGCAGGCGATTATCTGAAACCGATGATGGTACAATGCGCCCTTGCCGCAATCAAGAGCAAAAAACAGCCTTATTTTTCAATCAAATATGGACGGATCAAAAAACGCAGAGGCCACAAAAAAGCGATCATTGCCATTGCCAGGATGATGATGGTCTGCATTTACCATATGGTGTCTGAAAAGAAACCTTTCACACCTACTGACTATGAAGAATTGATGGAATCACAGAATCATGTAGAGCGTGTTGTCTTGAATGAAACCAATGTTTTTACTTATCTTGAGAGCCTTGGTTACGATAGTTCTAAGTTAGTAAAGCGCAACGATAACTAACATTTTTCTATACCTGAAAAACTGGGTTTTATGAACCCTTGGATAAGTGCGCCCAAAAATCTACTTTATTTTTCACTCTTCCTCCTTAACATGGACAATAATCTCTCGGAATCTTCAGCCCAGTAAAATCAAGGCTTGTAGATTCCATTTTATTAAAATCCCCCACTTTTTTGTCAAAAAAGACTTGACAAATCGCTCAAAATTTGCGGCGAAGCCGATTGAATATATTTTATTTTCATCGACTGGAGGGCGATTTTTATGTTATCTATTAATTCCGGCGGTCATACCGCCTATCAAACTTTTGTGCTTGAAAATCTTCGTAAATATTATCCGGATCCTACTGTTTTTGCGAAATCCACATGGGACATCATTGAACGTTTCTGGAATCTTGATCTTTCTTATACTGATGAACTGCTCCGCAGTAAATATTCCGTCTTTGGTCCAAAACCAAGGACTCCTTCCTGTATGCAGCGTTCCTATCTGCTTTCCATTGATTTTAAGGTACATTCCCTTACTGATTGGACCGCACAATTGAAAATAAATCCACTCTACGCAATCCTTAGCGGATTTTCTTTTGGTGATACGCCCGGTGTCGGCACTTTCTACGACTTCCTTGACAGGCTTTGGGATTCCGATTCTGACAATCTGTCTCCTCATATACATCCTGTAAAAAAGAAGAAAGTCAAAAAGCCAAAACAAAAAGGGGAAAAAGCGGAATCTCTTCCTGCGACTGTGACCGTTACTTTTCCCAACCGGACTGTGACATCGGGTATGATTCTTCCAGAGAATGCTTTTATCATGGGTATGACCTGTATATGCTGGTTGCTGCAAACTCGGAAAGTGACCTTCCCATATTTCCTTTACTGAATCCGGCATCCAAGCATGATTCTCATGGATTTTTAGAAACTTATTTTCGTTTCAAATCTTTTCTTCCTGATTTTCATGTCAGAAAATGGCTTTTGGATTCTGCACATGATGCTATGTCTTACTACCTGTATTGCCGTGAAAACAATATCCAGCCATTTATTGATTTAAATGAAAAGCGTGGAATCATTATGAAATATAAGGATGATTTTACCATTGGTAAAGATGGTGTTCCCATCTGCAAAGCAGGTCGGAAAATGAACCACGATGGTTCTGAACCTTCCAAAGCAAGGTTAAAGTTCCGTTGTCCACTTGCCAGCCGTAAATATGGATGCTCCTGTAGCACTCCCTGCTCAGACTCCAAATATGGGAGAACGGTTCATCTTGCGATGAAAGATAATCCCAGACTGATCAATTTCCCACCGCGTGACAGTGAAGAATGGAAACTGGAATACAATGCCAGAACTTCGGCTGAACGTTCAAACAAACGTGAGAAAATAGACTTTCAATTAGAAAGCGGCAGACACCGCTCAACTAAGATGTGGTACTGCCGCCTGTATCACATCCTCATGCTACAGCATTTGGATGCCTGGGATTTGCCCTTTGAATCCACCCTGAGAAAGTTGATTTTAAATGCGGCATAATCCTTAAACTATTATACACTATTTTTCAGGCATAGCGACAGTTATGTCTATTTTCTGTGTTCTTTTTTCTGTTCCGAATCATATTTACTTTTCAAAGTACACATTTCGGCAGTTGCCAATCATAATCACTCAAGATTCCGAGAGATTATATTTGTACACATACTTCCGCAAAACTTCAAGTATACATCCACACAATATTTACGAATTTATTTTACTAAAATTCAAAGATGGTTCTCTATCTTCTTTATGTAAAAAAATGTAAAATACGAGTAAAGTTCTTTTGAAATCCGAAGAACTTTCTTATATAATAAAAAAGGGCACTCTCTGAAAGATTTTTCTTTCAAAAAGTGCCCTCAACAATCCATATTGTTGGGGTAGTATTACTGACAACTAATCACCATTCTTCATGATGATTCATGTTGGAATACAAATTTGTTGTCAAATTGTTGTCAAAGAAAATTTTTGTTGTCAAATTACGAAGTTTTTTACTCACTTAGTACAGTTTTGCTCCTGCCGGAATCTTGTCATCCAAGATCAGAACATTCAGTCCTTCTTTTCCTTCTACAAGGTGTGTAGCGGAGATGATCATACCGCAAGAATCAATTCCCATCATCTTACGTGGTGGAAGGTTTGTGATTGCAAGCAATGTCTTTCCTACTAAGAATTCTGGCTCGTAATAATCGTGAATTCCGCTTAAAATCACACGATCTTCGCCACTTCCGTCGTCTAATACGAACTTCAGAAGCTTCTTAGATTTTGGAACTGCTTCACATTCTTTTACCTTTACAGCACGGAAATCTGACTTGCTAAATGTATCGAAATCAACCATGTCTTCGAATAATGGTTCCACTTCTACATTAGAGAAATCGTATGTTTCTTTCACTTCAGCGATTGCTTTCTCCACTGTTTTTTCAACCGGAGCAGACTGTGCAGCATTGTTAGCTTCATTCTTTGCAGTGCCCATGCTCTTCATTGTTGGGAAGAAATCAAACAAATATGAAAACTGAAATTTACAAGTGCCTATAAAAAATCTTTACATGATACCAATAAATCTATTTTCTTCCACTGCGTTTCTTCATCAATACAGTTCCCCTCTTCTACAGAAGCAAAACCACACTGTGGCGAAAGCGCAATATTATCTCCTACAATTGCTTTTGCTTCCATAAATCTATCTCTAATTTCATCATACGTTTCAAGTTCAGATTTTTTAGTCGAAATTAGCCCTGCTACGAATGTTGCTCCTGTATCTTTTAAGCAACTCCATGGTTCAAATGTACCTGAACGCTCATCATCATATTCTACAAAGAAACCATCATATGGAATCTTACAAATTATAGGAGCCACTGTATCATAGAAGCCTCTGAACAGGGGATTTCCCTTAAAATTGCCCTTACAGAAATGATTAGCGATTACCATATCTTCAGGCTTGTTTTCCAATATCTTAGTAGAAACTCTTCTAAAGAGTTCAAGAATATCATCTTTTTTATAACCTAAGGCTTCAACCTTTTTATTAAAATTCTCATCTATCATATAAGTCCATGAAGTATCATCTATCTGAAGATATCTGCATCCATGCTCATAAAAATCTCTAATCGCAGCCTGATAAGCCAAACCAATATCTTCTATTATTGAATCAATATCCATTCCATAATAAGGAGTTTCCTTTACCCCTAACTGAAGAAAATGGTCAATCAAAATCATATTTGGGCCGGAAATGCATTTCTTAGCCTCAACACCCTCATATTTTTTAACTAATGAATATAGGTAATCCCAAGCCTCCAACTCTGGATGCACCTTTTTTTTATCATAAAATATTTTTCCACAGATAACCCCAAGTTCAATATGATTATTGACTCCATTTATAATCTTATCAAGATGCTTTGTGGTAAACCCGTCAAATTCTTTTAACCAATCCAAATGCCACCATCTTCTTCTAAACTCGCCATCTGTTACAAATTTAAGACCGTGTTCAACTTCTTTCTCTACAAGTTCAGCAATAGCCTTATCCTCAACAGCTCTTAATTCCTCTAAAGATATTTTCCCTTTAAAATATTGTTCTCTCGCTGTTTTTATCTCATGAGGTCTTAAAAAAGAACCAACAATATCATACTTTATATTCAACATATCCATTCCTCCGTCTTATTCTAATGCTTGCTTTAAATCATTTATTATGTCCGTAACATCCTCAATACCCACAGATAATCTAATTAAATCTGGTGCAATCCCTGCTTCTTCCAACTGTTTATCCGTCAACTGACGATGCGTATGACTTGCCGGATGAAGCAAACAAGTCTTTGCATCAGCAACATGCGTAACTATAGAAACTAATTTAAGCTTATCCATAAAAGCGATAGATGAATCTCTTCCACCCTTAATTCCAAAAGACAATACCCCACAGGTTCCGTTTGGCATATATTTTCCTGCCAACTTTTGGTACTTGTCATCCGCCAAATCCGCGTAATGCACCCAAGCTACTTTATCCTGTTCTTTTAAAAATTGTGCAACTGCCAAAGCATTTTCACAATGTTTTTTCATTCTCAAATGTAATGTTTCTAAGCCTAAATTCAAATAAAATGCATTCTGTGGTGACTGAATGGAACCAAAATCTCTCATTAGCTGAGCTGTAGCCTTTGTAATATATGCACCTTTTCCAAATTTTTCTACATAAGTAATTCCATGATAAGACTCATCCGGTGTGGTTAATCCTGGGAATTTTTCTGCATATTTCGCCCAATCAAAGTTACCACTGTCCACAATGCATCCTCCTACACCTACACCTTGTCCATCCATATATTTAGTCGTGGAATGAGTAACAATATCTGCCCCCCACTCAAACGGTCTACAATTTATTGGTGTAGCAAAGGTGTTATCAATGATTAACGGCACTCCATGAGAATGTGCAAGTCTTGAAAATTTTTCAAGGTCCAGTACCTTTACTGTTGGATTCGTTACCGTCTCACCAAATACAGCCTTGGTATTTGGTTTGAAATATTTCGCCAGTTCTTCCTCCGACAAATCTTGGTCTACGAAAGTACACTCTATACCCATCTTTTTCATAGTAACTCCGAATAAGTTATAAGTGCCTCCATAGATAGCCGATGACGCTATAAAATGATCACCGGCTTCACAAATGTTAAATATTGCATAAAAATTTGCTGCTTGTCCGGAAGATGTAAGCATAGCTGCCACTCCTCCCTCTAATGCACAAATCTTTTCCGCAACAGCATCATTTGTTGGATTTTGCAATCTAGTATAGAAATAACCATTTGACTCTAAATCAAACAGTCTTCCCATTGCGTCACTTGTATCATATTTAAAAGTCGTACTCTGATATATTGGTAATTGTCTTGATTCACCTTGCGAAGGTTTCCATCCTTCGTGAATACATTTTGTTTCAATTCCTGTTGACATCATAATTTCCCTCCACTGCTATTTGTTTTCTTTTAATTGAATACATTAGAGTATACAAAAAAAATTATGTTCTGAAAAATACATAAAAAAAACGGTTTGAAATAGTTTTAAACTATGTCAAGCCATTTTTCTTAACTACTTATATATTTCTGTAATGCTTCAATATACGCTATGCCATATCTACTTAAATGAACATTTTTCTTTGTTATAATACCTATTTGCATGTATTCATCCACAAGAAGCGGTTTAGCAATAATGTTTTCTCCATTTAGTTCTTTACATATAACGCCGGAGCTAACTGTATAACCATTCAGACCAATTACAAGATTAAAAAGTGTTGCACGGTCGCGCACTTTTATATTCTTTTTACGGTTCAATGTACTTAGGATTTCTTCTGAAAAATAGAATGAGTTATAATCGCCCTGTTCAAAAGAAAGATATGGAAATTCTTCCAATTCCATCAGAGAAATTGCTTCATTTGAAGCCAAAGGATGTTCAGAAGATATAAACACGTGTGGCTTGGCTACAAATAATTCCTCAAACTCTAATTCATTTTGCTTTAACAGTTTTCTAATAACATCCTCATTCTTAGAAGATACATATAAAATACCTATCTCACTTTTCAAATTACTAACATCTTCTATAATTTCATATGTCTGAGTCTCTCGCAAAGTAAAATCGTACTGATTAGCATCAAATTTTTTTATAATATCCACAAATGCATTTACTGCAAATGAATAATGCTGACACGATACAGAAAATCTTGGTCGTTGTTCTTTTATATTCAAATACTTTTCTTCCAATAAACTTACCTGTTCAAGAACCTGCCTAGCATAGGAAAGAAAAACATCTCCATCATTTGTTATAACAACCCCTTTATTTGTTCTAAAAAATATAGTAACCTGCATTTCTTTTTCTAGTTCATGAATGGCATTTGTTAAACTTGGTTGTGAAATAAATAATCTTTTTGCTGCCTCAGTAATATTTCCTGTTTCAGCCACCGTCACTATATATCTTAATTGTTGTAATGTCATTTTATTTCTCTTCCTTTCCTATATGCATACCAGTATATGTCTGTATAAACTTCAAAGTTTTCTCTGATTAAATACTCAATCCGGCAACCCAATCATCGAGTTCTTTTACTCCTACATTTGCTTTTAATACTCTTCCATCAAGCAACTTTGCACCTTTGCAACTTGGTAACAGCTTTTCATTCGTCTTCCCCATTCCACTGCCGCCTGATGTTGCAAAAGGAATGATTGTTTTTCCTGTAAGATCATAGCTTTCAAGAAATGTGTTGATAATAGTTGGTGCTACATACCACCAAATCGGAAATCCTACGAATACTGTATCGTATTCTTCCATATTGTCACGCACTCTTGCAATTTCCGGTCTGGATGTAGGGTCTTTCATTTCCAATGTACTTCTGGAATTCTTATCCATCCAATCCAAATCTGCCTTTGTATATGGTACCTTCGGTTCAATTGCGAAAAGATCTGCTCCCATTGTTTCTGATAATGTTTCTGCAACTTTCGCAGTCACTCCGCTTGCAGAAAAATATGCAACTAATTTTCTATTCATAACGTGACCTCCAAATTTTTATTGATGGTATCATTATAGCACCAAACTACTAAAATCAATAGATGCTATTCCCCCGTACTTCCAAAAGCTCTGGTTCCGCGTTCTTCCCCTTTATCAGCTACAAAGTCAGCAATGACAATCGGTGTAATCACAAGCTGTCCCACTCTTGTATCTTTCTTGATTGTCTGCTCTTTATTACTCACGTTACTGATAATGGCATGAATCTCTCCACCATACCCGGAATCAACAGGTGGAAGTTCGCACACCAGCCCTTTCACCGCCATGCTGCTTCTGCACGTTCTTTGTCCGATCATATGCTTCCATTGATAAGGTGTTGCACTGATAATAAGTACATTTCTAAGTCCCTGTGGCGTAGCATAACCTGCCGCATCATGTCCGACTCCCATCTGGCACAATCTTTCATAACAATCCATATCAGACTGACAACTCTCCATATACAATTTCTGGATATTTTCTTCTGCTGTCATGATTTCATACGGAACAGCAAAATCTGCTTTTCCTGAATAATTACTGTACTGCAAAGAAGCACTCATGAACTTCACTTCGTTCTGGTGCCTTGTGACCTGCGCCAGGAATCTTCTGCTTGCTCCCACAATTGCAACCGTGATCACAGAAAACTTCTGTACCGTTGGATGTGGTAACTGCCCGATGTTCTTTAATGTCTCTTCACTAAAGGATTTATCATAAAGCTCCATCAGATCATCCATGGAATGAATAGCATGTCCTCTCTGTGTGAGCCTTGCTGCAAACACCATATTTTTCTCTGCTTCTTTGATAGCAGAACAATTTAAAATCTTTACTTCAATCTTATCCATCTGCCTGTCCCTCCTCTACGACTGCTCTTAAAAGGAACAGATAATTGAGACTGTCCGTGATCTTCTCATCCCAGGTAGCCATATCAAATGTTTCCCTGTCGGCATAGCACATGTCATAAAGTGATACGATATGCTTTGCCATCATCCCGGCTAGTGCACGTTCTGGTTTACAGCCCTGCATAGTAGCTGCGACCTTAAATGCGATCAGTCGGTCCTGACTGTCTCCTGTATATTCTTTCTTCTTTTTTTGGAGTGTTGACGCACATCTTTCCATCTGCTTTTCCAACACTAAATTAAATTCTGCTTGTGTGATAATACATTCCTCCTTCAAAACACATAATCTAAAAATTCCGTCACCTTTTCGGGTGAATAATTGGAAAATCGTACCCTCTCCATTGCGTCAAAGACCTCTTCTTTTCTATATGGCAGATCCGATATAAACTCACACCCGACAAGTTCCCTCATATCTTCAAAAATATCTTTCTCCACTACACACCTGCTTCCATGACTGTCAGTTTCCCATGAAGCACATACCTCGCATTATGAAAATCATACGCACACGTTGAAAACGTTACGATATGGTCCAATGTAGATACTGTTACATCTGCAAAAAAATCTGAACTGTGAAACATCTCTTTCAACCACTCAATCTTTTCTTCTCTGGTAGAAATAGAGATCATATAGGCTCCTGCATCGGCTGTTGTGGTATAGCCAGCAAACAGTTCTACCTGATATGTTCCATCTTCTGTCAGGAAATACATTACCGGATGCGTATCATAAAATTCCTGATTCTTATACTTCACAAGGCTTGTGAACATTTTTCCGCTGTCCATATGATGACCATAGATCAATGTATTATCATCCATAAGATTTCTCTGATTTTTATAATCCATAAATAAACATCCGTTGGCATTGTACGTTCCATCTACCAAGTGTTTAAGATAATAAGAATTATCCTCTCCCTGTACAACCGGGTAACTAATGACTGTATCAGGAAGATATAACCATCCGACCACATCTTCATTGACTGCTTTCAATGCCGCAAAATCTATTTCCGGTACGATAGAATCTCTTTCCTCTTTCTGTGCTTCTTGAGTTATCTGACTTTCTGCCTCGCCATCCGGCTCCGGGTTTTCCCCCGGAACCTCTGGCCTGATAACAACTGCCTGTTCTAAGATTTCCTCATAAACAGCATCACCTTCGGCATATTCCTGTTCTGTGTAGTAAATCTTTCCAGTAAAATAGGCCGCAATTCCAAAGCTAATAATCGCCATGATAATTGCAGCCCATCGAAAAATGATTGACCTCATACTATTTTCCTTTTTTACGGTTCTTGCTCACGATAGATGCAATGGATAAACCTGCTCCCGCAAGAGCAGCAACTGCCGCAAGCACCGCCCATCTACCATCGTAAGAAGAATCCCGTCCTCTGGATGAATCTCTTCTTCATTTATTACAGCTGTCATGATTGTTGCCAAAGTCACTGAAATATCATCTGGCTCTCCATAGCCTAAACTTGCTGTCAAAGACCCCTGTGGGTCATTATCAATGATCAAAACTTTCTTTCCCTCTCTGGCTAATCCAATCCCCAGATTCAGGACTGTAGTTGACTTAGACACGCCTCCTTTTTGGTTGCATACGGATATAACTCTACACGCCTCTTTTTGCATATGCACTTCCTCCTTTAATTCATCAATTTCTTTTTTGCCTTAATCGGCTCAATTTCTGCATAAACTCTAAAATATCTATTTGTTCCTCTATTTCTGTACTCATCAGAAAATTCTGTGAGATTCATTTGAGGATGTTCCAATAATATCTTTCGGAACCATTCAATGTCATTGTGTGTTCCCTGTAATCTAATCTTCAGCAATCCTTACCTCCTATTTCATTTCACAATAATTGTGCATATGCAAAATTTGCTGTGCCTTAACGCTGTTCTTTTCATCATTTAGCTCCAATCAAAATTGTCATAAACACGAAAGGTTTCTAAGTATTTTTCGAAAATCTCACAGTTTACTAATGCAATCCCATCAACCTTATAGACTGCATTTGCTTCTTTTGCTAAAGCCTGAAACTTCGTTAAACCTATGCTGTATTTTTCTGCTCCTTCTGGATATCTCACAAATTTCTTTGCATACTTCTTCGTCTCGCTTACATCTCTTCTTGCATATCCCATACATTATCCTTCCTTTTTTGCCTGTCTCTGTCTTAAATAAGCTTCAAAGATATGTCTATTGATACGAACCATCTTTCCAATCTTAAAAACTGCTCCTGCTTCATGTACTAATCTAGTAAATGGTTTCATACCAAATCCATAGTATTCCACACCCATCTTGTAAGTAATAAAATCTCGTTTTAGCATCTCTAAATCTTCATCATCAATCTGATGAGAATACATCCAAATATTTCCTGACACGTTATCCCTCCTCGTTCAACTCATGAGGCGCCTTTTCCCTAAACTGTTCCAGATAAGAATCAAAAATATCTCGATTAATCAGCACAGTGCTGTCCATTCTGTAAATAGCCCCAGCCTGTTGTGCAAGCTGCATGATTTTTCGATGTGACATACTGTACACAATTTCAGCCTCTTGATATTTCAAAAACTGTTTCCTTAATTTCCTTGCAATATCACGAACTTCTTTTCGACGCTCGATAGTATAATAGGGTTCTTCTGATCTACACATTTTAAGATCCTCACTTTCATAAAATTCCATGACAGATTTACCACGCAAAAAAAGGACACCTTTTAAAATTTCTTTTAAAAAGTGTCCTTGATAGAACTAATATTTAATGTTTGTAATCCTGACTAGAATCCGTTATTGACTGTTATCATACGCTATCATATGGTAATTTGATGTCAATTTGTTGTCAAATTTTCTAATGATGCCGGAAAACCCTTGATTTTCAAGGATTATTTATCGAGACTCTTCATCGTCGGGAAGAGCAATACGTCACGGATTGCCGCTTCGTCACAGAGAAGCATACACATTCTGTCGATACCGAAACCGATACCACCTGTCGGAGGCATACCGATCTCAAGTGCATTCAAGAAATCTTCGTCTGTTGTGTTCGCCTCTTCGTCTCCCTGTGCAAGAAGTTCTTCCTGTGCTTTGAAACGTTCTCTCTGGTCGATCGGGTCATTTAACTCAGAATATGCATTTGCCATTTCCCATCCATTCATGAAGAACTCAAAACGCTCTACATACTCTGGATTCTCCGGTTTCTTCTTTGTGAGCGGAGAAATCTCGATCGGATGATCTGTTACAAATGTAGGCTGGATCAAATGCTCTTCTGCAAACTCTTCGAAGAACAGGCTTAAGATATCGCCCTTTTTATGTCTCTCTTCATACTCTACATGGTGTTCCTTGGCAAGCTCTCTTGCTTCTTTCAATGTCTTAACTTCGTTCCAGTCAACACCTGCATATTTCTTAACGGCATCTACCATTGTAATTCTTTCAAATGGTTTGCCAAGATCCATTTCCACACCATTGTATGTGATAGTTGTAGTTCCGAGAACTTCCTGTGCCACATGGCGATACAGGTTCTCTGTCAGATCCATCATTCCGTTATAATCTGTGTACGCCTGATAAAGCTCCATCAGTGTAAATTCAGGATTATGTCTTGTGTCCAGTCCTTCATTACGGAACACACGTCCAATCTCGTATACTTTCTCAATACCGCCGACAATCAGTCTCTTAAGATACAATTCCAGAGAAATACGAAGCTTAAAGTCTTCACCTAATGCATTAAAATGTGTCTCAAACGGTCTTGCAGCTGCTCCTCCGGCGTTATTTACCAGCATTGGAGTCTCAACTTCCAAGAAGCCCTGTCCGTCCAGATATCTTCTGATAGAGCTTAAGATCTTAGAACGTTTGATAAATGTACTTCTCGCGTCCATATTCATGATGAGATCTACATATCTCTGACGGTAACGCATATCTGTATTGGTCAGTCCATGATATTTCTCAGGAAGAATCTGCAGACTCTTGGAAAGAAGTGTTACAGCAGATGCGTGGATAGAAATCTCTCCGGTCTTTGTCTTAAATACTTCACCTTCCAGACCGACAATATCTCCGATATCCAGTTTTTTGAAATCTTTATATTCTTCCTCTCCGATGCTGTCTCTTGCAACATAAGACTGGATATTTCCACTCTGATCAAGGATATTACAGAAGGAAGCTTTTCCCATTACACGTTTCTGCATAACACGTCCTGCCAGTTTTACGTGCTTTCCTTCCATTTCCTCGTAATTATCTTTTACGTCCTGTGCGTGACAGGTCACATCATATTTTGTAATCTCGAAAGGATTTTTTCCGTTACTCTGTAAATCCGCAAGTTTCTCGCGGCGCACCTTTCTCAACTGATTAACATCCTGTTCCTGTACGTTTTTCTGCTGTTCGCCCATTTTTATCTCCTTTCCCTTTCAGATACATTTCTTATTGAGAACGGCTGATGTCTAATACTTTATATTCCATTACTCCGGCCTGCGTCTCAACCTCTACTACGTCGCCAACTGATTTACCGATCAATGCCTGTCCTACCGGAGACTCATTGGAAATTTTGCCTTCCAGACTGTTCGCCTCTGTAGATCCCACAATCTTGAATTCCATCTCTTCGTCAAATGTAATGTCAAATACTTTTACAGTACATCCTACATTGATCTTATCAAAATCAACTTCATCCTCTACAACGACTTCTGCGTTTTTAAGGATTCCTTCCAGTTCTTCAATTCTGGCCTCAATATCTCTCTGCTCATCTTTTGCTGCATCGTACTCTGCATTTTCTGACAAGTCGCCCTGCTCTCTTGCTTCTTTGATCTTGCCTGCCACTTCTTTTCTTTTTACAACTTTCAGATTCTCAAGTTCATCTTCCAGTGCTTTCAGTCCTGCATAAGTAAGTAATCTCTTCTTTGCTACCATTTGCTTATCTGCTCCTTTTTTCTACTTTCTTTCTCTAGCTGAAGCGTGTAGCGCCAGTGTATACTGACGCCAAAACACGCCGAATACACCTACTTTCACAATTTCATTATTATACATAACAAGGCACTCTCTGTCAACCTGTTTTTCTACTTTAAATAAGGAAAAAGCCTTGTCTTACATACTGCTTCATTATATGTAAAACAAGACATTTTTATTACCTGCATATTAATTGATTTTTTCGTATAATAGTTCTTCCAATTCCTCATAAGATTCCACTCGGTTAATCTCATCCCGCAGCTTGGAAGACCCCTTCATTCCTTTTGTATACCATGCCACATGCTTACGCATTTCACGGATGCCGATATAGTCTCCTTTGTGTTCCATGAGAAGCTTGGCATGGCGAAGCATCGTTTCCCGAATCGACTTTGCATCCGGTCTTTCGGGCAAAATCCCCGTCTTCTCATATTCAAGAAGTTCAGAGAATATCCACGGATTTCCCTGTGCGCCTCTGCCGATCATCACTCCGTCACACCCTGTCTCCTGCCGCATTTTCACAGCAAGTTCACCGCTTGTCACATCTCCGTTTCCGATGACCGGAATCGAGACCGCTTCTTTTACCTTGCGGATAATCTCCCAATCTGCTTTTCCCGAATAATACTGCTCTCTTGTACGCCCGTGGACAGCGACTGCCGCACCGCCTGCATCTTCAATGATCTTTGCAATTTCCACCGCATTTACCGACTCATCATTGAACCCCTTACGAATCTTTACCGTTACCGGTTTCTTCGTTGCCTTGGCTGTCTTAGATACAATCTCATACACCCGTTTTGAATCATTCATAAGGGCAGAACCCTCTCCATTTTTCACAATCTTCGGCACCGGGCATCCCATATTAATATCCAGCACTTGAAAAGGAAGCGGCTCGATTTCTTTCGCAATCTCGCTGATCACATCCGGCTCCGAGCCGAAGAGCTGCAGCGAAACCGGATACTCCTCCGGATGAATCTTTAGAAGCGCCTTCGTATTTTTATTTTTATATAGCAGCGCCTTAGCGCTGATCATCTCCATACAGAGAAGCCCTGCTCCTTGTTCCTTACAGAGCAGGCGGAACGGAAGATCCGTCACTCCCGCCATCGGCGCAAGAATGTACGGGTTGTCAAGTTTCAAGTTTCCTATGTTCATGATACACCTCTTGGGGACGTAGCATTTTTGCAAAATGCTACGTCCCCAGTTAAATTTTTAACGTTTTTTATTTTTCTCAAATATAATCCTAAGTCCTTTTAATGTAAGTTGCGGATCGTACACATCCACTACATCTGTGTCGGATACGATCATTTTCCCTAATCCGCCGGTTGCTACAACTTTCGCGTCCGTGTAGCCGGATTCTTCTTTTAACCTTTTTACAATGTATTCGGTCTGCCCGATCTGTCCGTACAGGAGTCCTCCCTGCATACTGGAGATGGTCTCTTTTGCAAGGATTGATGCTGGTTTTCTAATTTCTATCGCCGGAAGCATATCTGCCTCTCCCCACAATGCCTGTGCGGATGTGCGGATTCCCGGAGCGATCACGCCTGCTTCAAAGGTTCCATCCGGTCCGATGATATCGTAAGTGGTGGCAGTCCCGAAATCTACTACGATCACAGGTCCGCCAAATAACGTATATGCAGCCACCGCATCGACGATACGGTCAGCGCCTACCTGCCTTGGATTCTCGGTAACGATGCGGATTCCTGTTTTAATACCGGCAGACACTACCATCGGCTTAATTCCGAAATATTTAATAATTGCACTTCCCAGAGAGTGCATCACATCCGGTACTACGGATGCAATAATCACATCTTGGATATCTTTTCCGGCTACTCCGTGACGTTCCACCAGTTCACGAAGCATAATTCCGTATTCATCGGAAGTGCGTGGCTGTTTTGACTTCATACGAAATGTACCGGACACTTTTTCCCCGTCAAAGATTCCAAGTGTTATATTAGTATTTCCAACATCTATGACTAATAACATATCTTCCTCCTACAGTTCCTCTCCCAAGAAGAACACCTTATAGTATAATTGAAGCGACTGCAGCAGATCCTGTTTGTCCCGCTGAAGCTCTTTGATCTTGAGCTGACTTCCAATCTCGTCAAACATCGGATCAAATTCCTCCGACGTTACTTCAAAACACAGTTCTCCATTTTCTTCGTATACAAGTGTCAATATTCCACCCACATCGTTGACATACAAGACACACATGATCTTAAGTTCGTCTTTGATATGATCCGGCAATCCGGAGAAATCCGGGTTGAGATAATATTTTTCTTCATATGAATTCGCCCCGCAAAGGACAATCTTTTCTTCGTACATTCAGTTCCTCCATTTATTATGTATATCCGTAAATTCCACGCACAGACACTTCCCCTGCGAAAATATTCTGCACGCTTCCGTCTTCCTTCTCCACGATCAGCTCGCCCGTATCATTGATTCCCAGTGCATACGCTTCATAATGATTGCCGGGTTCCAGAATCTTCACCTGTCTGTCCTTGTTGACTAACAACTCATTATACTCCTTGCGAAATCCCGCAAGCGATCCCTCCTGTAAAAATTGTTCATAATACATTTCAAAATGCTCCATCACTGCCGCGATCAGGTGCGAGCGCCGGAACCTCCTGCCTGTTTCCATTTTCAGTGAAGAAGCACAGTCTTTCAGTTCTTCCGGAAATTCATTTTGATTGACGTTGATACCAATTCCGGTCACCACGTAATTGATCCACGTCATCTCGGTACTCATCTCTGTCAGAATCCCGCATATCTTCCGCCCCTGTACGACAAGATCATTGGGCCATTTTATCTGCACATCGACACCGGTCCGTTCCCGAAGCGCCCTTGCCACGGCAAGCGCCATAACAAGCGTAAGCATAGGCGCTTTCACCGGCTGGAACTCCGGACGCAGCAAAAGGCTCATGTAAATGCTCTCTCCTGCCGGAGACTCCCAGCTTCTCCCCCGTCTTCCTCTTCCTGCACTCTGGCTTTCCGCCACATACAAGGTACCATGAGGCTCTCCTTTTTCTCCGCCTGCTTTGGCCTGAATATTGGTGGAATCAGTCTCCTTAAAAACGAAAATGGATTTGCCTGCCCACTTTGTGCTTCGAAGACTCTCCAATTCTGCTTCGGACAGCACGTCCGGGCTCTCCACAAGGCGGTACCCCTTCCGTGGCACCGCCTCAATCTCATATCCTTCTTTTTTTAACTGATCCACAACCTTCCAGACCGCAGTTCTGGACACTTGAAACCGCTCACACAACTGCTGCCCCGACACATAATCATCGCTTTCCTTCAGCAATCTTAAAATCTCTGACTTCATTTATTTCTACCTTACCGTTCTCCAAGTGTTGCCACCATAACCGCCTTAATGGTATGCATACGGTTTTCCGCCTCATCAAAGACTTTTGATTTCTCAGATTCAAACACCTCGTCCGTCACTTCAATATCATCCAGTCCGAACTTTTCTTTGATCTCTCTTCCAACGCCGGTTTCCAGATCATGATACGCCGGCAGACAATGAAGAAAGATTGCCGACTCACCGGCATTGTCCATGACTTCTTTTGTCACTTTATACGGAAGCAATTCCTTAATACGCTCTGCCCAGATTTCTTCCGGTTCTCCCATAGATACCCATACATCTGTGTAAATAACATCTACATCTTTTGTTCCGTTTTCTACGTCTTCTGTAAGCGTAATACTTCCTCCGCTTTCTTTCGCATATTCCTCACAGAGCGCTACAAGCTCCGGCTCCGGAAAATAATTTTTAGAAGTACATGCTGTAAAATGCATTCCCATTTTCGCACAGACGATCATCAATGAATTTCCCATATTATATCTGGCGTCTCCCATGTACACCAGACGGATTCCTTTGATTCGTCCAAAATGTTCGCGGATTGTAAGAATATCTGCCAGCATCTGTGTCGGATGATATTCATTTGTCAAACCATTCCACACCGGAACCCCCGCATATTTTGCCAGTTCTTCTACAATCTCCTGACCATAGCCCCGATACTCAATACCGTCAAACATTCTTCCCAGCACACGCGCAGTATCCTTGATACTTTCTTTTTTACCAATCTGAGAAGCGCTTGGTGCAAGGTATGTAGTTCCCATTCCCATATCATGCGCCGCCGTCTCAAAAGAGCATCTTGTCCGAGTGCTCGTCTTTTCAAAAATAAGCGCCACATTCATACCACGATAATGATCGATGGCAATTCCTTTTTTCTTCTTCTCCTTCAATTCCGCCGCAAGATCCACAAGATACAAAATCTCTTCCGGTGTATAATCCTTCAGTGTCAAAAAATGTCTTCCTTTTAAATTCATCTCATTTCCTTCTTTCAATTCCATCAGCACGTGCACAAAGCGCGGCAAATTCATCTGGTCCTCTAAAGTTATATATTTTTTATATACCATTTCAAACAATTGGTCAACTGTGTAGATGCGATATTTGGGAATCCGCAGCAATTTTGCCGCAGCTTCCAGCATTCCCATGTACAGTTCTTTATCGTTATTTCCAAGGGATAGCTTGAGCACAAACGCAATCTCCGCTTTCTCAATCTCCTTTAATGGTTCCAGAAGCCTGCTGTAATAATCATCCTCATGGGTCTGCTCCAGATAGTAGATCCGTCCTTCCAGCCCATACAATACCCGCTTCATATCGTAATATCCAATGGTAAGATTCTGCCTGCTTCGCCTTGTAGAAAATTCAAGGATACTTCCGAGTTTTACCCGCGGAGACACCTCATAAAATGTTCCGTCCTCCGGCAATTTCACCCTCTGTTCCCAGCCCGGTCCATGAATCCGCACTACGATCAAATCCTCATAGCCCCGTTCCAGAAGTGAATTTACCGGCACGTTATTGGCAATTCCACCGTCCGTATATTTCTTACCATGGAGCGGTTCATTCTTAAATCCGATCAAATACGCGCTCGCAAGAAGAAAATCCTCCAGAAGACCCTCTTCTATATCTGCCACACTAAGCGTCAGCTCTTTTTTGTCTGTCAGTGAAAATGTAGACAAGCAAAATTCTTTTCCGCAATTTCTGATTTTTTCTTCGTCGATCACTTGGTGGATCAAGTTGCGAAGCGGCGTAATATCTACTCCGCCATCCTTAATCTTCTCCCAAAGCGTCCTTAAAATATCCCTTACAGATGTCTCGCCGGAAAACCACCCTTCCATCTCTTCATCATCCACATCCATCACCGTGGAAAATGTCATTTCTCTCCAGATCGTCTCTGCTTTTTCAAGGTCACCCATGCAAATAAGGGCGCCATTTAAAGCGCCCACTGATGTCCCTGCTACAGCCTTAATCTTAACACCGGCTTCCCGAAGCGCTTTCCACGCACCAATCTGGTATGCGCCTCTTGCTCCGCCGCCGTCAAGGACAAGTCCATATTCTTTTGTAAGGTCAAGAACAGGTCTCACCTGCATCCCCCTCTCGGCATCATTTTATCTGTTATTCCATTTTATCCGTTCCGACCTCTGCCAGTGATTTCACCAATCCGGCAATACTCTGAATCTCGGATGGAATAATAATTTTCGTAGCTTTTCCGTCGGCTGCTTTTTCAAACGCTTCCAGACTCTTAATTGTAAGTACCGCTTCGTCTGCCCCCGCCTCTTTCAAATAGCGTATACCGTCTGCATTCGCCTGCTGTACTTTCATGATTGCTTCTGCTTCACCTTCCGCCTCACGGATCATAGCTTCTTTCTTCGCCTCCGCACGCAAGATTGCTGCCTGCTTCTCTGCTTCCGCATCAAGGATTGCCGACTCTTTCTGTCCCTCTGCCACAAGAATCGTAGATTTCTTCTCACCTTCTGCACGAAGAATCGCCTCACGTCTCTCACGCTCAGCTTTCATCTGTTTTTCCATCGCATCTTGAATAGCTGCAGGCGGAATAATATTCTTAAGCTCCACACGATTTACCTTAATACCCCAAGGATCTGTTGCCACATCAAGAGATGCCCGCATCTTCGTATTGATCGTCTCTCTGGATGTTAACGTCTGATCCAGTTCCAGATCTCCGATAATATTACGAAGCGTTGTTGCTGTCAGATTTTCAATCGCCATAATCGGATTTGCAACTCCGTAACAGAACATCTTCGGATCAGTAATCTGATAAAAGACTACCGTATCAATTCTCATTGTAACATTATCCTTTGTGATCACCGGCTGCGGTGCAAAATCCACTACCTGTTCTTTTAAATCTACTTTTCTTGCTACACGGTCTACGATTGGCAATTTAAAATGAAGACCGGTGCTCCATGTCGCCTGATAAGCCCCAAGCCTCTCAATAACAAGCGCCTGCGCCTGTCTGACGATCCGTATACAAGAAACCAAAATAAGTACAACGATCACCGCCAAAATGGTTAATAACATGATTAATCCAACTCCAAACATAACTACTGTCCCTCCTTCTTCCTTACAATCAATTTTACACCTTGAATCTCCTCGATTACTACAACTTCTCCCTTTGATATCCTACCGTCTGCCTCTTTTGTTTTTGCCGACCACTCCTGACCATTTACCTCTACCGTTCCATGTGCCTGAAGTGTATAGATATCTTCTGTAACAATTGCTTCCTGCCCCACCAGACGGTCCGCATTGGTCTTCTGCCGGTCCTTATTGAAATATTTCACCGCAACCGGTCTTGTAAATACAAATAAAAGAATAGAGACAACCAGAAACAAAATGATCTGCACCGCCAAACCGCAGCCCAAAAGCCCCGCTATAAATGCAGCCAATGCACCGCCTGCGAACCAGATTGTCGTCAGTCCCATTGTGGCAATCTCAATGATCAACAACAGGATAAATAATGCCAGCCACAACATTTCCTGCATCTCATCTCCTCCTTCCCTCTCTGCATAGTATTACTTATGAACTATATTACTATACTTTTTCGGTAAATACAATGAAGATTATCTTAATATTCAGATAATTTACCCTTTTCTCTGTCTTCGCACTTCAAACATCAGAACAGAGGCGGCAATCGCTGCATTTAATGATTCCACCTGCCCACTCATGGGAATCTTCACATAAGTCTGAGCCGCCTGTGCGATCTCTTCCCGCAGACCATTCCCTTCATTTCCAATAAAAAATGCACAAGACGTACGATAATCTTCTTGATCATAATCATTTTCCCCAAGAAGATGTGCCGCATACGTATGAATGCCAGCCTGTTTGATCTTCTCTATCGCTTCTTCAAGATTTTCTGCATAGCAAAATGGCATGCGATAGACCGAACCCATGGTAGACCGGATTGTCTTGGGATTGTAAATATCCACACAGTCTGCACTCATAACAATTCCATTTACCCCAGCGCCTTCCGCAGTTCGAACAATGGTTCCGAGATTCCCCGGATCTTGGAGATTATCAAGCACCAGAAGGTGGCGCTGTTCTCCCTGAATCATTTGCTCCAGCATATAATCCATCTGTTTTACCACGCACAGAATCCCCTGTGGTGTCTTCGTATCCGATATATGCGAAAATACCGTATCTGATACTAATTCCGGACGGATGTTTCCTCCTGCCAGCACTTTTTCTACCGTCTCTTTTTCTTTCTTGTAAAAGGATTCCGATACATAGACTTCTTGCAATTTATCCACCGGAACTTCCCGGAACATGCGGATACCTTCTACGAGAAACACTCCTTCTTCATCTCTTGCCTTTCGTTTTTTTCTAAGATTTACAAGGCGTTTCACTCTTGCGTTCGACGTACTTGTTATCATTCTCTCACCTGCTTTTCTCCGAATTTTTCCAACGCTTCATTGGAGCCGATCATAATCAGCATCATTTCCTTTTGGAGCGGTTCCTCCGGGTCAATAGTTACCTGAATCTTTTCTCCGATTCGAACTCCCACCACATTCACATCTTTTGTACGCCGCACATCGATTTCCGAAAGCGACTTCCCAATCCATTTCTCTGGAACTTGGATCTCTGTAATACTGTAATCCGGAGACAGCGAGATCCAATCCACGAATTCACCGGACACAAGATTTCTGGCTACGCTTTGTCCGATTTCTTTCTCCGGGAAGATGATGCTGTCTGCTCCGATTTTTTTCAGCACCTTGGCATGAAGCTCATTTTTTGCCTTCGCAAGTACATATGGTACGCCAATCTCCTTAGATACCAGCGTCGCCATAATACTAGCCTCCATATCATCCGCAACCGCAACTACTACTCCATCCAGATTTCTTGCGCCGAGAGATCTTATCACCTCAGGGTCTTCAATGTCCGCTTGAACTGCATATGACACATACGGAGAAATATCCTCGATCCGTTCCATGTGATTATCTACAACAACAACTTCACAGCCAAGCTCCTGAAGTGTGACTGCCACACTCTCGCCAAAGCTTCCAAGCCCAAATACTGCATACTGCTTTCTCATTTTTCCTCTTCTCCCTATATTTCCATCTGATTATCCAATCATTTATCCAACCATAATCCGCTCTTCCGGCAGTTTCCTGATCTTATCCCGCGGATGCATTTTCCCGGCGAATAAAAGCACCAGCGTCATTGGTCCCAGACGTCCGGCATACATCATAAGCATAAGTACCACCTGACTCGCCCGTGCAAGATGCGGCGTAAGATCCGCTGTCAAGCCCACCGTTCCAATGGCAGACGCTGTCTCATAAATCACATTTACCAAAGGAACCGTATCCGGTTCAATGACAAGAATCGTCAGCGTTCCTGTCACAAACACAAAAAACGCAGCCATCACTACGCAAAAGCCCGTTCGGAAATTTTCTACAGAAATCTTTTTTCCCATACACTCTGTATCATTCCCTCCTTTTACAAATGTGAGACACGCAAGAAATAACATGGCAATGGTCGTTGTCTTCACACCGCCTGCTGTCCCTCCCGGCGAGCCTCCGATAAACATCAAAATACTATTGAAAAGCTTCGACTCTGTGTGAAGCGCACTCTGGGAAATCGTAGCAAATCCCGCCGTCCTATTTGTAACGGACTGAAACATTGATGCCATCATTTTATTTCCGAGAGATAAATTCCCAAGTGTCTCCGGATTATCATACTCCGCGAAAAAAATAAAAACCGCACCGCTCATAACAAGCAGCAGCGTCATAATAATCGCCAGTTTAGACTGCAATTTCAATCTTGTGAACCACCATCTTCGCGGCATCTCCTGTCGAATCAACTTTTTCCCATTTGCAATTACATCAAACCACACTGTAAATCCAAGTCCACTTAAAATAATCAATATCATTGTCGTAATATTTATGATCGGATTGGTCACATACTCTGTCAGACTTGAAGCTCCAAGAATATCGATTCCCGCATTACAAAAGGCGGAAACTGCATGGAAAACCGAATACCAGATACCCTTTATGATTCCATATTCCGGTATGAACTGAATAGCGTAAAGCGCCGCGCCAACACCTTCCACCGCAAAAGTCCCAAAAAGAACCCCTCGCACAAGAAGAACCATCCCGCTTAATTTATCCATGTTATATGTCTCTTGAATTACAATCCGTTCCTTCAGCGTGATTTTTCTCCTCAAAAGTAAAAAGAATGCTGTCACACAGGCAATCACCCCAAGTCCGCCGATTTGGATCAGCACAAGCAAAATCATCTGTCCTGCTACCGTAAACTGCGCTGCCGGAGTGATTGTCACAAGCCCTGTTACACACACCGCAGACACAGAAGTAAAAAGCGCATCCATAAATTCAATCGGCTGCCGGTTGGAAAAAGGCATCCACAAAAGCATTCCGCCAAGGAGAATCACGCCTAAGAAGCCGCCGGCAAGAATGCCCATCGTATTCCATCTGATATTTTTCTTTTTTCGTCCCATCATTTCCATCATGACCTTATGTTTTCTATTTTATTTTAATAATATCCATTGTTGTTCTTACATCATACTCGCAGTAAATGTGTCCGTCAACAAGAAAAAACGCGGAGCACTTTCATGCATCCGCGTCTTTTCTCGAGTTTATATTGGAAGTTCGAGATAAATGTCTTTTCCTTCTTTAATGGAAATCACTACTTTTCCTTGTTTGATTGTTGTAACAACTCCTTCAACCTTAACCTCTGGTGCTGCTTCTGCCGCCTCTTCTTCCGGTGCTTCCTCTGCAACCTCTTTAATTCCCTCTACATTATCAGCAGTTAATGGGCTGAGCGAATCACTTGTCTTTGTCAATTTTGCTCCCAATACCTGCTCAATCGTCAGACAGCCATCCAGATTCAATAATCCAGAATCAACCAATTCATCAAAAATAGCCGGATCCTCAAGATTTGCCGGTTCAATTGTAATTCCCGCTTCTGCTCTGCAACATAATACTGCCGGATCTTTTGCATGCGCTTTCGCTGTTTCCGCTGTAATAGACATACTTCATACCTCCTACTTTATATATATCTTAAGTATAGTCTCTCGAAATTCAAAATTCCAATTGATTTTTGTCATATCCCTGCACCACTTATTACATTTTTCTATATGAAGTGCCTAATCCGCTCTCTTTTTTCAACTTCTTACGCTGCAAAACAAAATTTTCTATACCACAAAAAAACACAACCCCGAAACGGAGTTGTGTTTTTCAAGAGGCGCCAACCAGATTTGAACTGGTGATGAAGGTGTTGCAGACCTCTGCCTTACCACTTGGCTATGGCGCCTTATTTCTATATGTCACCTTGCGGATACTTGTTAAGTATAACAAATACCCGCAAGTTCGTCAACCTAAAATCCTAATTCATCATTAACAAGAATCACTTTTATTCGTTTTGGAAGCTTAGAGAATCTTGTAATCAAAATCTGACAGCAGATTGTATCCGGACTCTTGCAGTCAAAACACGCCCCCGTCTTAGAGCATGGAGTATCCAACGAAAATCTCTGTGCATTGATCGGTGCAGCTTCATTTCTTGCTCTCGACATCGCATCGTCTACATCTTTTACAACTTTATTCATGCCCACGATCATGATTACGTTTCTCGGTCCTGCCGCAATCGCGGATACCCGGTTTGCAAATCCATCTATATTGACCATTACACCGTCTTCTGTAATCGCGTTCGCACTGGTAAGGAAATAATCACAATCATAGGTAGCAATTTCAATCTTACGCTTCTCTTCACGGTCTTTTGCATCATCTCGATTATATTCTCTGTAGTTGCCTTCGCAAATTGCCTTCTTAAGCCCAATCTCTGCGATTGACATAGAACCGCCCCACGCCACGGTACTCTCTTCCGGAATGAGATCCAGCGCAATCTTCAAAGCTTCTTCTTTGGACTCGGCATAGAACCCTTCCATATTACGGGATTCCAGTCCCCGAATAACTCTCTCGCCAAGCAATTTGTTTCTTTTTACACGATTTTCATTCATTGATGATTCCTCCTTACTACTATATTGCCGTCCTATTAATTATAGCACATTATCTGTTAAAATTTCTTTTTCTTTTTACACATAATATTCCCTATCCAGACGCAAAATTCGCAAACTTATCATTATCTTCATTCGGTTCTCATTAAGCAACATATCATATCCCAGTATTTCCTTTATTTTTCCGATTTTGTAAGACAACGTATTTTTATGACAATACAGCGCCTTAGATGTACAAATAATGCTGCATTCGTTTTCAAAATAAGTCTCTAATATATGCATATAATCCGTCTGATTCTTTTTATCGTAATCAATAAGCTTTCCCAGTGCTTCCTCCACAAAATTCGGATAAATTGTTTTTTCCCTATAATCGGTCAAAAGCTGATAGATTCCAAGTTCTTCATATGTTAAAAAATTGCGCGGAATCGTAGTCTTCGTCAGTTGATATGCTGTCTTTGCCATCTTGTAAGATTTATGAATATCTTCAATTGAAGTCACCGTCATTCCGGCCCCCACATAAATATTGGCATCTTTTTTGCACTGGTCAATAATCCCTTTATTTAATAAAGAAATCTGATCTCCCACCGCTAAAATGATAAGTATATCATTTTCTTCATATAAAACCGTCTTTTTTAGAAAATAGCGTAAATCTTCCTTCATCTTTGCCAACGCTTTATTTCCATCCTCTGTATGGTAAGTATGGCAGCTCAGCACAAACGTACAAAAAGACATCCCCTGAAAAAATCCATTACTCTCAAAATCCTTTACATATAATTCCAGATTATTCGGATAATAGATTGCATTTTTCAGAGCCGAAACAAGGTTCGTCTCTTTCTTTTCATTTTGAAGCAAAATTTCTGAAAAACGCCTCATCACATCAATATACGGCGTATCCCATGACGCCGAAAATAGAGGAAAACGAATTTCATTACAATATTCGATAATTTCCTTCGAAAATTCTCGTCCTTCGGGCAAGCCAAGAATCAGTCCGCCCGCATGTTTATTGTACAACATATCCACAAAATCTTTCATCCATTCTTCCGAAGTATATTGCACGCCACTCGTAAATATAAGTTCATTTCCATGTAAAAATTGTGCGAACAATTCATTCTCCACAATGTGCACCCACCCAATCTCCTTTTCAAAACAACTACTTGTGTGAAGCTTCACATTATATCTGGAGCGAATGTCTGCATATAAATCAATTAATTCAACAGCCACATAATCACCTCTCTTCTAAATTCTACCACAATTGTGCTTCAAGCACAATTATTTCATATATTTATGTATTCAAAAACTATTTTCAATTGTTTTTCTAGGTGGTATATTGTTTTAGGAACACAAAATAATACAACCCCGAATTTTGTGATTTGCATTGAACTTCAGATCAATCAAAAAAGAAACCAGTCCCTCTGGTTTCTTTTTTCATTCTTTTCATCTCTTTATAATTCAAATTTCTCGGCAAATTTCTCCAACACCGGATAGGTTTCAAAATATTTATCAAAGCATTTCCCATACCAGCCGATCAACAGACCATTGCAGCAGGCAAGTACGACCGTTCCCGGTCCAATTCCTTCAATTCTATGAAGAAGTAAAAAAGATACTGCCACAGCAACTATGAAACAGCACATATCAAAACCTATTTTGAACTTTGACAGCTCCACGTGGAAATATTTACTCACACCTTTTACAAAAAATTCATATACCTGTGGATAAATGTACGACTTAAAATAGAGCATCACGCCAAGGGAATTGAGCAAAAATCCTGTCACAAAATAAAAAATCCGAAGCTGCATAGAAAATCCCCCCGGCTCATACAGATCCGGATTAAAATGCGGAATGACCATTCTCCAGAAATCTAAGATCAATCCGTAAATAAAACCTGATAAAAACGCACAGAAATATGTGAGCTTTACTTTACGCACTACTGCGCAGAACGCTACAAACAGGATTCCCTGTACGATATACTCCGCCTGCCCAAATGTAAGAAAGTCAAATTTCAAGCTGACAATGTAAGCAGGCGCGATCACCATAGACAGCCCCAAATCAGACGCCGTCAAAAGTGCCGTTGCAAAAGCCAAAATAATCGCTCCCGTAAAATAGACAAATTCGCTGCTGATCTTTCTTTTTTTCATACGCTTTTCCTCAATAGTTATCCACTGATTTCCACATATTTATCATATCATTTCCACATATTTACTCGCAACAAAAAAAACACAACTTCTTTCGAAGTTGTGTTCAAGAGGCGCCAACCAGATTTGAACTGGTGATGAAGGTGTTGCAGACCTCTGC
>OLNJ01000630.1_pt1 | contig 26976 bp, 25 predicted proteins | sample 1672191 | NCBI WGS metagenome assembly OLNJ01 (sample SAMEA3136657, study PRJEB25190) | human gut metagenome | biome: human gut; feature: human-associated habitat; material: faeces | place: Austria | collected 2013 | reverse complement strand
CTATAAGTAGCAGAGAAAAGCATTTTATCTCATTAGAGATCTTTTCCCTATTGCCCTAGGCAATATTTTCTCCTCAGCTTTAGCTGACTTTTCCCCTTTGACGAAATCAAACCTTTCACCAAAGTGCTTCGCACTTTATTTCAACTTACTTATAAATTCTCTTATTCTATTAATTCCTTTTTCAATTGCTTCCATAGATGTTGCATATGATACTCTAATATAATTATCTAATCCAAAAGCTTCTCCTGGTATTACTGCAACATTTTCATTATCTAATAATAATCTAGCAAAATCTAATGAACTTTTTATAGTTTCTCCATTAATTGCTTTCCCAATTGTCTCTTCTACATTAATCATAATATAAAAAGCACCTTGTGGCCTTATTGGTTTTATACACTCTATATTACACAATTCTTTATACATATAATCTCTTCTACGCTCAAATTCCTCTATCATATGATAAATATCTTCTTGTGGCCCATTTAACGCTTCTAGAGCCGCATATTGAGTTATAGAGCATGTATTTGATGTCATATGGCTTTGAATATTTGTCATAATCTTAGCAATTTCTGTTGAAGATGCTGTATACCCGATTCTCCATCCAGTCATAGAATAAGTTTTAGAGAATCCATTAATTACAATAGTTCTAGATTTCGCGTCTTCACTTAACGATGCTATACTAACATGCTTATTTCCATCATAAGTTAATTTCTCATATATTTCATCAGAAATAATCATTAAATCATATTTTTTAGCAAATTCACTTATAGCTTCTAATTCTGTTTTTGTATAAATAGTTCCTGTAGGATTATTAGGATTATTTAATATAATAGCCTTGCTTTTGCTAGTTATAACCTTTTCTAAAGCTTCTACATTATATTTATAATCATTTTCTTCTCCAGTATTTACAAATACAGGCTTTCCATCAGCTAATTTGATTAGTTCAGGATAGCTAACCCAATAAGGAACTGGTATTATAACTTCATCTCCTGGGTTTAATATTGCCATAAAAGTATTTGCTAAAGATTGTTTAGCCCCTGTAGAAACAACTATTTGTGAATCATCATATAAAAGTCCATTATCGTCTTTTAGCTTTTTACATATAGCTTTTCTTAATTCTATTATTCCACTAGTTTGAGTATATTTAGTATTTCCATTATCCATTGCTTCTTTTGCTGCATTTATAATATTTTTAGGTGTATTAAAATCTGGCTCACCTGCAGCGAAACTCACTACATCAATTCCTTTTGCTCTTAGTTCTTTAGCCTTTGCTGTTATCATTAAAGTTACAGATTGTTCTATTTTTCTTGCTTTTGTCGATAGCTCCATATTTCCCCCAATTATTATCTATTTTTATAAATTTATTTAATAATATATCATTTATTCCACAACTACCTATAGATTGTTCATCAAAGTTTGCTCTTCCATGAAAATCGCTTCCTCCAGTAATTGATAATTTATATTTTTTCGCCATATTAAAAAATTTATTTGTATCTATCGCAGAATGACTTGGATGATATACCTCCACTCCACTTAATCCAAAGCACTTTAATTCTTTTATAATATTTTCTACTTCTATCTTCTTATAAATTTGTCCTGGATGTGCTAAAACTGGTACTCCTCCACTTTCCATAATTATATCTAAAGCTTCTCTATAAGTTAATTTAAAACCCTTAACATACCCTGGTTTACCTTTAATTAAATAACTTTTAAATGCTGTTTTATAATTATCAAAATAGCCCTTTTTAACCATTGCATTAGCTATATGGCTTCTACCTATTGTAGAATTTAAATCTACACCTAAATCATCTAATTGTATATTTATATCATATCCTTTTAAATTATAAAGTATTTTCTCTACTCTTTTTAACCTCTGTTTATTCAGATTATCTACTAAACATTTTAAGTTATTGTTTTCTATATCTATAAAATATCCAAGTATATGTAATTCCATTTCTTTATATTCTGTACTTAATTCTATTCCTGGTATTATTTTTAAGTCTTTATTATTATATTCTGTATTTACAATATATTGAGCTGCTATTGAATCGTGGTCAGTTATAGAAATGCATTTAATTCCTTTTTCCTTTGCCGTCTTTGCTATTTGTTCTGGTGTGTATATTCCATCAGAATAGCATGAATGTATATGTAAATCTACTGATTTCATTTTATCCACCTTTTCCTCAAGTGAAATTCTTATCTATTTTTCCTTATTAATAAATATATCACTAGCTGAATAGATTGTAAATTACTATAGATATTTAAATAAAATTATAATAAAAAAAGTGCCCAAGGCACTTTTTTTATTATTCTTCTTCAGCTAAAACGTTGCTATAGTAATCAGCAACTTTATCGAATTCAGCTTCATCTGGAACTACTAATTCTCCTGATTCAGTAGCTCTAAATAAGTATATTGAATCACCTTCTGGATCTTGAGCTAAAACATACTCTTCACCTTCGTATTCAAATGCATCAATTATAGGACAAGAAATAACATTTCCATTATCGTCTTCTAGGTCTACAACCATATGCTCATGTTCGTGTTCTCCACATCCACAGCCTTCTCCACAACCTTCATTGTTGTGATCATGATCGCATCCGCAGCTTTCACCGCATCCACATTTATTTAATTCGTTATCCATCTTAACTCCTCCTTATATTTAAGTAGTCCTTATCATTGTACCCTTATTTATAGGAAAATAAAAGTAAAACTTTAAAATTTAATATTAATATTTTACGCAAATTATATATTTATGTCAATCTTCAACTAAAAAAGAGACCTTTCGGTCTCTTTTTATTTATAACTACTCTTGAGCAGCAAGTCTCTTGTAGTTGTTTAATCTTTCTTTAGCATCTTCTTCAGTCTTTTGGAATAAAGCTTCTGCTTGTTCTGGGAATGCTTTAGCTAATGCAGCATATCTAACTTCTCCCATTAAGAATTCTCTGAAGTCTGCTTTTGGCTCCTTAGAATCTAATGAGAATGGGTTCTTAGTTCCCTTTAATGCTGGGTTGTATCTGTATAGAGCCCAGTATCCTGAATCAACAGCTTTCTTAGCTTCATCTTGTGAATTAGCCATACCAGATTTAATACCATGGCTTATACATGGAGCGTAAGCTATGATTAATGATGGTCCATCATAAGCTTCAGCTTCAGCTATAGCTTTTAATGTTTGGTTCTTATCTGCACCCATTGAAATTTGAGCAACATATACATAACCATAAGACATAGCCATCATACCTAAGTCTTTCTTCTTAGTTCTCTTACCAGAAGCAGCAAACTTAGCGATTGCAGCAGTTGGTGTAGATTTAGAAGATTGACCACCAGTATTTGAGTAAATTTCTGTATCAAATACTAATACATTTACGTTTTCTCCTGATGCTAATACGTGATCTAATCCACCGTATCCTATATCGTAAGCCCAACCGTCTCCTCCGAAGATCCATTGAGATCTAGAAACGAAGAATTCTTTGTCTTTTAATATAGTGTTAGCTAATTCAGAATTTATAGATTCAAGAGCAGCTGTAAGGTTATTAGCTCTATCTCTAGTACCTTCTCCGCTTTCTCTGTGTTCTAACCAGTCATTTAATACTGCTTTAACATCTTCTGATAATTCTTCAGTTTCAATAAGCTTAGCTATATTGCTAGCAATTCTTTCTCTTATTGTCTTAACTCCTAAGAACATACCTAATCCGAATTCAGCATTGTCTTCGAATAATGAGTTAGCCCAAGCTGGACCATGTCCGTTATGGTTAACTGTGTATGGAGTTGAAGGAGCTGATCCACCCCAAATTGATGAACATCCAGTAGCGTTAGCTATCATCATTCTATCACCGAATAATTGAGTTACTAACTTAGCATATGGAGTTTCTCCACAACCAGCACAAGCACCTGAGAACTCGAATAATGGTTGCTCAAATTGGCTTCCCTTAACTGTGTTCTTGTTCATTGGGTTCTTCTTAGCTGAAACTTCTTCTACAGCGTAATCCCAAGCAGCGATTTGATCGTGTTGAGTATCTGCTGGTTTCATAATTAATGCCTTACCTGGAGCTGGACATACTTGAGCACAGTTTCCACATCCAGTACAGTCAAGTGGTGATACACCGATGCTGTATGACATTGGTTCTTCAGTCTTTAATGCTCTAGCAGCAACTATCTTCATAGATTCTGGAGCATTGTTCTTTTCTTCTTCATTTATTAAGAATGGTCTGATTGTAGCATGTGGACATACATATGCACATTGGTTACATTGTATACACTTATCTGGTTGCCATTCAGGAACATTTATAGCTATTCCTCTCTTTTCATAAGCTGCAGTACCAGCCATGAAAGTACCATCTTCCATATTGTGGTCTACGAAAGTAGATACTGGAAGTGAGAATCCTTCTTGTCTATTGATTGGTTCAACTATTTCTTTGATGAATGCTGGAACATCTTTAGTAGTTTCAACTTCAGCATCAACAGCATCTTTCCAGTCAGCTGGAACTTCTACCTTAACGATAGATTCTACACCCATATCGATAGCAGCGTTGTTCATGTTAACAACTTTTTCACCCTTCTTACCGTATGAAGTTACAACAGCTTCTTTTAAGTACTTGATTGCATCTTCTACTGGAATGATGTGAGCTATCTTAAAGAATGCAGCTTGCATTATCATGTTGATTCTTCCACCAAGACCGATTTCTTGAGCTATCTTAACAGCATTTAATGTATAGAATTCAATGTTGTTTTCAGCTAAGAATCTCTTCATGCTTGCTGGTAATTTTTCATTTAATTCTTCTGGTGTCCAGATAGTATTTAATAAGAACTTACCGTTCTTCTTTAATCCTTCTAAAACATTGTATTTATAAACATATGATTGGTTGTGACAAGCTACGAAATCAGCTTTATCTATTAAGTAAGGTGACTTAATTGGAGATTTACCAAATCTTAAGTGAGATACTGTTATACCACCTGACTTCTTAGAGTCATATGAGAAGTATGCTTGAGCATACATATCAGTCTTATCTCCGATAATTTTGATAGCACTCTTATTAGCACCAACTGTACCATCTGATCCTAATCCCCAGAACTTACATGCTTTTGTTCCTGCTGGAGTAGCATCGATATCTTCAGTTACTTCTAATGAAGTATTAGTTACGTCGTCTACTATACCTATAGTGAAGCCGTTCTTTGGCTCTTCCTTAGTAAGGTTAGCATATACAGCAGCAATGTGAGATGGGTTTGGATCTTTTGATCCTAATCCGAATCTTCCTCCTACGATTTGTGGAGCATTTGCTTTTCCTGAGAATGCTGATACAACGTCTAAGTATAAAGGTTCACCAATTGATCCTGGTTCCTTAGTTCTATCTAATACAGCTATCTTCTTAACTGTAGATGGAATAGCCTTTAATAATCTTTCTATTGAGAATGGTCTGTAAAGTCTTACTTTAACAACCCCAACCTTTTCTCCTCTACCATTTAAGTAGTCGATTGTTTCTTCAACTACATCTGTAACTGATCCCATTGCAACGATAACTCTATCAGCATCTGGTGCTCCATAGTAATCGAAACAGTGATATTCTCTTCCAGTTAATTTAGTAATTTCAGCCATATAGCTTTCTACTACTTCTGGAACATCATCATAGAATCTGTTAACAGCTTCTCTAGTTTGGAAGTAGATATCTGGGTTTTGAGCAGTACCTCTTGTTACTGGATGATTTGGATTTAAAGCTCCTTTTCTGAATTCTTCTACTGAATTCCAGTCTACTAATTCAGCTAATTCTTCTGTTTCTAAAACTTCTATTTTTTGAATTTCGTGAGAAGTTCTAAATCCATCAAAGAAGTTCATGAATGGAATTCTGCTCTTTATAGCTGCTAAGTGAGCAACTGCAGATAAGTCCATAACTTCTTGTACTGATCCTTCAGCTAACATTGCAAAACCAGTTTGTCTTGCAGCCATTACGTCTTGGTGGTCACCGAAGATGCTTAATGAAGATGTTGCTAAAGCTCTAGCAGAAACATGAATAACTCCTGGTAATCTTTCACCAGCAATCTTATACATGTTAGGGATCATTAATAATAACCCTTGTGAAGCTGTGTAAGTAGTTGTATAAGCTCCAGCTTGTAATGAACCGTGTACTGCACCTGCAGCACCTGCTTCAGATTGCATTTCCATTACGTGTACAGGTTGGCCAAAAATATTTTTTCTTCCTTGAGAAGCCCATTCATCAACGTGTTCAGCCATTGGTGATGATGGTGTGATTGGGAATATTGCTGCCACTTCAGTAAATGCGTATGATATATGAGCTGCAGCAGTATTACCATCCATAGTTTTCATTTTTCTCATTGTGTCTACCTCTCTTTCCATCTAAAAATAATCAATAAAATTTATTATATGATATCATATAATATCATAAAAACCATTTTAAAGTACTTTTAAGTGTTATATATAAAAACTCATTAGAGATTTCTCTAATAAGGTTTTAATTATAATAATAATTTTGATATTTCTTCGCCTAAAGTTTTAGCTAACTCTACATCCTTTTCTGTAAGAGACTCTTTACAAACTACTTTCCCTATAGTTTCAAACCCATAATCATTCATAATAGCTTCCCAGTTATGTATAAACTTATCGTCTCTCCATCCACAAGAACCAAATAACACTAAAGGCTTATTATTAAATCTAATACTAGATAACTTATCTATGAAGGGTTTCATTTCTAATTGTTCTATCTCATCCTCCACCATTGCCGGGCTCCCCATAGCAACAGCATCAGCTGTTATAACATCTTCTTCTGAAGCATCATTAACGTGTTTTAAATTTATTTCTATATCACCTTTAATACCTTCTGCTATGCAGTTAGCTAAAAGCTCAACGTTTCCGCCATTGCTCCAATAAATAATTGAAACTTTCTTCATATACTAGCACCTCTTATTTTTCTAAAATACTTCCTATTTTTACACTCCATCTTTTATTATATAACAGCTGAATTTTTTTTCAAGTTATCAAATGTAATATTTTCGTGTATTACTAAATTTGTTATACGTTTTTAATTAATACTTTTCAAAATAATACTTATTATTTCATCAACACCATTTTTTACCTTACTATTTTGCATAGAGGTAATAAGTTTATTTTTATTATTCTTCAAATCTGTTAATTTATCAATTAAATTATGTTTTTCCATCATTTCATCTTCATCTAAAACTAAAGAGTAACCTTCTTTTTCAAAAGAATTCGCATTTAGAATTTGATCTCCTCTACTTGTTTTCTTAGAAAGAGGTATTAAAAGTGTTGGTTTCTTTAATGCTAATAGCTCAAAAATAACATTTGCTCCAGCTCTAGATATTATAAAATCTGCCGCTTGAAGAAGATGTGGTAAGTCTTCCTTTACGTACTCAAACTGTTTATAACCATTTATAGAGTTTAAGCTTTCATCTAAATTCCCTTTTCCACATATATGAATAACATTAAAATCTAATAAAATCTTACTTAAATCTCTTCTTACTTCATCATTTATACTTTTAGCACCTAAACTTCCACCAATTACAAGCAGAATATCTTTATCATCCTTAAATCCACAAATTTCTTTTCCTCTTATTTTGCTACCTTGAAGTATTTCATTTCTTATAGGAGTTCCTGTTAAAACACCTTTACCATCTTTTACATAATCTAAACTTTCTCTAAATGTAACACAAAGCTTATTACAGAAAGGAGCTGAAAGTTTATTTGCTAATCCTGGCGTTAAGTCTGATTCATGAGAAACAACAGGTATCTTTTTCATAGATGCAGCTATAACTACTGGTACGGCAACAAACCCACCTTTTGAGAAAACTACATCTGGCTTTTCTTTATCAAGAATTCTTTTAGCCTGGTAAATACCTTTTATAACTTTAAAAGGATCTGAAAAATTCTTCATATCAAAATAGCGTCTTAATTTTCCGCTTGAAATTGGGAAATATGGAATATTAGCATCTCCAATTATTTCTTTTTCTATTCCATCTATACTTCCTATGTATTTTATATCAAACCCTCTCTTCTTCAGTTCAGGAATCAATGCTAAGTTTGGAGTTACATGTCCTGCAGTTCCCCCACCAGTCATTATTATTTTATATTTACTCATAAAACACCTCATATAAAATTTTAAATTATAAATCATCTCTATTTTACCACTAAGTCGTTATTTTGCCACCTTTTCCTTTAATTTAATAAAATACAACTTAAAAATTTGGATAAGCTATTAACGTAAAGATAAAAGGAGGTGAAACTATGGCATATAATTTAGTACCTGAAGCTAAACAAGGTTTAGCAAAATTCAAGAGCCAAGTTGCTACTGAAATGGGTGTTCCTTTTACAGATTACAATGGAGACCTTACTTCAAAACAATGTGGTAGCGTTGGTGGTGAAATGGTTAAACGTATGGTTGAACAATACGAATCAGGTTTAAAATAACCGCCATGCATAACACTCACTACATATGCTAGAATATCAACATCATAATCTTGTAAAAACTAGTATTTAAATAAAGAAGGAAATGTTTATTCATTTCCTCCTTTAGTTTTAACCTAAAAATATTAAGTATAAAAAAGTTTTATATTTATCAACTTATCTACTTGCTTTATTGAGTAATTGAAATTTTACTAGCAGTATAACTTTTAATTAAATCTATAATTTTGAATTATCAACTGAACTTTTTTATTTCCTCTAAATTCGTTTATCTCTGGAACACATACTACATCAATCTTTACCCTATTAGGATATCCATTAAATACCTTATTATATTCATCTTCTCCATAACTTACTTTTAAAGCTTCATCAAAATCATTTATATCTCCAAAGTATATTCCATCTATACAAAGATTACCGTCGCTTATCTTCAGCTTTAAAACATTTTTATCTTTACCTAAAATTTTTGCTTCTAATACTTTTAAATTTTTAATACCAAAAGTTGGTTTAGGATTAGCTTTTCCATAAGGCTCTAACTTAGTTATCTCTTCTATAAGGTTAAAATTTATATCTTTTAATGCCAAAGGCATATCAATAGATACTTTTGGAATAATATCTTCATCAGTTAAAGTAGTTTGAGTATTTAATCTTTTTCTAAACTCATTTATGTTTTCATTTGCAATAGACATTCCAGCAGCCATGGGATGCCCTCCAAATTTCCCCAATAAATCCTTACACTTTATTAATTCCTCAAACATATTATACTCTTCAATAGATCTTCCTGACCCCTTAGCTCCTTCGTGAGCTGATGTTAATACAATAGTTGGCAAATTATATTTTTCTCTTATTCTACCTGCGATTATTCCAGCTATGCTTTCATGAGTTTCCTCTAAGTATACAACTAATACTTTTTCTTTATTCATGTTGTTACATTCTATTATCTCAATAGCTTTCTCTAATCCTTCTCTTGTCAGTTCTTGTCTCTCTTTATTTAGTTCATTAAGCTTTTTAGCAAGTTCTTCTGCTTCCTTTTCATTTTTTGAAAGCAACATCTTTAAAGCCAACTCTGCTTGTTCTAAACGACCTGATGCATTTATACTTGGTCCAATAACAAAGCCTAATGCGTATACTGAAATGTCTTTATTATCAAGATCTGTTTCTTTAAATAAAGCTCTTAATCCTATATTATCAGTTTTATTAATTATCGTTAAACCTTCTTTTACGATTATTCTATTTTCTCCAATCAAATCAACTACATCACAAACAGTAGCAATAGCAACATATTGTAATAATTCAAGTGCTTCATTCTTATTTATTCCATAGGCTTCATACATACCTTCAATAAATTTATATGCAACTCCTGCACCACAAAGCTTTTTAAATGGATATTTGCATTCTTCTTGTTTAGGATTAATTACAGCATCACCTTCAGGAACTATAAATGTTCTATCACCATCTTCATTTTCAACAAAAGGTACATCATGGTGGTCAGTTATTATCACTTTTAGTCCTAATTCCTTAGCTAATTTTATTTGCTCTATAGCTGATATACCATTGTCACATGTTATTATTAAATCTACTTTATCAGCATAAGCATTTTTTATTATATTTTCATTAATTCCATATCCATCCTTTATTCTATCTGGAATCACATAACTTACATTAGCTTTACATTTTTTTAATCCACTATAAAGTACATAGGAACTTATTACTCCATCAACATCATAATCTCCTACAATAAGAATTTTTTCACCTTTATCTATGCTATCTTTCATTATTTTTATAGCTTTATCCATATCTAAAAGCTTTTTGTAATCTTCAAAATCATCTATTTTGCTATTTAAAAAACTATTAGCCTCTTCTAATTTATAAATATCTCTATTAACTAATAATCTAGCTACTACATTGCTAACTCCAAGAGCTTTAGCAAATGCTTCACAGTTAAATTTAACATTTCTAACTGTCCACTTTTCCATACTTACTCACCCCTTTTTCTTAGTTAAAAGTTAATATTTTATAGTTAATGATTCAGGAAAAAAGCCAGCTATACGCTGACTTTCAAACTTGCATTATAAAAAAATCGTCTAAACCATTTTCCTTTTTAACTCTTAACTTTTAATTCTTTGCTATTAACTTATTTAAAAAGCATCCCTTTTTGTAGCTCTTCTACTTTATCTGGTGCAGCATGCTTTAATAATTCAAAAGCAAATGGTATTGCCGCTGCAGGACCTCTTCCTGTTATTATATTTCCATCTACTACAACTAATTCTTCTTTGTAGTTACAATTTCCAAGTTGATCTTGGAATCCTGGATAACATGTAACATTTTTACCTTCTGAAATTTTAAGTTTTCCTAAAGTTATTGGACCTGCACATATTGCAGCTACTATTTTATTATTCTTATAGAAATCCATAACAACTTCATTTACTTTCTCATCATCTCTTAGGTTAACTGATCCTGGCATTCCTCCTGGTAAAACTATCATATCATATTCCAAAACTTCATCATTTAATAACTTGTCAGCTTCTACAACCACGTCATGCGATGTTCTAACATTTTGAGATTTTGTTCCAAAAGTATGACAACATACCCCTGCCCTTCTCATTATATCTACTACTGTTAAACCTTCTAAAGTTTCAAATCCATCTGCTAATAACACAGCAACCTTCATCATAAAACCTCCCTTTATTGATTAAATTCTGCTTCTACAACTTCATCTTCAAAAGCAGTAACCATAACTGTTGTTCCTCTACCTGCCCTGTTTTGAAGCTTAATTTCATTTATATTTACAACTTTTATTTCTTTATTTCTTGTAGTTAAAGTTAAATCTACATTAGCTAAACCTACGGCGATTTCATCATCAGATAAGCTATTTTTCAATTCAACGACTTTACCCATTATTACAAAGTCATCATCTCTTAAGCTTATTCCGGTAACCCCTGATGCAACTCTTCCCATAGTGCTTACACTTTCCTCTAGGAATCTTATAGCCATACCATTCTTAGTTGCTATAATTACATTTCCATTACCCTCACTACATATATTAACTGAAACAACAACATCATTTTCATACTTTAATTTATATGCCACTTGATAAGCATAATTACCATCATACTCTTTTAATAATGTCTTTTTTATCATTCCCTTTTTAGTAAAGAAATACACTAACTTATTATCATCATAGCTCTTCAGTGAGTATACATCTATTATCTTCTCTTTTGATGTGTATCCTTCTATAACTTTTTCTAAAGGAATCTCTGTTTCTGTTACATTTTGAATTAAGAATGTTGGTAACTTAAATACATTTCCTTTATCAGTGAATAAAAGTAATTCACTTGCTGTGTCTGTATTTACTTTCAATCTATCACTGCTTCTACCTCTAGAAAATGATTTTATAGTCCCTTTTTGAGTTACTCCTACCCAGAACTGTTTATACTCAATTTGTTCTACATACTCTACTTTTATAACTTCATCATTAGCAGTTAAGTTAAATAATGATAATCCTAAAACATTTCTTGGTGTATCTTCAAGAGTAGGTATTTCAAGCGTAAATTTTAATCCATTTTTAGATTCAACACTTAAAAATGACTTATTTTCATCACAATCAAGCATTATTACATCGATTATAACCTCACCATCTTTAAGCTTTACAGCTTGTAATTTGCTATAATTTGTTTGGAATTTATCTAAAGAACTCTTTTTTATAGTTCCCTTATTTGTTATAAATTGAATAGATTTATTAGAGTCAAATAACGGAACAGACATTACTTGTACTATATTCTCGTCATCTAAGTTTAATGTTTTAATAATAGAATCTATTCTTTCACCTTTCTCTTTCCATTTTAATTCTGGAATATTAATTCCTTTTGTTTGATACATATTTCCTTTGTCGGTAAATACTATTAAACTTTCAGTTGTGTTAGATTTAACCAAGAATTTAAGTTCGTCACCTTCTCTATAATCTATATCATCAGCATTAGAATTAGATCTATTATATGTCTTAAGAGGTATTCTCTTTATAAACCCATCTTTAGAAAGAGTTATCATTACATCCTCTACAACTATTAGTTCTTCTATATCAATCTTAGCTTCACTATCATCTTCAACTATTTTAGTTCTTCTAGGATTTCTATAATTATCAGTTATTTCCTTTAACTCTGACTTTATAACCTTAAGAAGTTCTTTTTCATCTGCTAATATCTTTCTTAATCTCTTAATCGTCTTTTCAAGCTCTGCATATTCTTTTTGGAATACCTTTATCTCAAGGCCTGTTAATCTATAAAGCATAAGCTCTAATATAGCTTCTGCTTGAAGTGCACTGAAACCAAACTTAGCTATAAGATTTTCCCCTGCATCCTTTTTAGACTTAGATTCTCTTATTGTTTTAATTACTTCATCTAAAACATCTATAGCTTTTATAAATCCTTCAACAATATGGTGTCTCTTTTCAGCTACTTCTAGCTCTCTTATAGTTCTTCTTGTCACTATATCCTTTTGATGGTTAACATAGTGAGTTATTATAGTTTTTAACCCCATAGTCTGAGGTTTGCCATTTGCTAAAGCAACCATATTAAAGCTTAAATTAGATTGTAGATCTGTTTTCTTAAATAAGTATTTTAATACTTTATCTGCAACATCTTTGTCTGCAGCTTTTTTAAGTTCAATTACAGCTCTAACACCACTTCTATCTGATTCATCTCTTATATCAGTAATGGCTTCTAAAGCTTTTTGATGTCTTTTATCTCCAGTCATTTCAGAGATTGTTTGAAGTATCTTTGATTTATTTCTTCTATACGGGAATTCTGTTATAACTATTCCCCATCTGCCATTCTCTAATTTTTCTATATCAGTCTTAGCTCTTAATGTAACCTTTCCTTCTCCAGTTTCATAGGCAGCTAATAAAGAGTTTTTACCTATTAAAACTCCTCCTGTTGGAAGATCTGGTGCTTTTATATATTCCATTAACTCTTTTGTAGTTATTTCTGGATTATCAATATATGCAAGCACACCATCTGTTACTTCTCCTAAGTTATGAGGTGGTATATTAGTAGCTAATCCTACCGCTATACCAAAGGTTCCATTAACTAAAAGATTTGGATATCTAGATGGTAATACTTTAGGTTCCATTTCTGAATCAGAATAGTTTGGAACCATATCTACTGTATTTTTATCTATATCTTTTAGCATTTCCATAGCTATCTTGGAAAGTCTAGCCTCAGTATAACGCATTGCTGCAGCTCCATCACCATCCATAGAACCGAAGTTACCGTGTCCATCAAATAAAGGTTCTCTTGTAGAAAAGTTTTGAGCCATTAATACCATAGCATCATAAACTGATGAATCTCCATGAGGATGGAATTTACCTAGTACGTCTCCTACTATTCTTGCAGACTTATAATATGGTCTATCTGGAAAAGCCTTTAACATATATGCACCATAAAGTATTCTTCTATGTACCGGCTTTAATCCATCTCTAACATCTGGCAACGCTCTATCCTTAGCAACTTCTACTGCATAAGGAAGGTAGTTATCAGGCATAGCCTCTTCAAGAGGTACTCTTAAAATATTATTATCTCTTGGAATATTGTGTTCCTTCTTAGCCATTAAAAAGCTCCTTTCGTACTATTTAAAATTCCGCATACTTATACATATAATTTTTTCTCGGTTCAACTACATCTCCCATTAATAGAGATACCATTTTCTCAGCCTTAGCTGCATCTTCTATGGTAACTTGGAAAAGAGTTCTAGTCTCAGGATTTAATGTTGTATCCCAAAGTTGGTCTGGATTCATTTCTCCAAGTCCTTTATATCTTTGAATTACTGCGCCTTTACCGATTTCTTTTTTTACCTTTTCTAACTCATCATCACTATAAGCATATTTATGAACTTCTTTTCCCTTAACAGTTTTATAAACCTTATATAATGGTGGTTGAGCTAAATAAAGATGTCCATTCTGTATAAGAGGTCTCATATATCTATAAATGTATGTCATCCATAATGTTCTGATATGATATCCATCAACATCGGCATCACTCATAATTATTATTTTGTCATACTTTAAATCTTCTTCTCTATAGTTATCTAAAGTTCCTGTTCCTACTGCAATATTAAATATTTTCAGTTCTTCAGACGCTAATACATTTTCAAGTTTTTGCTTTTCAGTATTCATTATCTTACCTTTTGATGGCATAATAGTTTGGAATCTTCTATCTCTAGCTTGCTTTGCAGAACCTCCCGCAGAATCTCCCTCAACTACGATAAACTCATTAACTGTATTATCTTTTAATGTACATACAGCAACTTTACCAGCTAACGGTGCAGTACCCTTACCTATTTTCTTCTTTTCAGCTTCATTTATCTTTTTAATCTTTTCTCTTCTTTGAGCAGTAGCTAATGCATTATTTATAATCGTTGTTGCAAGCTCTTTATTATCTTCTATCCATTCACCAAGTCTAGTGTATGCTAAATCATTCATCATTGTATAGGCTTCTGAACTTCCTAGCTTAGTCTTAGTTTGTCCTTCAAATATAGGATTAGTAATTTTAATTCTTACTATAGCAGTCATACCTTCTCTAAGGTCATCACCTTCAAAATCCTTATCCTTTTCTTTTACAAGCCCTAATTTTCTAGCCCACTCTTTGAAAGCTCTTGTCATACCAGTTTTAAATCCAGCTTCATGAGTACCAGCTTCAGTAGTTGGAATATTATTAACATAGCTTGCTATATATTCTGTAGTTGAATCAGTAAATTGAATACATACCTCTCCAAACATCTGTATATTATCTACAGTTCTTTCTCCTTCAAAAATAATTGGATTTGGATGTAATACCGTCTTACTTTCATTTAAATATTCAATGAAATCTAGTAAACCTCTTTCAGAGTAATACTCTTTAACTACCTCTTCATCTTTTCTTCTATCTATAAGCTCTAAACGTATCCCTTTATTTTGGAATGCTAATTCTTTTAATCTCTCATCTATTATGTCAAATTTAAAATCTGTAGTAGAGAAAATTTCATTATCAGGCTTAAATGTTACTTTTGTTCCAGTAGTCTTAGATTTTCCTACTACCTCTAAAGCTGTAACTGGAGTACCTGGCATATCCTTCTTAAGTTCTTTATCATAAGCAAATTCGAATCTTTGTCTGTAAATATTACCATTTTGATGCACTTCAACTTCTAACCATTTTGATAAGGCATTAACTACAGCAGCTCCAACACCATGAAGCCCTCCAGAGGTTTTATAATTCTTATTATTAAATTTTCCTCCTGTATGTAATTCTGTAAATACCATTTCAACTCCAGACTTCTTTTTAGTTGGGTGAATTCCAGTTGGTATTCCTCTTCCATTATCTATAACAGTAATACTTTTATCTTTATTGATAATTATTGTTGCTTTATCCCCATAACCATTTGAAATTTCATCAATGGAGTTGTCTAAAATTTCCCATATGCAATGATGTAATCCCTTAGTTCCAGTTGAACCTATATACATACCTGGTCTTACTCTAACTGGCTCAAGTTTTTCTAAAGATGTTAAGTCTGTTACATCATATCTATTATCTATATTATTACTCATATAAACCTCCAAGAAAAATCTATATAAAACCTATCTTTTTTTCAATTAATTCTGTCATATCTTTTAATTTTACATAAACATACTTTCGATTGCAAATTTATTTCTAAAAACTTTTAAAAATAGCTATTATCTGGTAATTTTTTCACTTTTACTTTACATACTTATATTATCCCGTATTTTATGAATTAGCAAAGTTTTTCAGAAACCAAAAAAGTCAACGCATACTAAACGTTGACTTCTTTTATTTTTTATACTATTCCTTGAGCCATCATAGCTTCTGCAACTTTGTTAAATCCAGCAATATTTGATCCCATTAATATATTGCCTTCTTCTCCATATTCTTTAGCCGCTTCAGCAGATTGTCTATATATATTAACCATTATATCTTTTAATTTATTATCAACTTCCTCAAATGTCCAAGATAATCTCATACTATTTTGTGACATTTCTAGTGCTGAACAAGCAACTCCACCAGCATTTGCTGCTTTTGCAGGTCCAAATAATATACCATTTTCTTGGAACACTTTTATAGCATCTAAGCTCGAAGGCATATTAGCTCCTTCTGCTACTACTTTAGTTCCATTTGATACTAGAACTTTAGCTGATTCTTCATCTATTTCACCTTGAGTTGCACATGGAAGAGCTACGTCACACTTAATATTCCATATTCCTCTGCATCCTTCAACATACTTAGCAGTTGGAACATAGTTTAAATAATCTTTAATTCTACCTCTTTTAACTTCTTTAATTTCCTTAACTGCATCTAAGTTAATTCCATTTTCATCATATATATATCCATTAGAATCACTTAAAGCTACTACTTTTGCCCCTAATTCAGTAGCCTTCTTTGTTGCGTATATAGCAACATTTCCTGAGCCTGATATAACTACAGTTTTACCTGCTAATGATAAGTTATTATCCTTCATCATTTCTTCTGTGAAGTAAATTAATCCATATCCAGTTGCTTCAGTTCTAGTTAAACTTCCACCGTAAGTTAAGCCTTTACCTGTTAAAACTCCAGGGTCATTTGCACCTCTTAGCTTTTTATAATATCCGTACATATATCCAATTTCTCTTGCACCTACCCCAATATCTCCTGCAGGTACATCTGTATCTTGACCTATATGTCTATAAAGCTCTGCCATAAAGCTTTGACAGAATCTCATTACTTCTCCATTTGATTTTCCTTTAGGGTCAAAGTCTGATCCGCCTTTTCCTCCACCTATTGGAAGTCCAGTTAAAGAATTTTTAAATATTTGCTCAAATCCTAAGAATTTAATAATACTAGCATTAACTGTTGGATGGAATCTTAATCCTCCTTTATATGGCCCTATAGCACTATTAAATTGTACTCTAAATCCTCTATTTACTCTAACATTTCCATTATCATCTACCCATGGAACCCTAAACATAATTTGTCTTTCTGGTTCAACAATTCTTTCTAATAAACCTGCTTCAATATATTCTGGATGTTTATCAAAAACTGGTGATAAAGATAATAAAACCTCTTTAACCGCATCTAAAAATTCTTTCTCTCCTGCATTTCTATTACTAACTTCATCTAAAACTTTTAATACGTACTCTCTTCCATTCATATATATCGCCCCTAACATTCTTTTTCTATTAAATGATACAACATATTTTAAATATTTTCCATGTTATTTCATATTTTTTTGCTGAAATATCAAAAATTTAACATAATATTTAGATTTATTTTATGAATATATCAACTTTTATATTAAAATACTAATACTAAATTTAACGTTTTTTTAAATATATTTTAACACAAGGAGACTAAGTATGAAAATTGGATATGCCTGTACTCCACTTATGGTTCCATATAAAACAACAAGAAAATTAACTCTTTCAAATTATTCTGAAGAAAAAGTCTCTTTACTAATAAAAGAAAATCTTGAAGACTTATATTCTATACTTTATTATAACAATTCTAAAAACATTAATTTTTTTAGAATAAGCTCTGATGTAATTCCTTTAGGGAGCCATCCAATAAATAACTATAATTGGTGGGATAATAATAAAAATCTTTTAGATAAAATAGGTTCTTATATAAAAACAAATAATATTAGAGTATCCATGCATCCAGGTCAATATACGCTTTTAAACTCTCCTAAAAAAGAAGTTGTAGAAAAATCTATATGTGATTTAAAGTTTCATTGCAAATTTTTAGATAGCCTTAACTTACCATCAAGTCATAAAATAGTTCTTCATGTTGGTGGTGTTTACGGAAATAAAAAAAGCGCTATAGAAAGATTTATAACTGAGTACAACAATTTAGATAATAATATTAAGAAAAGATTAATAATAGAAAATGATGAACGCTTTTTTTCTATATATGATTTATTAGATATTTATACTAAATGCAAAGTACCAATAGTATTTGATAATCTACATTATGAATGTTACGGAGATACTTCTATGTCTATACCTGAATTATTGCCATTAATACAAAGAACCTGGAAAAAAGATGATGGAGATATGAAGGTACACTATAGTATACAAGATATTACTAAAAAGAGCGGTGCTCATTCTCCCACTATTTTTATAGATAATTTTCTAGCTTACATAAATAATTACGATTTCTCAAATATAGATATAATGCTAGAAGTCAAAGACAAAGAAGTTTCTGCAATAAAGGCAATAAACTCTATAAACTATCTTAATAATAACTTTTCTTATATTGATTATTTAAACGAGATACAAGCCTATCAATTATTTGTATTAGAAAAATATGATTATAGTGGTATATCTAAATTGAAAGATATAAAACCTCAAAACAATTTTTTAAAGCTATACACATTTATAGATTCATTAATCTATGAAGAATATAACGAAGTATCATTTAGGCGTGCATTAAACCAAGGATTTGAATCTATAAGAAAGGATTTAAATTCAAAAGAAATTAATCATTATAACAAAAACTATAAAGATCAATCCTATTCAAAGTGTAAAGAATACCTAAAAAAATTAAGTGATAAATACAATTTACCACTTAATAACACATACTACTTTATTTATTAATATATAAGTACAAAGCTCACTTACTAGGTGAAAAGTCAACTATGTTGAGATGAAAAAGCTGCTGACGTAGCTATAAAAAGTTAACTTAAGTTAAAGTGAAAAGTATTACGGTAGTAACTTTTCAATATTGCCTAAAGCAATCTTTTTCCTGTCACGTTAGTGACATTTTCACCTTTTCACAAGAAAACCTTTCACCAAAGTTCTTTGCACTTTATCTTCTCATATCTTCAACCAATTTTTCTATAAACTTTACTTTCTTTCCCTTTATATACATGGCTATTGGAATATTTGCTAAAATCCCCATAACTGTCCCACATATAATATCCATCATAGTATCAATCAAACTATTGTTTTGTGATGTAAATCCAAATAATTGGTCTGTACTAAACTCCCAAATTTCCCATACTCCTGCTGCTGCAATTGAAAATATTATAGAGAATACTACTCCCATCATTGGATTAACAGCTTCTTTATCATCAGTTTTAACTAATGTTAAATAGAATATAAATCCTATGTACGCTATTATTATCCCTGAAATTAAATGAAGTATCTTATCATATCCTGGAATTATTATATAGAAATCTAATACACTTCCTAAATACATCGCAGCAAATACAAATATAAATATTAAATAGAAACTTATTCTTGATCTTCTTAAGAATGTTTTCTTATAAACAAAGTACATAATCCATGAGGTCACTGCTGCTAATCCTATTCTAAATGTATGAACACCCTCTTTAGCCATCATATCATATACCAAGGTTATAGCTAATATAGCCATATATACTAAATTAATAATTAGTGCTTTATCTTTTTTCAAATCCAAAGCTAATGCCTCCTCTATTGCTTTAATATAGATAAAACTCATTATTTAGATGATTCTTCTAAGTTACTTTTAACTATTAAAGCAGTTACTCCTCCTACTATTAATCCCCCAAGATGTGCAAAATTATCTATATTACTTAATGAAACGCCTATAATTATGTTAATAATTATAACTTGAACAATATTCATCATATAACTTTTTCCTATTTTATCTCTATGTTTATATCCAAATATCAACATAGCTCCTAAAAGTCCAAAAATAGCTCCAGAGGCTCCTACCGATATAGAGTATGGACTAAAGATATAACTAAATATACTTCCTCCAAGTGCTGCCATTAAATATATTATTAAATATTTTTTACGCCCAAAAACATATTCAACTTCTGAACCTATTATCTTTAATGCATACATATTAAAAGCTAAGTGCATAATTCCACCATGTAAAAAGGCACAAGTTAACAAACGCCAAACTTGTCCATGATTAATTAATTCATTAACTTTTGCACCGAGTATTACTAATACATATGTATTAGTATCTAATAAATTTCTAGATATTATTGCTGTTAATATATAAATTAATATATTTAATCCTATTATTATATAAGTCAGTTTATTATCTTTAAACCTATTTTTATGCTTCTTCTCTTTTACACTCATATATTCACATATTTTAAGGAGAGGCTTACAGCCATCTCCGCTGTAAACCACTCTTTCTTCTGTTAATGAATAAATAAGTTTATTATATTGTCCTAAATACTCTTGTGGTATTTCATCTCTTTTAGTTGTAATAACTACATTTATAGCTATAGGCTTAGTAAACATTTTGCTTAATTGTTCATAAGCTTCGGTATAAAGCGCATTTGCATTATTTTCATTGCATACTATAACACAATAGGCATAATTCTCATTTTCTGATATTGCAACCCACCTATTTTCGTTCTTAGATGAACTGAAATAATCTTTTATATAAAAACCATATCTATTAATTAATATATTAAAAAACTTATCTTCAAACTTTTTCATCTTAAATATCTTTCTCTAACATATCTAATAATTCATTAAATCTCTCAATAGTAGCTTCTAAAGGCTTAGGTGTTGTCATATCAACTCCAGCTTTCTTTAATATTTCTATTGGATAATTACTTCCACCACTCTTTAAGAAACCAGTATATTTCTCAACAGCATTTGGCTCTTTATCTAAAATTGATTTAGCAAAAGCAGATGCAGCTGCATAACCTGTTGCATATTGATATACATAGAAATCATTATAGAAGTGAGGAATTCTTGACCATTCAACATCTATATCATTGTCTACAATTATATCTTCTCCAAAATATTTTTGGTTTAACTCGTGCCATTTAGCATTATAATCCTCTGCAGTTAGTGGAATTCCTTTTTCAAAGCTTTCATGAGTATAAAGTTCAAACTCTGCAAACATTATTTGTCTAAATACAGTAGTTCTTATTTGTTCTAGCTCTTGATTTATTAAATAAAGTTTTTTCTTTGCATCAGTTTCCTTATTTATTAAATGATTGATAAGTAACGCTTCATTAGTTGTTGAAGCAACTTCTGCACAGAATATTGAATACCCAGCATAATAATAGCTTTGCTCTTTTCTTGAATAGTAAGAATGTATTGAGTGTCCCATCTCATGAACTAAGGTTGATACATCATTTAAATCGTAATTATAGTTTAATAATACAAATGGTTTTGTATCATATCCACCCCATGAATATGCTCCACCTCTTTTACCTTTGTTGATATACTTATCTATCCATCCACCTTCAATTCCACCTTTAAATATCTCTAGATACTCTTCCCCAAGTGGATTAAGGCCTTCTATTGCCATTTCAACACCTTTATCAAACTCTATATGCTCTTTATCAATTTCTATAACCGGAACATATAAATCATACATATGCATTTCATCAAGTCCTAACAACTTCTTCTTAACTCTTACATATCTATGAAGTGATGATAAATTATCATTTATAGTTTTAACAGCATTTTTATAAACTTCTACAGGAATATCGTTTGGTTTTAACGCTGCTTCTAATGCGCTATTATAATTTCTAATCTTAGCAGAAAAATTAAACGCTTTAATAGAACTTGAAAGTGTTGTTCCTAACGTATTTTCAAAGTCCTTGTAATGTCCAAATAACTTCTTAAATGCAGCCTCTCTTACACTTCTATCCTTAGATTTTATAAATGAAGAATAATTTCCTTCTGTTAATTCTACTTCATGCCCATCTTCATCTTTAATATTTCCAAACTTCATATCAGCATTAGTCATTATATTATGAATTGATGATGGCGCATCAAGACAATCAGAAGCAGCAGCTAAAAGTTCCTCTTCCTTCTTGCTTAATACATGAGGTTTTTCCTTAATGATATTAAGTAATAAAAATTCGTATGGTTTTAAACCATCTAATCTTTTTATCTCTTCTTCTATAAATCCATCTGGTAAAGTTAATAATTCTGGAACGAAATATGCTGAATATGTTGCATACTCTGCCATATAAGCATCAATCTTATTCATCATACTTTGATACTTAGGATTTGATGTATCTTCATCTGACTTTAAATGTGCATAAACATATATTTTTTCAGCTTTTCTAGAAATTTCTTCGTTTAACTCTAAGTATTCTATTAATACATCACCATTTTTAAGTTTTCCTTCAAACCATTTAAGCTTTGGAGCTTCTTCTTGAAGTTCTTTATATTCTTTTTCCCAAGCCTCATCGCTAGGATAAACTTCATTAACACTCCATTTATCTATTTCTTGAATTTCCTCTCTCTTCTTTAAAACCTTACTTTCCATAGCATTACTAACCATTATAGGTTACTCCTTTCTACTTATATTCTTCTTCTTTTCCTTCTATATCATTGAAGGCCTTTTCCATAGCTTCATGAATTAATTCTAAAGCTAAAGATAGTTTCTCATTAATATATCCATGATCATCTTCATATTTAAATGTAATTAAGAATGTTGGATTGTATTCATCATCAACATCTTCAATCTTAAATCCTTCTTCTTCAAATATAGAATAATTAAATACATCATATATACCAGAGTATTCCCACTCTTCAACATCTTTATTTGTGTCAAATTTTATATAAACAGTATCTCCTTTTACATAAAACCCTTTTACATATTCAGCTTCAACAGATACTTGATAACTTCCTAACTCTTTTGTAACAAATCCTGTTTCAGCATCTCTTTCCATTAATATTAAACTTGAGTAATCCATATTTATATTCTCCTTCTATTCTTCCATTGTTTTCATTTTTTTGTCTTATCCTTATTATATGTTTCCTTCTTTAATTATACAATATCCACTTTACATATTTACAATTTATGGTAATATATTAACATAGAGTTTTTTTGGGGGCGATTTTATGGTGCAAAAGCGTTCTAAAAAAAATAGGACATACACTAGAGTCCAACGCTTAAAAAAACGTAGAAAAAAGTTATTTTCAATAATTTTTCCTCTAGTTCTTATTGTGTTATTGATTACTGGTGGAGTCTTATTAAAAGTTAAGTATGTTTCTTACAAATGTAGCAATTTAACTTATGCAATTGACTACTACTTCACTAATTGGAAAGATAAAGATCTAAGAATCAACAGAGTTCAAAATATGACTTTTATCGATAAGACTGAAGATAAAGTTGTAGTTGAAGCTTTTGGACTTAGTCATAATGAACCACATCAAAGAACTACATTAGTAGGTGAATTAACAAAAGATCCTAATGGCTCATGGGTAATGAACTCCTTAGCAAAAAAGGATAGTTCACAAGAAAATGTAGAATAAATCAAAGACAGTAGATAAGTTACCTAACCTTTCTACTGTCTTTTTTCCTACTATTTATCAGCTAATATATGATCAAATCTTCTTCCCATTTCAAAGCTATGGTAGTTAACTCCATCCTTTGAGTGATTATCTATAAAATCTTGCAACTCTATTTCATAAGTTTCACAACCATCTAATTCGATTGTTATCATATCTTCATCATCAATTTCAAAATTAGTTATTTCACCGTTATCGATCTCTTCGTTACCATAGTGGAAAACTACTCCACAATCTACTAACTCACTGTACAATTCTAATAATTCTTCTCTTGTGTCTCTTGTCATATTTCATTCTCCTTTTCATAATCAGACCTTACCTTTAAAAAGGTTATGTAAAAGCTGGTGCCTACTAAAACTTCACTTTCTGCAACTATACTGCCATTATGAGCTTCTATTATCTTTTTACTTAAAGATAATCCAATTCCAATACTTTTAGGATTTAAAGAATTCTTTCCCTTATAAAATCTTTTAAATATATTTTTAAGGTCTTTCTTTTCTATACCTTCGCCATTATCGCTTATAGTTACTGTAACACTTAATGGAGTTTCTTCAAGACAAACCTTTATATTTCCTCCTAAAGCCGTATGCTCTATAGAGTTTTTAATAATATTACTAAAAGCTTCTCCTATCCATTTCTCATCATGAAAGTAAAGGCCTTCACCCTTAAAATCTAATATAATATTTTGTTTCATTTTATCAGCTTTAACTTTTAAAGGCTGCATACAATAATTTATAGTATCTTTTAAAGAATGTAAAGACTTATTATAATTAATTGCATTACTTTCTATTCTGGCATATTTTAACAAGGTAGTGATAAGCCAATCCATTCTATCTAACTGGTCTGATGTTGAATCTATAAACTTAGTTCTAGTTTCACTATCCATCTTATTATGATTCTTTAAAATATCATTATACGTAATCAATGCAGAAAGTGGAGTTTTTAATTGATGAGATATATCATTAATAATATTTTTTAAATTAACTTTTTCTGCTTTAAGATCATTCAAAGCTCCTTCAAGCCGTTCTCCCATATCTATAAACTTATTGTAAAATACTGATAATTCACCTTCATTTAACGCTAACTGCTTATTATTAAACTTACCTTCAACCATATTATCTGCAATTTGTCCAAGAGTATTTAAGTTTTTAAAAATAGGTTTAATTATATATATAAATAAAATGATTAAAAAATTAGATATAGAAAATGATGAAACTTTATATGAATTGACATTATATCAGCTAGGTAGATATTTATATTATAGAACTAGTCATTTTGACGATGAATTATGTAAACATGTATTAGTTATTTGTAGAGAAATTATAATAAATATGAAAGGTTGTAGACCTAAAAAGATGAGTTTTTGGCTAAATAAATTAGAAAAATCTATCATGAATATTGATATAAATAGATGGAAAATATGTAGTAAATCAATGTAACTATAGAAAAGTAAACAGACAGTTTTATATTTGGAAATGCATTAAAGGTATGGGATATAGACTTAGTAGTAAGTAAATACACCCATAGTGGATAAGTTAAAATATCTTTCAAGGGAGAATTATTTATATGAAATCAATGATGATTTCTAAAGTATAACAAAGGGCTTTTGATTTAAATAAAAATACTTATAATTAGTGGACTAGGATTAGATAAACAAAAAATACCTAGATTTAACAAATCATCTGAAGTAGTTAATTTAAAATTATATAAAAGTCAAGATAAATAAGTAAAAACTAAATATCATGAAAGGTTATCGGAAATGAGAGTATTAGAAAACTTTAAATTAGATTACTATCGAATGACAGGTGAAACTTTTAAAAGTAAATATCAGATGTATAATGAATATACTTATTAGGCAGAATTTAAAATATGTATTCTTATATAGGTTATCAAATAAAATAAATAATAAGTTAATTAAAAAATTTTTAGAATAAAAATGTATTTCTTAGGAAGGAAATATGGAATAGAAATTTTACCAAGTACTAAGATTGGTGATGGATTATATATAGGACATACTTATAATATAACAATAAATCAAGATACTAATATAGGTAATAATGTTAATATAATGAAGGGAGTAACTATTGGTATTGAAAATAGAGGTTCTAGAAGAGGGTGTCCAGCAATAGGTAATAAAGTTTATATAGGTATTAATTCTACGATTGTAGGAAATATAAAGATTGGAAATGACGTAATGATTGCTCCAAATTCATTTGTTAATATTGATATACCAGATCATTCTATTGTTATTGGAAATCCATGTAAGGTAATACATAAGGAAAATGCTACGGATGGATATGTTAATTTTTTAGTATAATAAAGGCGTTTATATTTTTTTATACTATCTGTATTTTTATATGGGAAAATAAAGATTACAGATAAAACAACTTATAAAAAATAGGCAACTAAAAGAGCAAAATGAATATTAATTCCAACGTATTTATTTTTAATAATTTTATTTACTCTATATATCGTAAGAGGAATAAAAGCTCTAAAACTATAGAGTCTATATAAATTAGACTCTTTTTTTGTACAAATCACCAACCAAAACCCCACATATTCAAAAAAAACAATTAATTTTAAACGTATGTTCAAAATATACAATTGCAAAAAAGAGAAAAATATCATACCCTTTAGATATAAGTAAAAAAAGGGGGATTAACATGATAAAATCATTTAAAAAATTTATAAACTACGTGGAAGAAAACTACCATAGCAGCTTTACAGAAGATGATATAAAAAACATAACAGGATACAGCTACCAATACTTTAACAAATGCTTCAAAGAAATATGGCATATGACACCCCAAGTCTATAGAAAGCGCAGACAACTGACTTTGATAGCTTTGGAAATAAAAAGAAACACAGTCACTATTAAGGAAAGTGATCTTGCTCCTTGGACAGATGACAGTGCATTTTTAAAAGCTTTTAAGAGGGAGTTTAATATTACACCACATAAATACATAAAAGAAAAAGACTTTACTTTACAAGAAAAAATAGAAATACCACCCCAAGTTTATATGGATTATATGCTAAATAATCATAATAGATCATTAGAAGAAAAATACGAAAGCCTGTTCTGCAAGTAGGTGATAATATGGACAAAAAGAAAGATAAACTACTACTACTATATTTATTTCAAGACACCAATCTTAAAGAAATCGACATATACACCTTATCAAAAAATATACTAAAATTACGACACGTCATCGAGATGTACACCACAAGTGAACAAAATAAAAATGAAAATATAAAATAAAA